>Ga0255778_10004186_pt1 | contig 11958 bp, 19 predicted proteins | sample 071ome_31_FD_179976 | JGI IMG/M metagenome (GOLD analysis project Ga0255778, IMG submission 179976) | Coastal salt marsh microbial communities from the Groves Creek Marsh, Skidaway Island, Georgia - 071405CT metaG (version 2) | ecosystem: Environmental > Aquatic > Marine > Intertidal zone >...
AGCAATCATTTTCTTTGTTCCTTCGCCTTTGCTATCAACACTTTTTATATAACCTTCACTCAAGAGCACTTCTGAAATTGAAGACTTTAGTTTTGAATGCGGTATTTCAACAACAAACTTTCTAGCAGATTGAGCATTTCTTATTCTTGTTAACATATCTGCAACTGGATCATTAAAAGACATAAAAACTCCTTACCAACTGGCCTTAGACAAACCAGGAAGATCACCTCTCATGGTTGCTTCTCTTAGCTTGGTTCTCGCAAGACCAAATTTTCGATAAACGCCTCGCGAACGACCCGTCAAGGCACAACGATTTCTTCCTCTAATTGGACTGGAGTCTCTAGGTAGCGATTGCAATTTCATTTGCGCGTCATACTTTTCCTCAGAGCTAGCATTTGGACTACTTATAATCTCTTTTAGCAATGCTCTTTTCTCTTTATATTTTTCTACAAGCTTTGCACGCTTAATTTCTCTATTAATCATTGATTTTTTTGCCATAATCTTTAACCTCTTAGCGGGAGACCAAATTCCTCAAGAAGCGCTCTGGCTTCTTTATCAGTCTTTGCTGTAGTTGTAATTGCAATATCGAGACCTCTTATCGAATCTATTTGATCATAATCTATCTCTGGAAAAACTATTTGCTCTCTAATACCTAGATTGTAGTTACCGCTTCCATCAAAACTTTTTGCATTTAAACCTCTAAAATCTCGCACCCTAGGAAGGGCAATAGAAATTAAGCGGTCAAGAAATTCATACATTTTATTTCTTCTCAGCGTCACTTTGCATCCGATTGGGAATCCTTCTCTAAGTTTAAAGCTAGCGACAGAGATTCTTGCATTGCATACAACCGGCTGCTGACCGGCAATTTTTCTCAAATCTTCGACTGCTTTTTCAATGACTTTCTTATCGGTTACAGCCTCACCTAAGCCCATATTGATCGTAATCTTAGCAATCTTAGGGATGGCCATATCATTAGTAATGCCAAGCTTATCTTTTAGCGCAGGCTTGATTGTGTCTAGGTAAGTTTTTGCTAAACGCGACATATTATGACTCCAATACCTCTCCATTAGACTTGAAGAAACGAACTTTTCTTCCATCTTCTAATTTTTTTATTCCAATCCTATCGCCCTTATTTGTTGCAGGATTTAATACCATGAGGTTTGATATATTAATTGGCATTTCAATATCTACAATTCCGCCAGCAATACCTAAGTTAGGATTGGGTCTTTGATGCTTCTTGGCAACATTAATGCCTTCCACTACTGCCTTACCATCATTAATACTTGTCACTGTGCCTTGCTTATCTTTATCTTTGCCAGCAATGACAACAACAGTATCTCCTTGTTTAATCTTGTTCATCTTTTAAATAACCTCGGGTGCAAGTGAGATGATTTTCATAAATTTATTGTTTCTAAGTTCTCTGGTTACCGGACCAAAAATTCTGGTTCCGATTGGCTGTAGTTGAGCATTTAATAATACTGCTGCATTACCATCAAATCTTATGAGTGATCCATCAGCTCGTCTAACACCTTTAGCAGTTCTTACAATAACTGCATTATAGACTTCCCCTTTTTTCACTCTTCCTCTTGGGATAGCGTCCTTAACGGTGACTTTAATGACATCGCCAATAGAAGCATATCGTCTCTTTGACCCGCCAAGGACTTTAATACACATCACCTCTCTAGCTCCGCTATTATCGGCCGCGCTCAATCTTGATTGCATTTGTATCATTTTAGTTTTCTTCCTCTAAGCCTTTAGTGATCTCTACAAGCTCCCAAGTTTTATTTTTAGATTTTGGGGTACATGATTGAATAATTACTTCATCATTCAATTTGCAACTATTGCTTTCATCATGAATTAAATACTTTGAACTTTTGATAATAGTCTTGCCAAGCGTGGGATGCGATACCCTTCTCTCTACGACTACTCTGGCAGTTTTATCTCTTGCTTCAGAAATAACTCTTGCGCTGATGGTTCTGACTATTTTTGTATAAATTGAGCTCATAATTCTTATCTCAACCCCTTTCAATTTCGCTAATGACAGTTTTGACCCTAGCAATGTTTTTTTTCACAGACTTAACTTCATGAGGCTTAACAATTTCACCTGTAGATTTTTTTATATTCATCTCAAATAATTCTTTATTAAGCTTAAAAAGCTCATCGCTCAATTCGTTTAATTTCATAGCACGTAATTTTTGTATTTCCATCATGCTACCTGCCTGGTTACAAATGTAGTTGCAATAGGAAGTTTCGCAGCTGCAAGTTTAAAAGCCTCTCTTGCTACCTCTTCTTCAACTCCTGCCATTTCATAAAGTACTTTTCCGGGCTGAATTTGAGCGACCCAATATTCAACATTACCCTTACCTTTACCCTGCCTTACTTCAAGTGGTTTTTTGGTAATAGGCTTATCAGGAAATACTCGAATCCAAATTTTTCCACCCCGCTTTATAGATCTAGTCATCGCACGTCTAGCTGCCTCGATTTGTCTAGCAGTAAGGCGTCCACGTCCAACGGCCTTAAGAGCAAATTCACCAAAGCTCACCTCGCTTCCTCTTTGAGCAAGACCACGGTTGCGCCCCTTAAATTGCTTTCGAAACTTTGTTCTCTTTGGTTGTAACATTATTTATATTCCTATACTAAGCTCAGTGCCTAATCTTCCTTTTCAGAAGTAGTTTTATTATCTTTGTCAAAAACTTCTCCTTTGGATATCCATACTTTTATCCCAATAATTCCATAAGTAGTTTTTGCTTCTGCCACACCGTAATCAATGTCAGCTCTATAAGTATGCAGTGGGACTCTTCCTTCTCTGTACCATTCGGATCGTGCAATTTCAGCTCCATTCAATCGACCACTTACTTTAACCTTAATACCCTCTGCCCCAAGTCTCATCGTATTGGTTACGGCTCTTTTCATGGCACGCCTAAACATAATGCGTCTCTCAAGCTGCTGAGCGATACCATCAGCAACCAAATGAGCATCGAGCTCAGGCTTTCTAATTTCAGCAATATTAAGCCTTACATCCTGCAATTTCATCTCAAGAATATTGGCAACTTGTAAACGAAGGCTCTCGATGTCTTCTCCTTTTCTACCAATGACTACTCCAGGTCTGGCTGTATGAATCGTAATAATGGCTTTGGTAGCAGGTCGCTCTATTTGTATCTTGCTCACAGATGCATCTTTAAGCTTATCTCTAAGAAAAACTCTTACAGCATGGTCTTGCATAATAAAGGTTGCGTAGTCCTTTGAGGATGCATACCAAGTAGAGTTCCAATCTTTGGTGATGCCTAAACGAATTCCATTTGGATGTACCTTTTGTCCCATAAATTATGTCTCTTTATTTGTATCCACAACGACTTTAATGTGGCTGTTTCTTTTTAAAATTCTATCTCCTCTACCCTTTGCTCGTGCTTTAAACCTTTTATAAGTTGGAGCAGTGCTAACGATAATTTCAGAAACCTTTAACTCATCGATATCTAAACCATCATTATTTTCGGCATTAGCAATTGCAGACTCTAAAACCTTTTTTAATAACCGAGCTGCCTTCTTATTGCTAAATTCAAGCAAATCAATAGCAGAAGAAACGTCCTTTCCTCTAATTTGATTTGCTACCAATCTGCACTTCTGTGGTGAGATTCTAGCGTATCTATGTGAAGCTTTAGTTGCCATAACTACCTACTTAGTTTTCCTGTCACCGGAGTGACCTTTAAAAGTTCTTGTCACTGCAAATTCACCAAGCTTATGTCCAACCATATTTTCACTGATCAGGACCGGAACGTGTTGACGCCCATTATGAACAGAGATTGTTAACCCAACCATATTTGGAAGTATCATCGATCTTCTTGACCAAGTTTTGATTGGCTTTCTATTATTTTCAGCAACAGCTTTATCAATTTTTTGAGAAAGATGTTTATCAACAAATGGTCCTTTTTTTACTGATCTTGGCATCTAAAAATTCCTTACTTTTTACCTTTTCTTCCTCTGACAATCATCATGTCAGTTCTCTTATTAGATCTTGTTTTATATCCTTTTGTTGGCCTTCCCCAAGGAGTCACAGGATGTCCTCCGCCTGAGGTTCGACCTTCACCACCACCGTGTGGGTGATCAACAGGGTTCATAGCAACACCTCTCACAGTTGGTCGAACGCCTCTCCATCTTTTTGCACCCGCTTTACCAAGCTTTACAAGATTATGGTCAGAGTTACTAACTTCACCGACAACCGCTTTACAATTCTGAAGAACCTTTCTCATTTCTCCGGATTTAAGCCTTAAAGTGACATAACCGCTCTCACGTGCAACGATTTGCGCCGAGGTACCTGCACTTCTACACATTTGGGCACCCTTCTCAGGTTTTAGTTCAATACAATGCACTACAGTACCCACAGGAATATTTTTTAGAGGTAATGAATTACCGACAGATATAGGAGCGGAAACCCCAGACTGCACCTGATCATCAACTTTTAGTCCTTTAGGCGCAATGATATAGCGTCTCTCTCCGTCACTATATAACACTAGTGCAATTTCTGCAGTTCTATTTGGATCGTACTCGATCCTCTCGACTTTTGCAGAGATACCATCTTTGTTTCTCTTAAAATCTATTAACCTATATAGCTGTTTATGGCCCCCGCCTTGATGTCTGACAGTAATCCTTCCGTAATGATTTCTTCCGCCTGTTTTAGGCTTAGGCGTTGTCAGTGGCTTGTAAGGTCCTTCGCTCGAAAGATGTTTACGGACGTTTTTAACGACGAATCTTCTGCCGGCTGAAGTAGGTTTTTGTTTTTGCATTGCCATAATTCGTCCGTCCTATTCAGTAGTACTAAATTGACTTATATCGGTACCAGGAGCAAATTTAACAAAAGCTTTTTTCCATGACTTTTGTCTTCCAGAGGTTTGACCGTGCCTTTTAATTTTTCCTTGAACATTAGCTGTTCGAACACTCAATGGTTGAACACCCATAAACTTATTAATCTCGTTTTTGATTTGAAGCTTAGTTGCCTCTTTTCTTACCTTTAATATGATGGCGTTTGATGACTCAAAATTCATATTTGATTTCTCAGAAATGACGACGCCTAACACGATATTTTTATGAGTATTCATGACAAACGCTCCTCAATGATTTTAAGTGCACTGGAAGTAACAATTACATTTTCAAACTCTATGAGTGAGATTGGATTAATTTGATTGGTTAAACAAACCTCAAAGCCATGAAGGTTGCGTGCAGAAAGCCATAGATTTTCATCAAATGACTCGACAATAACAAGAGCACTTGAAATGCCCATAGATTTAACCTTCTCAACAAACTTCTTTGTTTTTGGAGCTTCTAGCTGAAAATCATCAACTACAACTAATCTTTCCTGTCTGTGTAGCTCAGAGAATATTGATCTCATAGCGGCCAGATACATTTTTTTATTAATTTTTTTTGAGTGATCTTGTGGTTGTGCAGCAAATGCCCTACCGCCACCGACCCAAATATTTGATCTTGTAGTCCCGGCTCTTGCTCTGCCTGTCCCTTTTTGTCTCCAAGGCTTCTTTCCGCCACCTGAGACTGCGGATCTATTTTTTTGGGCTTTGGTTCCAGAGCGCCTATTAGAGAACTCAGATACGATAACCTGATGAACTAAAGATTCATTATACTCTACAGCAAAAGCCTTATCGGTAACCTCAATTTCTTTGGCTGTATTTGATTTAATTATCATTAAGATTTCCTTTTAACGGATGGCGTAATAATTACCTCGGTCCCAGGAGCCCCAGGAACTGAACCTTTAACTAATAAAAGGTTTTTTTCTAAATCGATCTTATGCACCTCAAGATTAGGTGATGTTCTGTTAACATTACCCATATGACCTGACATTTTTTTCCCTTTAAAGACTCTACCAGGTGTCTGATTTTGCCCAATTGAACCAGGTACTCTATGACTGATTGAGTTTCCATGCGATGCATCCTGCATCCTAAAATTATGTCTTTTTACGGTGCCCGCAAATCCTTTACCCCTGGTTTTGCCGGAAATATCAACAGCGAGGGTAGATTCAAAAAGAGACAGATTAATTTCATCACCAAGATTAAGCTCTTCAAGGCTTTCTACTCTAAATTCATGCATCGATGTGCAAGATTGAAGGTTTGCTTTGGTGATATGTCCTGAAACAGATTTATTGAGATTTTTTGCTTTACCAGATTCATAACTAACCTGCACAGCATTGTAGCCATCATTTTCATGAGTTCTGAGTTGTGTGATTTTATTTGGGATCACATGCAAAACGGTAACAGGCACAGTATTACCGTCTTCTAAAAAAACTCTTGTCATACCGCATTTGCGGCCAACTAATCCTAAACTCATTTTTATCCTCTATTTATCCGCTCTTACTTCGTTGGGTAAGTGCTTCAGCCCTTTATTTATAAAAAAGGCAACTTAATATCACATCTGAATATTCAGAAAGTGGCACAGTTTATCAACTAAACTGCAATAATCAAACTAATTTAATTTAATTTGAGCGTCTACACCTGCAGGCAACTCAAGCTTCATAAGGGCATCGACCGTCTTATCAGTCGGTTGCACAATGTCCATCAACCTCTTATGTGTAAGTATTTCATACTGGTCTCTCGCGTCTTTATCAACGTGTGGAGAAATTAGTACAGTAAATCTCTCTATTTTTGTAGGTAGTGGGATAGGACCCCTAACAGTAGCGCCTGTTCTTTTAGCTGTATCGACAATTTCCTTAGCGGATTTATCAATCAAACCATGATCAAAGGATTTAAGTCTAATTCTAATTTTTTGATTATCTGCCATGTTTTCTCGCTTACTCTATAATTTTTGAGACCACACCTGCACCTACGGTTCTACCGCCTTCACGGATAGCAAAACGTAAGCCCTCTTCCATTGCGATTGGTGCAATCAGTTCTACCTTCATTTTTATGTTATCACCTGGCATTACCATCTCGGTTCCTTCAGGCAGTTCACAAGCTCCGGTCACATCAGTTGTTCTAAAGTAAAACTGAGGTCTGTATCCTTTAAAGAATGGCGTATGTCTTCCGCCTTCTTCTTTGGTTAGGATGTATATCTCAGCTTCGAACGTAGTATGTGGGTTAATGGATCCTGGTTTTGCCAAGACCTGGCCACGCTCGATGTCTTCACGTTTTGTTCCTCTTAATAGGATACCAACGTTATCTCCGGCTTGACCTTGATCAAGTAACTTACGGAACATCTCAACGCCTGTACAAGTTGTTTTTTCTGTCGCTTTAATACCGACGATCTCGATTTCTTCACCTACTTTGATGACTCCTCTTTCGATACGTCCGGTTGCTACAGTACCACGACCAGAGATGGAGAAAACGTCTTCAACAGGCATCAGGAAGTCACCGTCAACAGGTCTTTCTGGCAAAGGAACATAATCATCGATGGCAGCCACGAGCTTCTCAATAGCAGGTACACCGATATCAGATGTATCGCCTTCTAGTGCTTTAAGCGCACTGCCTGTAACGATAGGTGTATCGTCTCCTGGGAACTCATAGCTTGATAATAGGTCACGTACTTCCATCTCAACAAGATCAAGAAGTTCTGCATCATCAACCATATCGGCTTTGTTTAGGAAGACAACGATATAAGGAACACCGACCTGTCTTGCTAGCAAGATGTGCTCTCGTGTTTGAGGCATCGGTCCGTCTGCAGCTGATACTACAAGGATCGCGCCGTCCATTTGTGCGGCACCGGTAATCATGTTCTTCACATAGTCAGCGTGTCCTGGGCAGTCAACGTGAGCATAGTGACGACTGTCACTCTCATACTCCACGTGAGCTGTTGCTATGGTAATACCACGTGCACGCTCTTCAGGGGCTTTATCGATATTGGCAAAGTCAACAGCCTCACCACCGAACTTGTCAGCCATACATTTTGTTAAAGCCGCAGTTAAGGTAGTTTTACCGTGGTCGACATGACCGATGGTACCCACATTTACGTGAGGCTTATTACGTTCAAATTTTTCTTTTGCCATTTTATTGACTCCTTCTTAAGCTCTAGACTCAACTATTTCTTGTGCAACATTATTTGGCACGATCGAATAGTGACTAAATTCCATAGTGTAAGCTGCTCGACCTTGGCTCATTGAGCGAACATCGGTTGCATAACCAAACATTTCCGATAATGGAACCTCTGCTCGGACGATCTTGCCAAGTGGCGCGTCCTCAAGGCCTTGTAATACACCTCTTCTTCTATTGAGATCGCCATTAATATCACCCATATAATCTTCAGGTGTTGATACTTCAACTTTCATAATGGGCTCTAGTAATACAGGCTTAGCTTTTTTGGCCCCATCTTTAAAGGCCATCGATCCTGCGATCTTAAAAGCAATTTCGCTTGAGTCTACATCATGGTAAGAGCCGTCATATAAGGTGACTTTGCAATCCACAACCGGATAGCCAGCAATCACGCCATTTGCCATTTGCTCTTGAATTCCTTTATCAACTGCAGGGATGTATTCACGCGGTACGACCCCTCCAACAATAGCATTAACAAATTCATAGCCTGAGCCAGGCTCAAGCGGTTCAATTTTTATGTTGACATGCCCATACTGACCACGACCACCGCTTTGTCTCACAAATTTGCCTTCTTGCTCTACTGAGGCTTGTATAGTTTCACGGTAGGCTACCTGAGGTTTGCCCACATTAGCCTCTACTTTAAATTCTCTCTTTAGCCTATCTACGATAATCTCTAGATGAAGCTCGCCCATACCAGAGATAATGGTTTGGTTTGATTCTGGGTCCGTATGTACTCTAAATGATGGGTCTTCTTTAGCTAGCTTACCAAGAGCAATTCCCATCTTTTCTTGGTCGGGCTTCGTCTTAGGCTCAACGGCCACTGAAATGACGGGCTCAGGAAACTCCATTCTCTCAAGAGTTATGATCTCTTTTAAGTCACAGAGCGTGTCACCTGTAGTTGCATCTTTCAATCCAACTGCGGCAGCAATATCACCAGCAAGAACTTCTTTTATTTCCTCACGATCATTAGCATGCATTTGTAAAATTCTGCCAATTCTCTCCTTATTGCCCTTAATAGGGTTGTAAACCGTATCTCCAGATTTCAAGGTACCAGAGTACACTCTAAAGAAAGTCAAATTACCTACAAAAGGATCGTTAGCAATCTTAAACGCTAGGGCAGCAAATGGCCCTTTGTCCTCTGGTCCACGAAAGGCCTCGGATTCGTCCTCTAAAATACCTTTTATAGCAGGCACATCAGTCGGTGCTGGCATGAATAATATCACCGCATCTAACATGGCCTGTACACCTTTATTTTTAAAGGCTGAGCCACAAATCACTGGAGTGATCTCACCATCTATACAACGCTTCCTGATTGCTTTAATTATTTCAGCCTCACCTAAGGTACCATTTTCTAAGTATTTATCTAAAAGCGCTTCATCGGTCTCTGCTGCCGCCTCTAATAATTTCTCTCGGTACTCATCTGCTTTTAATTGAAGGTCACTTGGGATATCAACAAGCTCAAAATTTAGACCTTGCGTTGAATCATCCCATTCGATGAATTTCATTTTGATAAGATCAATAACGCCCTTAAAATTTTCCTCTGCACCGACAGGTATTTGAAGGGCAACCGGATTTCCTTTAAGTCGAGAATCAATCTGGCCAAGGACCCTAAAAAAGTCAGCCCCAGCCCTGTCCATTTTATTTACAAATGCCATTCTTGGCACATTGTATTTGTTAGCTTGCCTCCAGACAGTTTCAGATTGTGGCTCTACACCACCAACTGCACAAAATACAGCTACGGCACCATCAAGAACTCTAAGACTTCTCTCAACTTCAATCGTAAAATCTACGTGCCCAGGCGTGTCAATGATATTAATACGGTGCTCATCAAAGCTTTGATCCATTCCCTTCCAAAAGCAAGTAGTAGCTGCAGAAGTAATCGTAATTCCTCTCTCTTGCTCTTGCTCCATCCAGTCCATCACTGCAGCACCGTCATGCACCTCACCAATTTTATGCGACACCCCGGTGTAAAAAAGTACTCTTTCTGTAGTGGTAGTTTTACCGGCATCAATATGAGCCATGATGCCAATATTTCTATAACGCTCAATAGGGGTAGTTCTAGCCAAAATATCCTCTCAAATTACCAACGGAAATGAGCAAAAGCTTTATTTGCTTCTGCCATTTTATGAACTTCTTCGCGTTTTTTGACTGCGAACCCTCTGTTCTCTGATGCATCCATTAGTTCACCAGCGACACGTTGCGCCATGGTTTTTTCGTTTCTCTTCCTGGCTGAATCAATAACCCATCTCATTGCAAGCGTTTCTCTTCGTACTGACCTAACCTCAACAGGAACCTGATAAGTTGCGCCACCCACTCTTCGAGATTTCACTTCAACAGATGGCTTTACGTTGTCAAGGGCAGTAGTTAACAATGAAATTGCTTCCTGATCATCCTTGCCTGAACGGTTACTAATGATATCAATGGCCCCATAGATAATTTTTTCGGCAACAGATTTCTTACCACTCATCATTGTCATATTGATAAATTTTGACAAAAGAATACTATCAAATTTTGGATCTGGAAGGATGTCTCTTTTAGGTGCTCTGTTTCTTCTAGACATTATTTAGCCTTGGGTTTTTTTGCTCCATATTTAGAGCGACCTTGTTTTCTATCAGCTACACCTGAACAATCCAGAGTGCCTCTTACCGTATGGTATCTTACACCGGGCAAATCTTTTACCCTTCCTCCCCTGATAAGAACAACAGAGTGTTCTTGAAGATTATGACCTTCTCCTCCGATATAACTTGTCACCTCAAACCCATTGGTGAGCCGAACCCTTGCTACCTTTCTCATGGCAGAATTTGGCTTTTTTGGTGTAGTCGTATATACGCGAGTACATACTCCTCGTTTATGGGGAGAAGATTCAAGCGCTGGAACGGTTGTTTTAACAACTTTTGTCCTACGCGGTTTTCTTATTAATTGATTAACTGTAGCCATATTTATATCTTGAAAGCGTTGAATTGTATTGTTTTCGTATACATACTGTCAACTTAATTAAGCATTATTTTCAGTAGACTCCTCAATAATCTCAGAGGACTCAGCGGCAATAGTTTGCTCATCGAGCTCATTTAGCTCTTTGAACAAAATATCATCAGCAGATTCCTCTTCTTTCTCAATTCCAAAGCCAGTACCCGCTGGGATAAGTCTACCCACAACAACATTTTCTTTTAGACCTCTTAAATAGTCACGAGTTCCTCTCACTGCAGCCTCAGTTAAAACCCGAGTGGTCTCCTGGAATGAAGCAGCAGATATAAAGGAATCAGTTGCAAGTGAAGCCTTCGTTATCCCAAGCAAAACAGGAATAAATTCTGCAGGTTTTTTTCCAAGACTGATAAGTTCATCGTTTTTATTCAAAACTGTTGACTTCTCTAATTGCTCACCCGCAATTAAGTTTGAGTCGCCAGGTGAAGTAATTATTACCTTGCGAAGCATCTGTCTCATGATTGTCTCAATATGCTTATCATCAATTTTTACACCTTGGAGTCTATAAACATCTTGAATTTCTTTAACAGTATATGCAGCTAACTCAGGCACTCCTTGTAAGGCCAGAATGTCGTGAGGATTGAGTTCTCCATCAGAAATGATCTCACCCATTTCTACAGTTTCACCCTCAAAAACATTCAATGTTCGCCATTTCGGAATGAGAGTTTCATTAGATTCCCCATCAGCTCCAGTTATTATTAATCTTCTTTTGCCCTTGGTTTCTTTTCCAAAACTAATTGTTCCTGAAGATTCAGCAAGAATTGCATGTTCTTTGGGCACCCTAGCTTCAAACAAATCTGCAACTCTAGGCAAGCCACCGGTTATGTCTCTTGTTTTTGATGATTCTTGAGGAAGTCTCGCTAGAACATCTCCTACCACAACCTTTTCACCGCTGCTCATACTGATAATGGCACCATGTGGAAGCTCATAAACAGCTGGAATATCAGTATTT
>Ga0255778_10004192_pt1 | contig 11942 bp, 12 predicted proteins | sample 071ome_31_FD_179976 | JGI IMG/M metagenome (GOLD analysis project Ga0255778, IMG submission 179976) | Coastal salt marsh microbial communities from the Groves Creek Marsh, Skidaway Island, Georgia - 071405CT metaG (version 2) | ecosystem: Environmental > Aquatic > Marine > Intertidal zone >...
CGGATCGAAGCACACCGCGCGGGCGAAACCTTTGGAAAGTTACGACGAGGCGTTTGATATCCGCAACGTTCTCGATCGAGAACACTCGAGCGACAACCATGAGAGCGTTTGAAAGCGTCTTTGCGTCCGCGCTTGACTTTACCACCGCCGAATCAAAAACCAGAGACGACGAAAAAATATTCTGGCAAGACGTTTGCGAAGATGCCATAGAGCCGATTGTTTCTTTCACTCGCGAGGAGTATTACGGGAATCACGCGCACAAAAGTGCTCCGAAAAATGAGGGATTTTTAGAGGCGAAGACGTTTTCGTTGGCGACGTTCTTTCCCCGCTTGGTTTCAAACGTGACATCTTCGAAGAATAGTGTAGGATACGACATCGTATCGATCGGCTTCGCGAAAGCGATTGCAAATCTAGACGCCGCGTCGACCTCGTTAGCGCATTTGTTATCGTGCATCGCAGCCTTTGGCGCCGAGAGGAGTACTTCCTCTCCTTCTGAAAGCTTCTGGAGCTTTGTCTGCGACTTTCTCGAGAATGCGTTTAGCGCTCAGGAGAAAAATGAAAGAGACGATATCATTTCGAAATCGCTCGTTTGTGATTTTATTCCCGAGTTGTATTCATCGTGTGGTGTTGCGGAGTCTCAAAAGCGCATAGCGCACGTCGCATCGACCATTCACATCGACGCATTCAGCTCTGCCATTGGTAAGGAAGGAGGTGAGGAACACGAGGAGCTTCTATACAACTCCACGCGAGCGGTACTCGCGACGACGACGAACGACGTGAGCGGTACGCTCACGGCTTGCGATATCGTCTTACGTTACTACTTCCTGAATAACGAGAAGGAGACATCCTCTTTCGATGTTTCCGCTCGCGTGCTCGATATGTTAGCTTCAGTTGTCGACTCGTTGACGACATTGATAAAGCAGAACAAGACGAAAGCGAAGAACAACAACAGCGATGGTGCGAAAGTAGAAGAAGGCGGCGAAGGCGACATCTCCTCATCGTTATCAAAGCAAAAGAACGAAATCTCGCAGTTGTTTGTTCCTCAACTGTCTTCGCTCGTCGCCTTGGGGCGCTATCCTTTGAATAGATCCTTGCAAAGTTTCTTCTCGGCGACGTTGGAGAAATAATAACAACACAACAACAGCGAATAATATATGTATTTTAGAATAGTAAAGTTTGTAGTAGTGCAAAGTGTATACAAGTATTTACGTAGTCATTATTATTAGTCTAAATACAACATAGCAATCGTCTAACGTTTCAACACGTTCGTCGGCGCGTCCGGGTCGTTCTCTAACGCCAACTTCGCCATGTCTTCCACCGCGCCGCGCGGCACCGACGTGAAAAACAAACTCCCACCGAACAACACAAACAACAACAACGAAATCGCAGCCGTGCCTACGGGCCCGACTTTACCACCTTCTGCGGTATCGAACCCGGGAATAATCGGTACCGGTCCTTCGTTTCTGCCGCTGTCAAACCCAAACGGATCCGACTTCTTCGGCGGAAGCGGTGCGTCCTCGTCCTTCGTCCCTTCTTCTCCGTCGCCGGTGCTCGCTTTCGTCGTCGTCGTCGTCGTCGTCGTCACTTTGAAGCGGTTTGCGTTTCGCATCATCGCGCGTCTGCCGCTGCCGCGCGCGACGACTCTCATCGCTCCGACGCCGGTAGCGCTGCTAATGCTACTACTGCTGCTCGTTGCCAACATGATGATGCTCTTCCTCTTATGTGTGTTCTCTCTCTCTCTTTCTCTCTCTTTCTCTCTCTCTTTGTGTTGTCTCTTTCTTTACGTGAAACACACGCTTTTTGTTCGCGGGGAAAAGTGTCGCCAAAGTGACGCCGTTGTGGCTTTTTCGATTATATTGATTTTTGATGTGCGTGGAATTAAATCGAGAGAGAGAGAAGAGGATCGATGTTTTCCCCACAGACAACAGAAGAGAGAGAAGAAAAGCAAAAAAAGCAGATAGAGAGCGTGAGTGACCTCACTATTTTTACGCAAAAAACTCACAGAAGAAAAAATGTTCGCTGCCACTAACGTCCAACAAACCGCCTTCGTCGGCAAAGCCGTCGCGATGAAGTCTCGCACCATGGTACGTTTCACGACGCGTCGTTTATTTTGAAATCGCGCGTTCGCATCGCTCGAAGCGAGCGCGGTTTTCGATGTTTTTTTTATAGCCTTTTTTTTTGTGAGCAAAATTCGGGCCGATGATGATGATGGTTCGCTCTCTCGCGATGAGAGGAGGAAAAAAAGATGCCGCGAAAGCGCGCCCGAATACGGTGCGCGCGCGAAGCGGTGAACGCACGCAGAGTGCGATGGTTTCGTGAAACGCATTCCTTCGATTCTGTTTGTGTGTTTTTTTCCTCGCGCGGTGCGTCGCGCACCCCTCGATGAGAGCGCGAAAGAAAGAAAGCGCTTCTTCTCCCCCCGGAGAAGACGAGAAAACACGACGTGTTTCCCACCGAAAAACTCAAAAAGAACGAGAGGAGGAGAGAGAGGAATTTTGTGTCTCGGATTAGTCGCGTTTTCTATCCCTCGCGAAAGTTTAAAAACGCATCGAACGTGAAAAAGAGGTCGGGTGAAATGCGATTCGTGCGCGCGCGCGAACGTTTGCGTGTTTCTTCGTGCTGCTGCGGCCCGTTGAGGCGTGGATGCATACAAAGCGCGCGCGGATGGAGGAGGAGGGAGGCAGGAGGAGAAATCATCCATCGGTTGTTCGTTTATCCGAACAAATTTTTTTTTGCGGTCAAAACCCTAAACATTCACTAACGAAACATTTCTCTTCTTCGAATACAAAAAATGAACAGAAAGTGCAAAGAGGCATGACCATCATGAACTTCACGGTCACTTTGGAAACCCCGGAAGGCGCCCAAAAGATTGAATGCGCTGACGACACGTACGTCCTCGACGCGGCTGAAGAAGCTGGCATTGACTTGCCGTACTCCTGCAGAGCGGGCGCGTGCTCTTCCTGCGCGGGTAAGGTTGTCGCGGGTACCATCGACCAATCCGACCAATCCTTCTTGGACGACGACCAAACCGGCAACGGCTTCGTGTTGACTTGCGTTGCGTACCCGACCTCGGACTGCACCATCAAGACGCACATGGAAGAAGAACTCTATTAAATTAACAATCAAGTAAAAAACTAACGGGGTTAGTTTTTATAGCTTTTAAGAGGGAGTTTTAATCAATAAAAAAATATAAAATACGACGTCTGCGTTGTGCTGAAATGAAAGTCTGTATCCATTGGTTTTGATAATTTCATATTCACTCATCATCTTTTTTTTCTCTCTCTCTCTCTCTCTCTCTCTCTCTGTTTACTCTCGGAAACGTCTGGGTGTTTCTTTCATTCACGAAGTGACAAAGTCGTCGACCGAACGAGAGAGACTCTTTACTTGTCGTTTTCGTCCACGGTGCTTCCAATATCAGTTATTTTCAACAAAATTTTCGTCTTTCTGTGCCTCTCGCACGCGTGCTCCAAAGCTTCGTCAAACTCCGTCGATAACTCGTACTCGGTGTACTCGACTGCGATTTTGTTCGCGTTGACCAACTTAGCCAAAGTCTCCATCATTTTAGGCGTCTTCTTCTTGTTTTCCTTCATCCAGTTTCTCAGCGAAAATCCGCGCACGATCAAACCTTTCCCGACCCAATGATGCCACGGGAACGTAGCCGCGCGACCAGATGCGCACGCGTAGACGATGAGAGGACAGCCTTGATGTAAGGTTTCCGCCAGACGCACGGCAGAGATACCACCGACGCCATCTAACGCCAGTCTCGGTTTCGCAAAGAGTCGTTTTTCTTCCAACTCGGCGCTCAAATCGCCCTCGTCTTTGAAGACTTCAATCGCGCCTATGCTTTTGAGCCATGTTGCGGTTTTCTCGAACCCTGGATGCGAGCGACAGACTAAAATGGGACGCAATTTGAGCATGCTCGCGAGTTGACAGACCACCGTGGCGATCAACGAGGTACCGGCGTTCAAAATAACCGCATCGCCTGGTTTCAACGCACCGAAATCTTCCAACAAGCGATAGGCGACGCACATCTCTCGCATCATCGCGCAATGGTTTTCTGAGGTCATTTCTTTCGGAATTTTGATCAAATCTTTTTCTTTCCAGACCGCTAAGGTTCTCCACGTGCCGAGATTCGGGACGTACGGAATGACCCAGTCGCCTTCGGCTAAGGACTTGACGCCGGCGCCGACTTTCACCACGGTGGCTAAACAATCAGAGCCGGGAATCTTGTGTTCGTTCGATTCGTTCATGTTGTTCTCGAAAGCGCCTTTTCGCGGGTTCAACATCGAATCCTTATGAACGCTCGCGTCGGAAGCGTTGTTTCCGTGTTTGGACGTGATGAACGACATGTGGTCTTCGTAAATATCGTGCGCGTTCATCGGCGCCACGCGAACGCTCACTAAAACTTCGCCCCACTGTAAAGTCGAGGCAATTTTCGTCGTCTCAACTCTCAAAGCCTCTTTCTCGTGCCCGGCGACGACCTTTTTCCCAGCGATATGATTCACCTCGTACGCTTTAATCTTCGGTAACTGTACCTCATCGTACGATCCTTTCACGACGCCAAACTGGTTGATGATGTCGTCCACGCCAAACGAGGCGACCGAATCGCCCCTCGCTCGCATAAACGCTTCGAATCCAGACGTGTGCGATCCTTTGTTCTTCTCCACGGTCTGAATTGCTTCAGCCACAGACTCCTTTCGCTGATTTTCCTCGTTCAATTTATCGCGAAATACGCCACCGCCGAAAGAATCCAACAACTCCTCTTCCACCGATTTCGAGTACGTCCCGGTCGAGTCGTATTGTTTGCGCTTGTCGTTATCCGAGAGAACGTCGTAGGCACGTTGAATCAACGCGAACGTTTTCGCATCGCCGCCTTTATCCGGGTGCGCTTTAGTGATTAAGTTCCTGTACGCTCGACGAATCTGTGTTTGTTTGTTTGTTTCAATTCGATAGGGTAAGTGTGAAGAGAAGAAGAGGCGAGAGAGCGCATCGTAATCGCGATTCGGTAAAAAAAACGCTCATTCCCAAAACAAGAAAACGAGAAGAATGAAAACATCATTCTTTCATCTCGTCTCTTCCCGCTCAGCTTCACTCGGCGTTACTTTTGAGTAAGCGTCGTCCACACGACGCGCAGGACTCGTCGAGAATCACAACAAAAAGGCACGCGCGCGTTTCAAAGAGAAGAGAAAGAGAAGAGAAGAGAGATGCGCAACATTCGATCGCAAAAACGGAAAAAAAAAATAAGAAGAGAGATGCGCACCTCGATCGACGTCGCCGTGTTCTCCACGTTCAGCGCGCCGTACAAATCCGGACACTCGTTCTCCTCTTCTTCCCTTCTCTCGTTCTCTTTCATTTCTTTCGTTGTTCGTTATTTTCGTGTGCGTTTGTGAGCGTGCTGCGTTTGGGTGAGTGCGCGCACGGGGGGCGTTTGTGTTCTTTTTATGTAAGATTATTTTTATTTAAAAGTAAAAATGAAGCGTTTCAAGCGTTTCTTTTCGTTTTTTTCCCCAAAAATCAAAGCGACGACACGTGTTTCGTTCGTCTTTCTTCTCGGGGAAGTTTCTCGTGTCGTCGCAAAAATAATAATATTCCAATTTGCGCACCCCCAACAAAGTCTCTTCAAAGAGAGAGAACGCAAACTTCTTCTCGTTCAGACCGCCTCAAAATTGCACCACCGAGGAGAGACGGGGTGAAACGTTCTTCGCGTCTTTTCGTATTTCTGCGCGTCGTCGTCGTCGCTCGATAAAAACGAGAGGCGCGCGAACGAACACACAAAAACGGGGGAAAAGAGTAAAACCAACATGGCAACAGCAACGTCCAAAGGAGAAGACGACGGCAACGACGACGTGGAGAAGAAACTCGGAAGAAATGATGACGATAAACTCGTCGACTCCGCGGCATCGCACGGAGACATTTTTCGAGCGTTCGTGTTGATGGGGTGGACCGCGTTCGGCGGACCCGCCGCACACATCGGCATTTTTCAAAAAGTCTTCGTCGATGGCAAGAGATGGATTTCGAGCACCATTTTCGCGGAGTTGTTGAGTTTGGGGCAGTGTTTGCCGGGACCGACGTCGACGCAAGTCAGTTTCGCGTTGGGTGTGACGCAGAGAGGCGTTTCTGGTGGGCTCTTATCGGGAGGTTTGTTTCAATATCCCGGGTTGATTTTGATGACGCTGGCGGGAGCGGGAGCGGCGGAGGCGCTGACGAACCCGTCGAGCTTTTTGAAAGGGTTAGTCAGCGGTCTCTCGGTCGCTGGCGTGGCGTTAGTAGTCGATGCTGCGGTCAACTTGTCCAACGGACAGTGTAATAAGAATAACATGACGAGACTGTTGGGATTGACGAGCGCGTGTTTCGCGTATTACTACAAGACGGCGTGGTTGTTTCCGTTGTTAATTGTTTTTGGTGGTTTGGTGAGTTATTTCTTCGGACCGAACAAAGATATCGCGGAGAAAAACGAACGCGACGACGAAGTGGCGAGTTACGGGGCGACGAAAATCGTCGGAGGTTTTTTGATTCTCTCGTGGGCGGTCGTGTTGGTGCTCATGGTCACCGTCGCGAGTCAAACGGAGTACGATTCGAATCAGTACTCGCACTGGTTTGCAGCATTTTTTAGAACTGGAAGTATAATCTTCGGTGGTGGACAGGTTGTCTTGCCTTTACTGTTGGACGATGTTGTTTCTTACGATTCGAGTCAGCCGGATAACATCGCGACGAACAGTTGGGTCACCGAGGACCAGTTTTTCGCGGGATTGGCTCTCGTGCAAGCTTCGCCTGGACCGATGTTCAACTTTGCCGCGTATTTAGGTGCTGTTATGGCGCAAAGAGCTGGTAAAAGCGTCGTAGCAGGAGCTCTGACGTGTTGGACCGGCTTATTCGCTCCGGGAGTGACGCTCATTTTTGGCGTCTTGCCGTTTTGGGGTTACGTTCGAACGTTTCAAGCGTACCAAAAAATGCTCCCGGGTTTGAATGCGAGCGCGGTAGGTTTAGTTGTCGCCGCGGCGGTACAAATGTTTTTAAAAGTCAGAGAAAACTCGCCGTTTCCAAAATTTGCCGTTGTTATCGGTATGCTGACCTTATTTGGAACGAGGTACGTGAAAATGCCGAATCCAAAGTTGGTCGTTTTGCAAGCGCCCATCGTCGTCGCTTTCGGAGGTCTTCTCGGGATCATCGCCTGGGCGACTGGATGCGACTGAAGTAGTCGCAGTAAAATTCGTAATAATTTAGTAATAATGTCAGCGCAATGATCATAATACTGGTATAGTAATCGTCGTAACAACATCGATATTATTATTTAATATCATTTTTTTCTATTTCTTCTATTATAAGCTAACAACGGCGTCGTAATGTTCCCCTAGCGTGTACGACTCTTTCATGAACGCCACGCGCAACGGCTTCAACGATCCGTCTTCTGCCCTTCCATCTCCGCTACCACCAACACCCTCAACGACCATCTTTTCCACCTCTCCACCTGGTCTGACCTCAAAAACTTCCACGTTCCTCCCCAACGCCCTCGCTATGGCTAACATCTCCACGTGACCGCCCCACTCGGCGGTCGATTCCACCTTTTCGCAATACGCTTCGTACGACCCGGCTTCCTCCACCTCAACGAACGCCTCGTACTCTTCTCTGTTCTTCAACATCTCCTCCTTGCACACCATCCTCACTTCACCGTACCTGCTCTCCGCTCTCATCTCCTCCACTTGCTCCGCCACCGCGCGATACAAACAGTGCCCGTCCGCTTTCACCTCCCTCAACTTCAAATCCATCGCCTTCAACGCCGCGCGCATCGCCTCTTCCTCCACCTCCTTCTTACTCGGTCCAGACTCGCGAAGCCGCGCGCGCTCCATCTCGATCGCTAACTCTCTCGCCTTCTCTTCCGCGTCTTTCTTCTCCCGTCTTCTCTGCGCCTTTGTCGGTCCTCCCGCCGCTCGATTCTTCGACGTCGTCTCGCTTTCCTCTTCATCCTCCTTCTTGACATCTTTCTCTTCCTCCTCTTCTTCTTCTTCCTCGCTCACCGCGTCTGGGCTCCCGTACAACCTCCTCTCCAACCGCTCCTCCTCCAAAAAATGCCTGTCCGTCACCTTCCCTTCCTCCACCATCGCTTTCGTCTTTGCCTGCTTCCCGGTGAACGTTTTGCAGTGCTCTCTGACGCGTTCCATCTCGCGCTTGTGGCGACTGCGCAAATCCGCCAACGTTTCCGTCTCTAAATCGACCGGATTGCCGTTCACATCGACCGGTTCGATCGTAAATTCTCCGTTTCCGTTTCCGTTTCCGTTTCCTCCGGACTTCTTTTTGCCCATTCTTCTTCTTCTTCTTCTTCTTCTTCTTCTTCTTCTTCTTCTTCTTGTATATCCAAAAACGCGCTTTTTTTATGAATACTTTTCCCCAAAAGTACCACACAAACGCACTTCTCATGAACGTTTTATTCGAACCAGTCGACGTCGGCGAATCGATACCCGTTCCACCACCCTCCACTTCTTCTCGTCGAGAAGACGTCGTCGTCTCGGACGCGAAGTTTCGTCGCTGTTCTCCTTCTTCTTCTTCCGTTATTAAAAGCGCGGACGACGACGACGAAGAAGAAGCAGAAGAAGAACGAAACGACGAGAAAAAATTCAAAATTCAAGAGGAGGAACAAAAAGAAGCGGAATTGTACGCGATGAAAGCGAGAAACGAATGCCTCGAGCGCGCTTTAGTAGACGCGACAGGGAAGGAGAACGAGTTGTTGATCGAACTGGCGCATTTTGAGCGCGCGTGCGAGGAGAAGGATGCGATTATTGCGCGGTTGAAAGTAGATTTGGAGGAGGCTCTCGATGCCAAGAAGAGAGAAGAGACAAAGAGGAGGAAGAGGGAGAAAAAAATGGTACTTGGCGAGAAGACGGAAGAAGAGAGACGGAGGAGAAGAAGCGCGGGAGGACGACTGTGCGAAGAAAGCGTGAGTTTGCTGGAGAAAGCGACGAGCGCGTTAGAACTGGCGAGGAAAGAGAGCGAGGTGTTACGTTTGAAGCTGAAAGAGGAGAAGAAGAAAAATAACAAAGAAGAGGAGACGAAGAAGACGAAAGCGCCGGCGCGCGGCGAGAGGGAGCGAAGGAGGACCGCAACGCCTTTGCCCGAGACGCCACCGTTCGCGAGGCAATTTTGGAGCTACCGGAACGATGAAAGAAGACGGTTGGCCGCGGAGGAACGAACTCACACGCTTCAGTTTTCTGACGAGGACGAGGACGAGGACGAGGAAGAAGATGAAGAGGACGACTTCTACTCGGATGAGGATGAAGATGAGGAGCACGACGAAGATACTTTTACAGAGGTTGAATCAGAATCACATTCGTCGTCGTCTTCGTCATCCTCGTCGTCTTCAGAAGAAGAAGAAAAAGAAGAAAAAAACTACCGACGCGACTTCACCAACGACACCACGTACTCCTCCATCGACGAACTGCTCGACCGATCCGTCGTTCTCAACTCGCGCTTGGAAGCTTTAGAACAACGAGCGAGGCACTTATATACCGCCGCGAAACCGGCGACATAGAGCACTATTATCGTTATTATCATTACCACTAGCATAGTTTTGGCGTTGTAGATATAGAAGAAATGGCTGCCGCTGCTGCGCGATGAAAAAAATTCTTCATACTCCTCTCTCGGACCTTTCGAACACCTTCCGCACTTTTAACGCATTCCCGCACGCGCGAACATCACGCGATATAACTTAACACGATGATGAAGGATAACAATCAACCGAACGGCGACCGAAAGCAAATCTTGCTGCGCACCGAGACGCTGTCGAAAGTCAAACACTCCTCGAAGTTCATCGACATGTTCGCCAGACAGCCGAGGAGCGGAAGCGCGTTGGGTGCTTTTTTCTCGTTAGGTTGGTCACGCATTTTGTGTTAGTGTGTAAATTGTTGCATTTACAAAGACAGAATGTGTCAGCGTTTTTGTCTCTCTTTCTCTTCTCTCTCTTCGCGCGAACCAAAATATTTTGCGAGTCTTTCTGAACAATGCGCGCTGACGCGAATTGATCTCTCTCTGTCTCGTCTTCTTCTCCGAGCAGGAACGGTCGCGTGCATCATCGCGTACGTCGTCATCCTCGTCAAGGTGAGTTGTTCCCTTTTTTTTCCCCTCTGTGCAAAGATATTTTTTTGTTTTGTGTGTTGTGGCTAATTAAAATCATCGTATAGGAAACGAACGATTCTCCTGCGGTGTACGTCACCAACACGTTGTGGTCGGCGTTTCAAGATCCGGTTCCGGTGACCGTCCGATGCGACTCCGCGACGACGTGCTACGCGAGCAATCGGTTCACCGCGGATCCGGCGGACGACGCCGGGCCGTTCGCGACAGAGTCTGCGCAAATAGCTAAAATACCGAGCGAGGAGGCGGAGTGCGCGGCCATCGCGCCGGGAGAGGAAAGGGTCTTTCATATGTGGTATTCGAAATCTCAAGGGCCGAGAGACGGTTTGTCTATTTTGGCGAAGAACGATGCGACTTTGGACGTGCAGCCGATCGCTTCGTTATTGTCGGATATGGAATGCGGCGTCGAAGTGTTCCCGTTTTGGACGCAAGGGTACAAAGGCACTTCGCAAGTCACAGTCGTTCGATCGCACAACACCACGGTGAAAGACACGCCCGGCGAGGACCGAACGGAGTTTTTCATCCAACACCTCACCTCCGACGGCACCATCTTAACTGGTTCGACGCCGTGCTCGGAAGCCGCGCACCCGGAAGCCGGCGAAAGCTGGGCCGACTACGCGCAGTTCCGTCCGCGCATGGCGCCCGCGATGCACCAAGTAAACGTAGAACAACCGTACTTTCGCGTCTGGTCGCTCACCGGCGATTCCGGAGGCGGAATCACCATCATCTTTTGGCTCGGTTTCGTCTCGCTCATGCTCGCAGAGATGATGTGGAACCGAGTTTCCAATCATCACTGAAGATAAACATGTGTATATAAACATGTGTATATATGTCATCAACGCGCCTCCTCCGTGTGCTCTCGTAAGAAAAGGGACAAAAAACAAATGAAAACCCTAAACACGTTTGTCCTCACTGTTTTTCTCTTTTGTTTTATTCTTCAGTCCTGTTGTAACGATCTTAGAAAAATGAGTGAACTCACGGAGCGATCGAAGTGCGTGTTCCAAGCCAAATTGGCGGAACAGGCGGAAAGATACGACGGTGCGTCGGTTCATTCTTCTCTTCTTTTTTATTTCGAGCGTATTTCTATGCGCACACACACGCACGTTGAGAGAGAACATTCGGTGAAAATGGACCCGATCTCTCCTCCCTTTTTTTGTTCCAATTCGTTTACTCTCTCTCTTTTCTCTCTCGCGCGCGTTCGTTGTGATCTCCCACCGACGACGCGTGCATTTCTCTCTCTCTCTCTCTCTCGCTTACCTTTTTGTTGTGTAAATCTTCCATTCTCGTGCAGAGATGATCGTGGCGTTGAAGAAGCTTTGCGGGATAGCGGACATCGAGTTGACGGTGCGTTTTATAGTTGTTTTGTTGTTTTGGTCCAGAGAGAGTAAAAATGAAAGATGGATGCTTTTTAGCGTCGAAACGCTCTCCCTGAGACACACACGTATCTTCAATTTTTAGTCTCCTTTTGCGTTTGCGTTTTCGCTCTCCGCACGCGTCTCTCTTTCTCTCGCTTCGCGATCTCGTCTCTGATTCCTTCTCTCTCTCTCTCACTCTGTTTTGTTTGTGTATTTCGCTACAGGTGGAAGAGCGCAACTTACTCTCGGTGGGGTACAAAAATTTCGTCGGTTCTCGTCGGGCGTCCTGGCGCATCCTTTCGGCGTTGGAAGATAAAGAGAAGACGAAAGGACGCGATGAAAACGCGGCAAAGATTACCGATTACCGCTCGAAAGTCGAGGAGGAGTTGGAAAAGATATGCGCGGAGATTATCGATATGTTGAAGGAGAATTTGATTCCGAGAATGGAGAAGTCGGAGAGCGCGG
>Ga0255778_10004201_pt1 | contig 11929 bp, 10 predicted proteins | sample 071ome_31_FD_179976 | JGI IMG/M metagenome (GOLD analysis project Ga0255778, IMG submission 179976) | Coastal salt marsh microbial communities from the Groves Creek Marsh, Skidaway Island, Georgia - 071405CT metaG (version 2) | ecosystem: Environmental > Aquatic > Marine > Intertidal zone >...
AGTATACAATCGCTTTATCATCGAGTATTTCGGCTTTAAACGAGGGGACAAATGCGTCGTATTTATACACCAGATTGCCTCCCTTTTCATTCTTTGGGCTATGTGCTACCTCTTGCCAATTAGCATTATCGATTAAAAATTTGAATTCAGATTTAGCAGGAATCTTCAAATCATCTGCATTATCTATGGTTAAACTCCAAATCGTTCCCGACTTTTTCAATTGCCACTTTTCATCAAAAGCAGCATCCCAACCACGAAACGAACCAGTAACATAGACACGCTCGGGAGCAGAATCATAGATATTGGCATCATACAAAAAAGTTAGACGATCACTAAATAAGGCATATCCTTGTTTCAATTGTTCTCCAGTAAAGGACTGTGCATTCACTGTAAAAAAGAAACATGTGAAGAAGATAATGGTTAGGAAATTTCTCATATCTCAAAGATAGTTTTGAGGGATCAAAAAAGGCATTTATCAGGAATAGATTTTACAACTACAAGAAAATCAAGCACCTATACATCAATATGTTAAAATTTTTTGTTACTTAGCAATCCTCATTTTCTAAAAATGGCCACTTTATCTAAACAAAAAATACGCGTTGCGCGACTGCTAGAGCATCAAACACTAGCGGTACACTCTCTCTATTACGAAGGGAAGCGTTATACCAAAGTGGAATTAGAAAATATCCTAGAAGCCTATTACCGACGTCAGAGTCGTAAAGCTTAATGCAAAGGTCGCTTCTTAATCATTCCACCTTTAGTATCCTTGATCGGATATTGTATCACAAAGGCCTTAGGGTCAATTTTTTCGATTTCAAGAATTAGCTTACTAACCTCCAATCGCGTTACCACACAGAATAGAATATCCCGGTCGGGGAGTGATTGGCCTTGACTTCCGAAACCAGCATCTGAACGAAACGCGGTAACTCCTCGGCCCATCTCGTGCATAATTTGCGATTTGATGGCTGCCGAATCTGGGGAGACGATCATGACTCCGATATATTCTTCGATACCGTTAATGATGAAATCAACCGTTTTAGAGGCTACTATATAGGTCAAGATCGAATACATAGCGGTTTCTAGACTGAGAATAATAGCACTTACCGAGAAGAGGATAACATTGAAAATGGTAATCACATCGCCAACGGTAAGGCTCGTCTTTCGTGAGATCGAAAGGGCAAGTACCTCGGTGCCGTCGATGACCGCGCCTCCTCTAATCGAAAGGCCGATGCCTACGCCTAAAAAGAATCCGCCAAAAACAGCGATGAGTAATTTATCTGAAGTAATAACAGGAAATTCAAGGAGATGAACTAGAAGGGCTAAACCCAGTATAGCGACACTACTCTTTACTGCGAAAGGAAAAGAGATTTGCCTTGCGCCCAAAACGATAAACGGGGCGTTAACTAGAATAATTAAAACCGATAAGTTATAGCCGGTGAGTACTTCACCAAGAAGTGAAACTCCCATCGCGCCCCCATCAAGAAAGTGATTGGGAAGTAACAAACCCTTTAGACCGATACTTGCAGAGAGCACACCAAGCAGCAAGAAAATCGTCTCTTTGATTCGAACTTTCACCATTAAGCGTCCGAGCCTACTCATTACCATAAACTAAATCCTTTTCTCAAAGGTAACGGATGCTTGCTTTATCGAGTAGTTCTTTCGCCTATATTTGCCGCATTATGGAAAGTATAAGTTACGGAGCAATCGCGGCGGTATTAACTACCACTGCTTTCTTACCTCAGGCCTTTAAAGTGATTCGCACAGGCGAAGCAAAGAGCTTAAGTCTTTCTATGTTTTTGATGATGTTTGTGGGGACCCTACTTTGGGCGCTTCATGGGTTCGATTTAGAAGATAAACCCATGATTTATGCCAATCTCACCACATCCGGGTTGAATGCGGTGATATTGGTCATAAAAATCCGATCAATAATTCGCGAAAAACAAGCGAATTCTTAGTGGGCTAATCTGCTTTTTAGCAGACGAGTCACGATGAGCAATAATAACGAAGTTGGATTATTCGAAAGTTTTGCTCGTGTGTTTCTCGCCATAATGCGAGAGCGATTTTCGTTTAATGAAATAGTCATTTTTGATTGATTGATATGATTTTCGGGGCGCAAAAGTACGACCGAATAAGAAATCAAACACCAAAAACTCTAAAAAAATTTAGTCTTCAAGCTTTTTTGGCAGTAAGGCCTCGATTAGAACGCCCAAAAGACCTAAAATGATTCCTAAAAGAAACCCTTCCATCGGGTTACGGCCCTTTAGCTCAGCGATATACTTTCCTAAAAATCCGAAAGCTGCGATGACCGCGAAAAGCATGAAGTAGACAATCCCAAGACTTAACATAGACTACATTTTGAAGTCAAAGATATCTCTATCCTTTAAATACGGAAGTTTTTTGCGAACTCCCTGAAGCTCTCCTTGAGAAAGCGTGTGAACTAAAACGCACTCGCCCTCTTTCATGCCCATAGAATCTCCCATGGGAGTGAAAGTAACACTGTGACCCGGATACCCTTTAACTTTAGGATCATCGCCTATACGATTGACCCCTATTGCATAACATTGATTTTCAATGGCTCTTGCACAGAGTAAACTATCCCAGGCATTAACTCGAGGAGCGGGCCAATTCGCTACACAAAGAAATACATCATAAGGAGCATGATATCGAGCCCAAGCAGGAAAGCGCAGATCGTAGCAGACCGAAAGCGAAAAGGTCCATCCCCTGTAATTTGCGAGCACCGGTTGTTGTCCTGGTTTAAAGACCTTTGCCTCATCTCCTAGTGCAAAAAGATGCTTCTTATCATAGTGAATCACCTTCTCATCGGGAGTAACAAAATACATTCGGTTATAAAAGACCCCGTTTTCCTCGACCGCTAAGCTCCCAGTTACGGCCGCTTGTTTTTTTATGGCTAGCTGTTTCATCCATTCTAAACTGACAGCATCTCCAAGATCTGTTTGATCCGGATCATCGATAAAACCCGTAGCAAACATTTCTGGCAGCACGATTAGATCTGCGGCAATCCCTTCGATCAATTGATCGATTCGATTGAGGTTGCTCTGAGGATCTTTCCAAGAAATATCAAATTGCACGAGGGCTACCTGTAATAAATCATCTTTTGAATCGTCTTTCATACAGCTAAAGTTACAGCACTTATCTTTGTTTAAATTCTAATTTCAATGCTGAAGACCCTTTTTTCGCTCGAATTAAAAAGTCTTTTTCGATCTCCGACCTGGAAGCAAAACTTATGGATGCGTATCCTCATCGTTTTTGCCATCCTATACTTTGTATTGATCTTCTTATCACTAGGTGTGGGCGCGTATTATATTATCGAAAAGGCAGACATCGGTGAACCTTTTGAGGTGATCAATCGTTATCTCATCTACTATCTGGGTTTTGACATCGTATTTAGATACATGATGCAACCCATGCCAGTTACCAACGTGCAACCCCTGTTGTATCAAAACATCAAAAAATCGACGGTTGTACACTTTTCGATGCTTAAGATGCTATACTCTTTTTTTAATTGGAGTCATCTTTTCTTTTTAATTCCACTAAGCATCATCTTAACGGTAGAAGGTCAGTCGGCAGGTCAAGTATGGGCGTGGAGCCTTTCCATCTATTTCTTATTACTGGTAAACAACTACCTCAACGTTCTAGTCAACCAGAAAAATACCGTTTTCGCGGTAGTTGCAACTTTAGTTTTGGGTAGTGCAGGCCTACAGTATTTTGGTGTTTTTGATATTACCCCCTACACCCAGGTCTTTTTTAATGCACTCTTCGAAAAGTCGTGGCTTATAGCACCTATTCTGGTGATTGCCCTAGCCACCTACTACGCTGCTTTCTCGCATTTCAGATCGCTGATGTATCTCGACGCGGGCTTAGCTAAGAAAAATGAAAGAACCATTTCAATTAGCGAAAATTACTTTAGTCGATTCGGAAAACTAGGTTTAATCCTCAGAAACGATGTGGCCCTAATCTTACGCAATAAACGTGCAAGACAAGCTGTATTCGCAGGGTTTTTCTTCATTTTCTATGGTTTATTATTTTTCACCGGCGCAGTCGAGGCCTATGAAAGTGACACTTGGAAACTCTTCGCAGGGATTTTTGTTACTGGAGGCTTTCTTTTCAGCTTTGGACAGTACGTTCCCAGTTGGGATAGCCAGTACTATCCCTTACTAATGACCCAAAACATTACCTATCTAGAATACTTAAAATCAAAGTATACCCTTATTCAGGTCTTTACTTTAGCTACCACCGTTCTTTCTAGTTGGTATCTCATCTTTGGTCTTGAAATTTTCAGCTATGTGCTTCTCGGAGCAATCTATAATTTGACTATCAACTCGGTGATTGTATTATGGGGTGGAGCCTATGTTCGAACCAAAATCGATCTTACTTCGAACAAAAAAGCATTCGGAGATAAAAATGCATTCAACTACAGAACCCTTTTATTGACACTTCCGAAAATTGCACTTCCGTTAGCTATTTACGGCACATTCAATTACACCCTCGGGCCTTTAGCTGCTAAAATCAGCATCGTAGTGGTATCCATCATCGGATACTTCTTGAAGCCCTACCTATTCAAAACTATTATCTCAATCTACCAAAAAGAAAAATACGAAACTCTTAAAGCTTACCGTTCATGATCAACGTATCTAACCTCAGTAAAACCTACAAGGACACCACTGTTTTATCGATTGAATCTCTCCAATTATCGAAAGGGGAGATCATTGGTCTTGTCGGAAACAACGGAGCAGGAAAAACCACATTCTTCAGCCTACTTCTTGACCTAATTAAACCATCGACTGGTTACATCGAAAACAACGAAATAAAAGTCAATGAATCAGAGGCTTGGAAATCAACGACTGCAGCTTTTATCGATGAAAACTTTCTGATCGGATACCTCACTCCCGAAGAATACTTCAGTTTCATCGCTGGTCTTCGTTCAGTAAGCAAGGTAGATCTTGAACTCTTTTTAGAGCGATTCGCTACATTTTTCAATGAAGAGATCTTAGGTAGAAACAAGTACATCAGAGATCTTTCTAAAGGGAACCAGAAAAAGGTCGGAATCGCCGCTGCCTTTATTGGCGCTCCAGAGCTCGTCATTCTAGATGAACCCTTCGCAAATCTTGACCCACGCGCTCAAATGCAACTGCAAAATCTGCTACGTCAAATCAATCAAGATCTAGGATGTAGCATTTTTGTTTCTTCCCATGACCTTTTACATGTCAGCGAGTTGTGCCAACGCATTTTGATTTTGAACAAAGGTGAATTAGTGAAAGACGTAACCAAAGGCGAATGGTCACTCGAGGCGTTACGTTCCTTTTTTATGGAAGAAATTGCGGTTACAGAAGGAGAATCATCTACTCCATCACCAGCGGACGAATAACCTCTGCCCAAATCGCATAACCGGTACGATTCATGTGAAGCCGATCTTCAACGAAAAGATCTTCACGTACCTCTCCCTTTTGTAGCATCGGGGAATAAACATCAGCAAAAACGAGGCGATCCTCCTTCTTTGCTCTGCGCTCCATAGCTTTATTTAAAGCTTCGTATTCTTTGTGCATCTCCCAGCGAAGTGGGCTAGGTTTTGCGGCGATATAAACAATCTCCGTCTCTGGATTTTGCTCCCAAATACGAGTAAAAATAGTGTCTAGATGTTCGAGTATGGTTCGGGTATCACGACCTGCAGCGATGTCATTATCTCCCTCATAAATAAATACCTGTTTAGGCTCATAGCGTAGCACTAAATCTTCTAGGTATACATTAAGGCCATAAGCCGTCGAACCGCCAAAAGCCGTGTTGATAATGGGTGAACCTTTCGATAAAAGACCCGCATCTCGCCATAGACGAACACTAGAACTTCCTGTAAAAATGATTATACCCGAGTCCCAGGTTGGAACTGGTGAATCAGCAATTTTTGCAACCTCCTCCGAAAAGCTTTCGGCCTGTTTTAAATAGGCGCTTTCGGGATCATTTTGTGCAAAAACAAATGAAACTGAAATTAATATAACTAGCGTGTTAAGTATCGAACGAAACATAGGTCTTTGATTTACCGCAATTTACACATTAAAGCGACCACTTTTTGTTTAACGTTTAAATTCTGAGACATAAATATTATTATACTGAATGTGTTGTAATTATGATTTTTAAAGGCTTTATTTGAAATAACAACAACTTAAACAAAAACAATCCTAATCATGAAATTGCGAACATTCTTCGCTTTTGTGTTATTCCTTTTTGTGTCATTTCTTCATGCTCAAGAGGGGTTTTACTACCAAGCAGCCATTCGAAATACCGACGGATCCCCGATCAGAAACACCACAGTCACCCTTCAATTAAGTATACTCGAAAACGAAACGATTCGTTTTGAAGAAAATCATGAATTAGAAACGAACTCGAACGGAATCATTCATACCACCATTAGCTCTGGGGAGATCATCACCGGTGAATGGAATGCCATCGACTGGAGTCAATCTCTTTCTCTTAAAGAGACAATCCTGCTGAATGAAGCAGTAATTACAGAAAGCATCCGTCCCCTATTAAAAGCCCCACGTGCTTATGTCGCCGACAAAGCACTCAGTCTCGCCGCCTCGTCTATTCATGCCGCACATGTAGTAAACGAAACCCTTTCAAACGATCATATTGCGAGTAATGCACAAATCGCCTTTGACAAGTTGGCGATTAGCCGTGAAGACATCGAAGATCTTGGGATAAGTTCAATAGTTTACAGCGCAGGAGAGAATATTACCATCAGTGAATCGGGAGAAATCAGCGCCATAGATACCAATACCGAATATACAGCTGGCTCAAATATTACGATTAACGAGGATGGTGTGATCAGCGCGACCGATACGGACACCAATACCACCTATACCGCAGGCACCAACATCAGCATAGACGATCAAAATGTAATCAGCGCCTTAGATATCGATACCAACACAACTTACACTCTAGCCTTTGAAGGTGCTATGCTAACTTTGACCGATTCAGAGGGGAATTCAACAGAGCTCGATTTGTCAGGTCTAGATACCGATACAAATACCACATATAGTGCGGGAGCTAATATTAGCATCAGCGATATTGGAGAAATCAGCGCCCTAGATACCAATACCGAATATATAGCGGGTTCTAATATTAACATTACCGAAGACGGAGTGATCAGCGCAACTGACACCGACACCACCTATAGTGCCGGATCAAATATCACAATTAGCGAAGATGGTGTGATCAGCGCGACCGATACGGACACCAACACCACGTATACCGCAGGCACCAACATCAGCATAGACGATGAAAACGTCATAAGTTCAGTAGATACCGACACCAACACTACCTATACCCTAACCTTTGAAGGTGCAACACTTACTTTTACAGATTCAGAAAGCAACGCTACCTCATTTGATTTGTCAAGTCTCGACACAGATACTAATACTACTTACACTGCTGGAGCTAATATTACCATCAATGAAAACGGAGAGATTAGTTCGGTGGATACGAATACCGAATATACAGCGGGGAGCAATGTAAGTATCGACGCTAACAATATCATAAGCTCGATAGACACAGACACTACCTACAGCGCAGGCACCAACATAACTATAGACGGTGACAACACAATCAGCGCAACCGATACCGATACGAATACGACTTACACTTTAAGTTTTACAGGAAGTGTGCTTACTTTGACCGATTCTGATGGAGCAGCTAAAGACATTGACCTATCTGGTCTAGATACAGACACGAATACCACTTATACCGCAGGAACCAACATTGCAATTGACGATAATAATATTATTAGCGCAACAGATACCGACACCACCTATTCTGCCGGATCAGGAATCGAGATCACCAACGAAACCATCTCAATCGACGCAACTGTCGTCACTAGTAATTTTCAAGGCTCAATTACAGCTAATGCATTTGTAGGTGACGGTTCAGGCCTTACTAATCTTAGCATACCTAACGATGCTATAACCAATTCAAAGATTGCAGATGCGAGTATCACCTCGGATAAGATTGATAGTAGTGTGGATTACTTAAGCGGAATCAACAGTAATACTTTAGTCGATTTCACTAACGGTAGTGAAACAGTCTTCACAAATTCTGGAGCATCGGGTAATTTCCCGTTATTCTTAACAGGAAGCTCCAGTGTAACAGACACAAATACGACCTCTATCACTTTACCTCAAGGATACAGCGTTAGAGCTAATACAATGATTTTCATTACAAAGACTACCTTAGAAAACGCTGGAGCTGATATAATTTCTGAAAATGACACTGAAAATAATGCTATCAATGTAAAGGCTACATCAAATGGTGCTCCTTACCCTCTTACAATCACCTTCAACTTCATGATTGTCAATTTTGACTACTAGAATTCTCACCCTAGTTCTTGTACTAATTTGCAGTAGGAGTGCGACAGCTCAAAGCACCGTCTCTCCCTATTTAAATGTTACAAGTAGTGACTTAGCTATTGTATTTTCAAGATTGGGTGCAATGCCCAGCGACACCTATTATGCCGATAATGCATTTGTTGAAACCGGATTCTTTAGCTTACTAGGCGACCCTGAAGTATCTGATTCTGACAATGATGGGGTAAGCGATTACTACGATCTATGTTCAAACACAGAAATAGATACGACCGTAGACACCGAAGGATGTGAAACCTTCTCACTGCCCGTAGATAGTTTTCAAATCGCGGTGACCCATAATCCGTGTACCACCAGTGAAGAAGGATCAATTAAAATTTCAACTGAGCTCACAGGTTATGAGTTTCTAGTTGAATTTAATAACCAGCTATACGAATGGGACTCAGACACCCAAGAACTATTCTCTTTTGAGGCCTTAACTTCTGGAATCTACTCTCTTTGCTTGAGCCCAAAAACAGTCAGCAGCTATAAACGTTGTTATGAAATTTCGATTACTAGTCCTGATCCACTCGAAGTACAAAGCAAGGTCTCCTGGCAAAAGCAATTAGTTACTCTAAACTTAGCTGGTACTGGCCCCTATACGATTGTTCACAACGACTCGGTGTACAAAACCAATCAGACTACCGAAGAAATTGTTTTAAAATCGGGATTAAATTCGATTTCGGTAAAGGGGCTAAGCGAGTGTTTAGGTTCTTTTGAGCAAGAGTACTTTTTGTCTGAAGAAGTGAGAATATTTCCAAATCCGGTAGAAGATCTAGCTCAGATTTATATTCAAGGCTTAGACAAAAAAATCAATCTCATACTATTTGACCCTAGTGGCAAGGAGATTCACCGATCAGAGGAGATTATTCCAGAGAACCGAATCGTTGAGCTACCTACAAATCACCTAGCCGCAGGTGTGTACTTTGTATCGATACAATCAAACAGCGTGAGAAAGGAGTTAACACTAATTAAGGGGTAAACTCTGTATCTTTAATGCAGAATCAATAAATCGGCACTCCTAATGCATCAACTTAGGCTAGTACTTGTTGCACTTTTTCTTGCAACCACTGGGCTTTATGCTCAAGAAGGATTTTACTATCAAGCGGTGATTAAAAACACAGATGGATCTCCATTAAAGGAAACTTCCATTGTGATTCGTATTAGTATTTTTGAGGGGAATAATGAAGTCCCAGAATTCGAAGAAGAAAAAACCATTACTACCTCTCGCGAAGGGTTTGTAAGTTTTATCATTGGGGAGTCTAAACCTGATGAGTTTGCTACGATCAATTGGCAGGGAGAATTGTACCTACAAGACGAGATAGATACGGGTGAAGGCTATGGTGCACCCACCAAAATGCCACTACTCAAAACCCCCCGTTCCTATATTTCAGATCGAGCGATAAGTGTACTTGACAATTCAATTACCTCAGCAAGCATTCTTGATCAAACCATATTGACCGAGGACTTGGCAGACAGCTCAATCACAAACGAAAAACTGGCTGACTCACTGATCACCTCTAATAAAATTGCAAAAAACGCTGTAGTAAAAGAGGCTATCGCAACTGGCTCGATAAGCACTGAGGCCGTCATCGACTCAACCCTTACCAACATCGATATCAGTCCAGATGCAGCCATCGATGTATCTAAAATCAACATCCCCGACGGATCAATCACTCTAGAAAAGATCAACCTCGAAGACGGTGCTATAAACTACTCTAAACTAAATGTGGCGGATGGAGAAATTCCCTTTTCAAAAGTCCTCATCGAAAACGAAGAAATACCCTTCGAAAAGCTAAATATCACCCAGGAAAACATCAACGGATTAGGCATCGTATCGAATTATACCGGCGGATCAAACCTTAGCATCACCGAAACCACCATCGATCTCGACGATGAAATCACTCTCGCAAAAGTAACCGCCGATCTTACAGGAGACATATATAATGCAGATTCAGAGCGAGTCCTCGAAGTAGGAACCACTGATAACGCTTCAATTTATACCGGAAACGTAACAGGAAATCTCACCGGTAACTTAATCGGCGGAGGCGGAAAAACCATCCTTACCAACGGAAACAACACCACACTTCCCAGGTATTTAGGGGATGTTTATTACCGCGAAGATGATGGAACAGAAACCCAAGTAGTCGACACCAAAAACAAAATTTTCTTCGGGACATTAAAAGGAAATCTAGAAGGCAGTTGGAATGGTAATATCATCGGAGTCAATAATGATGTGATTCTTGATCCGGAAGGAAATCTCACAGGGGATATCCTAGCCGATGATGGAACTTCAGTAGTATTAAATAATGGAACAGATGGAACAGATGCAACTTTTAAGGGGAACATAGAAACCTTAAGTATAAAAATAGATGGTGAATTGATTTCCTCATCCGCTGATGAACTCAATTACCTTACCGGAGTAACTTCAGCTATACAATCTCAACTCGACAGTAAGCAAAGTACCCTTACAGGAGCTGCAACCACAGTAGCAACCAACGACCTTAACGTAAGTAGTGCACTGATTTCCGATGCTGACGGTAAAATCGCAGCATCAACCGTAACCGCTGATGAACTCAATTACCTTACCGGAGTAACTTCAGCTATACAATCTCAACTCGACAGTAAGCAACCGTTAAAAATATTTAATGGTGGTCCTCTTATATACAATTCAACTGAAGGAGAACAATTATTTACTGTACCTGAAGAAGTAACCTTAACATCTAATAGTACTATAATCCTTATGAGACTTGATCCATTTACCCACGTAAACGGACCATCAAAATATACTCTAGAAACTGTTGTCACTGTTAATTCAACTACCCAATTTAAAATTGAGACGTATGCATTGGGCACTAAAACTGGCATCACTGGAAGTGCTGAATTTAGATATATCATTTACGAATAAATGACCCGCCTCCTAACCCTCTTACTATTCCTTACACTCCCAGTGGTAGCCCAAAAGACTACTTCGGTGCCAGGTGGTGCAGTGAATAAAACTGCGGTTAGGATTATGAATACCAGTTTTGGGCCGCTAACTGAGACAGCGACGGCTAACATTCGTATTCATCGTAGGTTTCTACCACTCATTATGAATGGTTACGAAATCGATTCAGATGGCGATGGGGTGGCAGATGCATATGATGAATGTCCGAGTACACCAGAGGGCACTGTTGTAGACAATAAAGGCTGCAAGGTTTTTGCACTAGAATCGGATACTTTCGTAGTAGAAACCTTGTCGAATAGCTGTATTGGGCAAACCGATGGGGTAATTAGTGTAAAGGCCTCCAATTTCAATTTTAATTATCGTGTGGAGTTTACAGGGAGCGCTACGACTTTAACACTAGATAATACTACTAATTATCAAGGGCAGTTCGGTAATCTAGCTGCAGGCACCTATAACCTTTGCGTAAGTGTGGTAGAATTTCCCGAATATCGCCAGTGTTATGAGGTGAAAGTAGAAGAGCCCGAAACCCTCGAAGTCGAGGCGATCAAAGATCTATCGAGAGGAGTAGTTTCAT
>Ga0255778_10004203_pt1 | contig 11925 bp, 13 predicted proteins | sample 071ome_31_FD_179976 | JGI IMG/M metagenome (GOLD analysis project Ga0255778, IMG submission 179976) | Coastal salt marsh microbial communities from the Groves Creek Marsh, Skidaway Island, Georgia - 071405CT metaG (version 2) | ecosystem: Environmental > Aquatic > Marine > Intertidal zone >...
CGTGGGCGGTATGCGAGCGAGTATATACAATGCTATTCCCTTAGCAGCTGTTCACGATTTGATTAACTTCATGGAATCCTTTGAGAAAAAGAACGCTTAGCCCATAATATTGTTCCTATGAACAAGTCTCAGTTAGAGAAAATACTTAAATTGCGTGATCGCATTGATCAGGTGGACAGCCGTATTCTTAAACTTATCCAACAAAGAGCTGCTTTTGCTAAGTCAATTGGAAATATAAAATCAAAGGATCCTAATAACCAATCCTTTTACAGGCCAGATAGAGAAGCCAAGATCATAAGACAAGTACTTAAATCGAATGAAGGCGGCTTAGTAAAAAATGAACAGCTAAAATATATATACAAGGAGCTCATTTCGGCATGTTTATCCTTAGAAGAATCACTCAAAATTGCATATCTTGGGCCAGAGGGCACGCATTCTGAATCTGCAGTAATTGGTCATTTTGGATCATCGGTTCAAAGAGATCCTCGGGCAGGTATTGACGATGTATTTAAACAATTAACAACAGGACAATGTAATTTTGGAGTGGTTCCTGTTGAGAACTCTTCAGAAGGTGTGGTTAATCCAACATTAAACTGTCTTGCTGATGAGGATGTTACTATTTGCGGTGAAACCTACCTTTCCATTCATCATTATTTAGCATCTGGTAATACCAAAGATTTTAAACAAGCAAAACAAATTGCCTCTCATCCACAAGCTTTGGGGCAATGCACCAAGTGGATTGAAGCCAATCTCTCAGGAATTAAAAGAAAGATGGTTTCAAGTACTGCAGAAGCTGCAATGTTGGCGAGCAAGGATCCTAATACTCTTTGTATAGCAGGCAAGCTTGCTGTAGAAAAATATAAACTCCACACCCACGTTAAAAATATTGAAGACTTTTCTGAGAATAGAACAAGGTTTCTAATTATTGGAAAAGATCCTGTTGAAAAGACTGGGCTTGATAAAACCTCTCTTCTAGTCCAAACAAGCAATCGTCCTGGAGCACTGCTTGAATTGCTTAAACCTTTTAATAAAGCAAAGATTAATTTGCATAGAATAGAAACAAGGCCATCTAGAAAATCAGTAGATACACATAATTTCTTTATTGATTGCGATGGACACATCAAAGATAAAAATATCAAGTTAGCAATTAACGCAATCAAACAAGCGGGAGCCTTTGTTAGGGTTTTAGGCTCCTACCCATTAGAAATCAATTAATAAATGAATATTTATATTATTGGGCTTGGCTTAATTGGAAGTTCAATTGCTCGAGCTATAAGAAAAAAACAGCTTAACCATAAGATCTATGGATATGATATTGATTTTGATTCAGTCAAGTATGCGCTGAAAGAAAATATCATTGATGAGTCTTTTTCTTATGAAAATATTGATTTGGATGCCTCATCCAATTCTTTAATAATTGTGGCAGCTTCCCCCACGGTCAGTGCAACTATCTTCTCTCAACTTCAGCATTTATTTAATATTAAAAGCTTAGCTATTACAGATGTATGCAGTATTAAGAACCATCTTTTGAATGAGCTCAGTGGAACTAATGCAGCGAATATTGTTTTTTCGCATCCAATGGCAGGCTCCCACTTAAGCGGAGTGGAATCTGGCAACGAAGATTTATTTGATAATAAATATGTCGTAATCAGTCCTTTTAAATCAGAGAATGAAGCAATAAAGATTGTTGAGGATTTTTGGTGCTCTCTTGATGTCATTCCACACACAATAAAAGCTGAGGATCACGATAGCTTGCTATCGGCTACAAGTCATCTGCCCCATATTCTTGTATATGCATTGCTTCAATACCTCCAAGAAAAGGATATTCAACATTTAGAGAAGGTATCAGGCGGTGGTTTGCAATCCTTACTAAGAATTGGCAGCTCATCCCCAAAAATGTGGAGCGATATTTTTTTATTGAATAAAAATAATCTGACTAGGGATATAGACGCAATAATTGAGGCCTTAAATATGCTGAAGAGTGAGATAAATCATGAAAGCAGTTCACTAATAGATCTGCTTGCTTCATTAAAAAATTTTAAAGAAGATACTTTATGAATCTAATTGCATCACCTGCTACTAAGATTCATGGAGACATCATATGCCCTCCTGACAAATCAATAACTCAAAGAGCTCTCCTACTGGGCGCTTTGCAAAATAAAGATTTTAAAATTATCAATCCTCTCTTAGGGGCAGACCCCATCTCAACAGCTAATGCATTAAAAGAATTGGGAGCAAATATTGATATCTCAAGTGAGATTGTGTTTTCAGAAAATAATCAAGGTCTTTGTAGTCCAGCTAACCCTCTTGATTTGGGTAACTCAGGAACTGGATTGCGATTATTAATCGGTATGGTTGCAGGCCTTGGTATTAATGCAACCTTTACAGGAGATGCATCGCTATCATCAAGACCCATGAAAAGAATTATTGATCCACTTGCAGATTTTGGAGCAGTATTTCAGCACGATGGTTTTATTTTGCCCATTAAAACAATCGCTTCTTCATTGAACTCATCCTTTAGTTACAACATGCCAATAGCAAGCGCTCAAGTGAAATCATCTATTCTTTTAGCAGCTCTTGCTGCAGGATCAGAAGCCACTATTTATGAAGCTACCCAGAGCAGAAATCATACTGAGATTATGCTTAAAGACTTTGGAGTTAATATTGAAGTTCACACTTCTTCAAAAGGTAATGAAATCTTTCTTCCTTGCGATCAACATCTTCAACAAGCTGAGTATGATGTGGCAGGAGACATCTCCTCAGCTGCATTTTTAATTGCAGCGGCTCTTCTTGCTGAAGACAGCCATTTAGTAATTAGAAATGTTGGATTAAATCCTTCAAGAATTGGGTTTTTAGAGGTCCTGCAAGCAATGAATGCAAATATCCAGATTGCAGATCAAAAAGAAATAAATGGCGAACCAAGAGGAAGCGTTATTGTGCAATCAAGTGAGCTTATCTCAGTTGAGCTAGGGGGAAGTATCATTCCAAATATAATCGATGAAATTCCAATTATCTCTGTTTTAGCATCATGTGCAGATGGGATATCATCAATAAAAGATGCCGAGGAGCTTAGAAAAAAAGAATCCGATAGGATCAAAGCTGTTAAGATCGGTTTAGACAAAATTGGGGTAAAAGCAACCGAAAAGGAAGATGGCTTAACAATTGTTGGCAAAAACTCTAATGCATTAGAACCAATGCCAATAGATTCCTTTCATGACCACAGGATAGCAATGAGTTTTTTAATCAGTTCCATTGGTATTGGGAAACAAGTTAAAGTTATGGATACTGATAATATTTCAACCTCATTTCCTCAATTTATTGAGCTGGCAGGTAAAATTGGCATGCATATTAATGAAGCTTGAACAAAAATTAATTACGATTGATGGGCCTTCTGCCTCTGGGAAGGGTTTGGCATCAAGAAATGTTGCCGTAGATTTAGGCTTTAGATTGCTTGATAGCGGAATTCTTTATAGAGCTTATGGGTATCTTTTTACAAAATATGATAGTCATGATCAGGCTATTGATGCATTTAATAAGTTAGAATTTTCTTATCTTGAGAATAAGGAAACTCTAATCAAAGAGAATAATATCGATATAACTGCCTCTCTAAGAACCCAAGAAATAGCCAACAAAGCGTCAATCATCAGTAGCGATCCAATCACAAGAGAGAATCTGTTATCAATTCAGCGTTCATTTATTTCAGAGGAAGGGTTGGTTGCAGATGGCAGAGACATGGGTAGCGTTGTTTTTCCTAATGCTAAAACAAAAATATTCCTTACAGCGAGCATTGGAGAAAGGGCCCAGAGAAGGTTTTTAGAGTTGCAGAATAAAGGACAAGAGGTTAACATGCGCGATCTAATTGCAGAGATTGAGCAAAGAGATTTAAGCGATATCAATCGATCTATTTCTCCACTTGTTCAGCCAGCAGATGCTGAAGTAATTGATACTACTTTGCTTAAACCCAAAGAAGTTGTTGATAAAATTCTGAGTATCTATCGGTCCAATCAAAGCAGTTAAATCTTTATAAAGGAAGTAATTATTTATGTCAGACAATTTTGCTGCATTATTAGATGAAAATCTAAGTACATTAGAAATGAAACCAGGAACTATTGTTTCTGGAGTAGTTTTAGATATAGACAAGGAGTGGGTCACCGTCCACGTTGGTCTTAAATCAGAGGGAGTCATTAGCATTGATGAGTTTAGAGATGTTGAGGGCAAGGTGGATATTAATGTTGGAGATGAAGTTGAGGTTGCCCTAGATGCTGTTGAAGATGGCTATGGAGAAACCAGAATCTCTCGAGAGAAGGCTAGACGCATCTCTGCATGGAAAAAACTTGAAGCTGCACTTGAGACAGGAGAAATTGTTTTGGGCAAAGTTCTTAATAGAATCAAAGGCGGTTTTGCTGTTGAGGTAGATGTTATTAAAGCTTTTTTGCCCGGTTCACTTGTAGATATTAGACCAGTAAAAGAAGCCCCAGAGCTTGAGAATACCGTTCAAGAATTTAAAGTAATAAAACTTGATTACAAACGCAATAATGTTGTGTTATCAAGAAAAGCTGTGCTTGAGCAAGTCAATACTGCTGAAAAAGCAGAACTTCTTAAAACATTAGAAGAGGGCATGGTAGTTAAAGGAATTGTTAAAAATATCACTGATTATGGTGCATTTGTTGATCTTGGAGGCTTAGATGGGCTCCTGCATGTTACCGATATCTCATGGTCAAGAGTAGTTGATCCCAAAGAAATCCTTAAAGTGGGTGAAGAAATAGATGTAAAAGTTCTTACTTTCGATAAAGAAAAGTTAAGAGTTTCTCTTGGAATTAAACAAATTCATAATGACCCATGGGAAGGCATTGATGCTAAATATACTGTCGGTGGTATTTATGAGGCTAATGTATCTAACCTCACTGACTATGGCTGTTTTGCTGAATTAGAAGAAGGCATTGAGGGCCTTATTCACTTATCAGAATTAGATTGGACTAATAAGAACATACATCCTTCTAAAGTTGTTTCTATGGATGAAAAAATCAAAGTCATGATTCTTGAGATAGATAACGATAAAAGAAGAATTTCTCTCGGTTTAAAGCAAACTAAACCAAATCCTTGGACTGAGTTTGCTAATAAGTACAACATTGGCGATAGCGTTACTGGAAATATCAAATCAGTAACTGATTTTGGTCTCTTTATAGGTCTTGAAGGAGATATTGACGGTTTAGTCCATCTTTCTGATATTATTGAAGGTGATGGAGAGCCAACCAAAGAAGCATTGGATGCCTATAAAAAAGGTGATGAAATCAATTGCCTTATCTTTGGAATCGATGCCGATCGAGAAAGAATATCTTTAAAACTAAGTGAGTAACCAGAAAGCAGTCAATTTTAATCTCTCAGATTGCTCAAAACTTATTTCCAAACAGACAGGGTTAAGCGACAACAAAGCCCTGTCTGCGCTTAAATCAATAAATCAAACCATTCTTTCAAACCTAGTTCTTGATCAGAATCTAGAAATTAGAAATTTTGGTTCTTTAAAAAAGAAATCTATCCGTCCAAGAAAGTTTACTAATCCTAAAACCAAAGAACTTAGCTTCTTAGGCGAAACTTATACGGTGTACTTTAAGCAATCCAAAACATTCTTTGATGCAGAATAAATCAATTATCGTAGCCTTGGATACGGTTACTCTCAACGAGACCAGTTCCATTATTGCAGAGCTGGACCCTAGTAAATGCATGGTAAAAGTTGGCAGTGTACTTTTTAATGCCGAGGGAAGAGCAGCCCTTGATTTAGTAGCCAATGCAGGCTTTGAAATTTTTTTTGATCTAAAATTTCACGATATTCCAAATACTGTTAAAAGTTCTATTGAATCATTTGAAAGTTTTCCCATTAAGTTTTTTACAGTGCACCTTTCTGGAGGTAAAAGTATGCTTGCTGCCGCAAAAGAAGCAGCTGAACTTATCAATGCCGGTTGTATTGGAGTGAGTGTGCTAACTAGTCTAAGTAACGAGGAAGCAAACACTGTCTATACAAGATCTATTGAAAATACAGTGTGCGACATGTTCGAGCTTGCTAAAATCTCTGGTTGTGCTGGCGTGGTTTGCTCACCTTTAGAGCTTAATCTTGCGCAAGCAGCCATTCCAAACTTAATTAAAATTACTCCCGGTATAAGAGCTGGTCAAAATAAAAAAGATGATCAAACCAGAACACTTTCTGCTAAAGCTGCAATTACTCAGGGAGCTGATTTTTTAGTCATTGGCCGTCCCATTACAGAAGCAAAAGATATTGGTGCTGCATTTGATGAAATTTATCATTCCATCTATGAATAAGAAAACGCTGCAGTTATTGCAAAAGGCTAAATCAAAATCCCAAGATGCAAAACTCTACTTTAAAGATTTTGCTTTACCCAACCTTAAGATCAGTACCTTTTATCAAGACTATTCACCTGATATTAAAAAAGTTTTTTTAGAAATTTTCTCTAGACAAGAGATTTTTCAAAAGATGCAAGACTTGCTAGCTGGAAAGATTGTGAATCATTCAGAGCAACGCGCAGCTTTGCATCATTATTATCGCGATCCTAAGTTCAAAAGAGCAGGATTTGATTTAGCTTATGCAGTAGAAACTCTCCAACAAAAAATAGCTAAAGGCAAATATCACAATCTATTTATTTTTGGCATTGGTGGTTCTTTTGAGGGCCCAAAGCTTTTATTAGAGGCGCTATCGATTCCTAAAAATCTGAATATTTTCTTTATTACTGGACCAGATAAAGATGAATTTAATAGCATTGTGAAACCAAGATTAACTGAGAAAAATCTTTACCTATTTGCCAGCAAATCCTTCACTACCGATGAAACTCTGTTGACTTATTCGTGGCTCCCAAAAGATTTATCAAAAGAACATTTTGTGGGAATTACAGCTAATCCATCCAAAGCAACAGAGTTTGGATTCCTTGATCATAATATTGTTATTTTTCCTGAGACGATTGGAGGAAGATATTCTATTTGGTCTCCTATTAGCGCTGCAGTTCTTGATAAAAAAAGCGCTAATGCTTTTTTAAAAGGTGCTAGAGCAATTGATGATTCTATCAAGAGCAAAGGAGCTGCTTTCAAGGCAATCCAAGAAATCGTATTTTATGATCTCTGGTCCCATAATTTTCTTAACAAAGAAAATAGAGTGGTTTTAACTTATAACTGGAAATTAAGATCACTTGCCAATTATTTGCAGCAACTTGAGATGGAATCTTTAGGAAAGCAACCAGCAAGCAATGCTATCTTTCAAAAAACTGGGCAAACAATATATGGCGGATTTGGTTCAACTGCCCAGCATTCTTATTTTCAATTATTACATCAAGGAACTTCTAATACGGTTGCGGATGTGGTGCATGCTAAAAGCTCTTTCTCAAAACTTTTAAATGCCCAGGCAGAAGGCCAAGCAAAGCTCCTTGCTGGCAAGATAAAATACACTAAAGGTCTAGATGCAACTAATAGCAACATCCCAGTAAATTTCTTTGCTTTAAAAAATCTTAGCCCAGAATCTTTGGGTTCCTTGATAGCCTTTTGGGAATACCGAGTCTTTGTAACTGCGGCCATGCTTAATATCAATCCCTTTGATCAGTTTGGAGTGAATGCAGGCAAAAAAGTAGCTCAAAGGATTCTTATAAAATAGCTTTTTTGTATTGGATGATTAATCTTAGTTGATCTTGTAAGATTGACTGAACAACTATCATGGAATTTCTCTTTTTAGCTTTTATTGGACTTCTTGTAGGCACCGCAGTAGGTCTAACTGGTGTCGGTGGCGGTGCGGTGATGACACCTCTTTTAATAATTTTTACCAACCTTGAGCTAGCAGCTGTGATTGCCGTAGATTTAATGTTTGCCTCCATTACTAAAACTTCCGCTGCTATAAATCATGCCAAAAATAAAAATATCGATTGGGGAATCCTTAAGGCAATGTGGTGGGGGAGTATACCCGCCGTAGTTATAGTTCTATTTCTTGTGATTACTTTTAACCTTTTTGCGTTAGATTTTCTCTTGCCGTTTATTGGGGTAGCATTGATTATCTCTGGAGTTTTAATGGGAGTCTCCCACGAATCTCAATCATTTTCTCGATCTTTAGAAAATCAATTTCCTGAGCAATTTCACAAAATCCAAAATCCATTGACCACTCTTGGAGGTTCACTAATAGGTACCTTAGTTGCACTAACATCAATTGGAGCAGGTGCGATTGGAGCCATTATGTTGAGAGCTTTGCATCCCTTAAAAATGGGACCCAAAATCTTAGTAGGGACAGATACAACTCATGCTATTCCAGTTGCCTTTATAGCTGGTCTTGGATACTTATCCTTTGGTTACTTGGATTGGAAAGTGCTGGGATGTCTCTTAGTAGGCTCTATTCCTGGATCTTTGCTTGGCTCTTATTTAACAGATCGCCTAAAACCGCATTGGGTTAAAGTCATGCTTGGCCTTGCTATTATGGCTTCTGGAATTAAGCTAACTTTTTTTTAAAATTACTTAAGTTTGCCATCTTCCCGCATTTGTTTACGAATTTTTGTGGCTGAAATGTCTGTAATAGAGCTATCAAATACCTCTTCTTCAAAAACATAGCCTACGCCTCTGCCATAAGTAATATTAACAATGTTGGGAACTAACATTATTTCGTACTCCACTCCTCTGTTAAACCCTTCCTTCGAAAGACCCTCTTCAATATTTGCACACACAGTATCCCAATCAAAGGGATTGTCATCTTGGCCGGCACCTCCTGAGGCACCCTGAACGTCTCTGACTTGAATAATAACTTGACCAGTTTTTGCAACGCAGCGCTTAAAGAGTTCTTGATGGCCAGCATGCCAAGGCTGCCAGCGTCCAAGCATTTGTACAGTTGGTTTTTTCCAATCAAACACGCTTTAAAATTTCCTCAGCAATGGTTTCATGATTGTATTCATTCCACTCAGTAATATGAAAATCGACATTTTCAGGATTCTCAAAGAGTTTATTGGTATCTTCGAATCTTCCTTCTTTGATGGTATCCATCCAAATAACAATATCTGCAGCAAAGTTAGCTCGAGTTTCTTTGGTGGGACAAACAAAATCACAGACTACAAAACGGCCATTGGATTTTTCAAAATCGGCAAAGGTGCGCATTCTCTTGGATTGACGAGTTCTGCCTGCATCAGAAAAATCCCAATCATTTGCCATTCCACGAAGCTTATCTGCGTTGTACCACGCAGCATTTAATAGAGGAACTAAACGCTCTGTAAGGTAAGTTTTTCCACTCCCTGGTAGACCCATAACTAGTATTTTCATGACAATATTGTAATAGCAATCCACCTACTAACCTACATACCAAAAAATTTTTTATAATTAGAACTATGATTGCTGATCTGAAACATGTTCCACACAATCCAGGGGTGTATCAGTTTTTTAATGATAAAGAAATTATCTATATAGGAAAGGCTAAGAATCTCAATAAGCGTGTGCGCTCTTACTTTACTAAAGCAATTAAAGATCGCAAGACCGAACAAATTAAGCAGCAAGCCATCAGAGTTGAAACCTTTATCACGCATTCTGAAACCGAGGCGCTGATACTTGAGCAACAGCTTATAAAAGAATACAAGCCTAAATTCAATATTCTCTTGAGAGACGATAAAACTTATCCATTTATATTTTTTGCAAGCAAACATGCCTTTCCCTCTATTCATCTCAAAAGAAGCAAGCAAGCAGTAAGTGAGGATTATTACGGTCCATACACCAGTGCAAAACTTGTAAGAGATCAGCTTAAAGAGCTGCAAAAAATTTTTAAACTTAGAAATTGTGAAGATAGTACTTTTGCTAATCGTTCTAGACCTTGTATCGAATACCAAATGAAACGTTGTAGTGCACCATGTGTCGGCTTCATTAGCAAAGAGAACTACCTTGAAGATATATCTGCAGCTAAGCAATATCTAACAGCTGAAAAAAAACAACTCAAAAAGATTCTTACCAAAAAGATGGAGCTCCATTCCAATAAATTAGAGTTTGAAGAAGCAGAACATTTTCGAAAAAGACTGCATAGCATATTAGCCTTAGAGGAAGAGGCAGCAGTCTCCATAAAGCCGATTACCCTAGATATTTGGCACGCAAGCTTTTCCAAAGATGCCACCGGTATTGCTAAACTTTCAGCAAGAGAGGGGAAAATTCAAGCCACCAAAACCTATTTTTTAAAAGAAAATCATAGCGAAAACCTAGATACCATGTTTCAGAGCGTGCTATTTCATCATTATCGCTTTCTTCATCATTTGCCACCAAAGCTCTTCATAGTAAATGCATTAAAAGAGACTAATTTGCTGGAACAAGCACTTCAACAAAAATTTGCTACAAGTTTTACTTTGTTAAGTAAAACTCCTATTGGTGGATCTTCTTTTACTAAGTTAGCTAAACTTAATTCAAGTCAAACTATTCTTAATCAGCAGCCTAAGCCAGCTAAATTCGCCAACGCCTTCATGGAGCTACAAAAACTTTGTAAGCTTAGCAATACTGAGTTGATTCTAGATTGTATTGATATCAGTCATCATGCTGGGACAAACCCCAAAGCTGCGATTGTTCGATTTACAGAGAAGGGAGCAGATAAAACATGTTATCGAGCCTATAATATTCCAAAAGATTTGGGTGGAAACGATACAGGTTCAATTATCTTCGCTCTCAATAAAAGATTACAAAAGAAAAATAAATCACCTTCAGTAATTTTAATAGATGGCGGCACTCAGCAGCTGAATGCCGCCAAGCAAGCTGATAATTCTAATAATATTAGATTACTAGCCATAAAAAAAGGCTCTAACCGTAAAGCATTAACCGAGACTATTTATTCGATAAATGGACAGGAGGACGTTCCTATCCGCTCTGAACTCTTTGTCCTACTTACTAAAGCTAGAGATGAGGCTCATCGTTTTGCTATTAAAGCAAATAGAAATGCAACTGACCAATCGATTCGAACAAGTAAATTGGATACAATTAAGGGTATAGGGCCCAGAAGAAGGAATCATTTGATGTCAGAATTTAAGTCATTAAAGCATATAGTAAATGCAAGCGACATTGAGCTTTTAGGCATAAATGGAATAACGCCAAAAATTCTTAAAGAAATTAGAAAGTTAAAAATTTCATGAAATCAGTCTTACTAAGCCTAACTTTGTCAAGAATAATTTTAGCCATAGCAGTATTTTCAGAATGGCTTTTTTTAGTGCTCTTCATTTTTATTACTGCTTCGATTACTGACTATCTAGATGGAAAAATTGCGCGGAAATATAATCTACAGAGTAATTTAGGAGAAATTCTAGATCCCATTGCAGATAAAATTCTTTTATTATTTTCTCTTTTAGCTGTTATCCATCTTTCAGATAATCTAATTGTTTTTCTAATTGCAGGCATCATCCTTGCTAGAGAATTTTGGGTTAGTTCCATTAGAGAATTTGTTTCTCTTCAAAACTCTTCATCCAGATTAAAAGTAACTTATGCAGCTAAAATAAAAACTACTGTTCAACTCATTAGTGTTTCTACTTATTTTTTTGGCTTTGCAACTGGCCAAGCATTAATCATTTTTCTTAGCGATTTTCTTTTGTTTATTGCTATGCTTTTATCTTTAAAAACAGCAATGGATTATACTAGTTCCATAGATTTCACTAATTGAGGTTGGTTTAATGCAAAAAATTTCAGTAATAAGTGGAGGCTTTGATCCAATTCATTCCGGACATATTAAATATATTAAAGCTGCTAAAGAGGAAGGAGATCTATTAGCGATTTGTCTGAATAGCGATCATTGGTTGCAAAAGAAAAAGGGTAAAAGCTTTTTGCCTTTTGAAGAAAGAAAGCTAATTTTAGAATCGATGAAATATGTTGATATAGTAATTGATTTTGAAGATGATGAGCTTGGATCTTGTATTAATGGTCTTGAGAAATTAAAAGCCACTT
>Ga0255778_10004227_pt1 | contig 11879 bp, 10 predicted proteins | sample 071ome_31_FD_179976 | JGI IMG/M metagenome (GOLD analysis project Ga0255778, IMG submission 179976) | Coastal salt marsh microbial communities from the Groves Creek Marsh, Skidaway Island, Georgia - 071405CT metaG (version 2) | ecosystem: Environmental > Aquatic > Marine > Intertidal zone >...
TGGCGTGGGAGCCGTTAAACGAAATAACGCGACTAAGCATGTGACGAGCCGAAGGCTGAATACTGGCGGACGCGGGTTCGATTCCCGCCGCCTCCACCAGATTTTTATGATCAAAATCAATAAGTTATATAACGATTGAGGTGCTCTCTAGGGGCTTTCTCCTTTGCCCGCAGTCATTGAATGTGATTTCCTTTTTCGGGCGTGCAGGACCTCCACAGGGTTCCAACGAAGACACTGCTGCGTGGCGCAACAGTAGGTCACTACACGGTCTCTTTCGCTCAAGTCGATGTCTGGCTACTGGTTTTCAACCAGTGTTTCGAGTTAGCGCCAAGCTTGCGTGCCCTTTGGAGGGCGGCGCTAAAATCCGGCCCGATCACATACGCCGCCGGAACGACTAGGAGAGTGAGCAGAGTCGACGAAGCCAGCCCGCCGATCATCAATGCGCCCATGGCGTTTCGCCACTCCGACCCGTCGGCACCCGAAAGGGCAACTGGCACCATGCCGAACACGGCTGCAAAGGCTGTCATCAGCACCGGCCGCAGCCTTTCTGGCCCGGCCGCTGCCATCGCCTCGGCCGGATTCAACCCAGTAGCTCGCAGTTGATTGGCGCGATCGACCAGCAGAATGCCGTTTTTCATGACGATACCCATCAATGCGACTAAGCCAATCTGAGCAAACAGGCTCATCTCGTGCCCCGTAAGGTACAACCCGGCAAATGCGCCTGAGAAGCACAACGGCGCAGAAAGCATGATGACCAGCGGTTGCGTGAAGCTGTCGAATTGACTGGCCAGGACGATGTACAGCGCAATGACCGCGAGCAAGAACGCCATACCAATCGCGCTGCCGGTTTCCCGCATCCGCCTGACCTGACCCTCGAAAACGATCGAGACCCCGTCGGGTGGCGGCATTTCGGCCAAAGCACGCTCGACGATGGCCGTCGCATCCCCCAAAGCGGTGCCACTTGCGGCATTGGCGAACACCGAGATCTTGCGCGTGCGGTCCTGTCGCTCGATTCGAGCCGGACCGGAACGAAATTTCAGGTCCACCACGCTGGCCAGATCCACCAGCTGTCCGCGCGCCGTCCGAACCTGCATCTGCTCGATCTGCTCGACGTCAGAGCGATCCGCGTCCCGAAGCCTGACTCTGATGTCGTATCGGGACCCGAGATGTTCATAGGTGCCGGCCTCGACCCCGCCGATCAGCGCACGGCTGGTTGCAGCGATTCCGCGCGCCGATACTCCGAGATCACCGGCGCGATCTCTTCGCACGTCCAGAACGAGCTCTGGCCTGCCCGGCTCAAAGCCGCTGCGGACATCCGAGAGCCCTGCCATCGAACCAAGTACAGCCGCCAAGCGTTCGCTGTACTGGCGAGTTACGTCTAGATCCGCACTCTGCAGCACGAGCTCGATATCGGCCGTGGAGAGTCCGCCCCCGGAAACCCAAGGAACTTCCGCAATGTTGATTGTGCGGGCATTTGGTACAACCTGGTGCGCTGCTTCACGAACGTCATCCATGACTTCGAATTGACCCACATCCCGGGCTTGCTTCGGTGTCAGCGTGCCGTAGACATCTATCCTGCTGGGCTCGCCGGCGGCGCCCGCGCCCACCGTTACGAATACCGACTGCACGTGGGTCACGGCGCTGAGTGCGCGGTTCAGCTCGTGCGCCCTCGACTTGCTCTCCTCGATGGCGGTGCCGGGCGGAAGTTCCACTTGGCCCTGAAACTCGCTGCGATCTGCCTTCGAGGTAAAGCCACCGGGCACCTGCGCTGCGATTAGCGCACCGAGATACACCGAACCGATGGCGAGAAGGATTACCAGGTACCGCCATCGCATGGCAGCTCGTACCACTGCCGCATAGGCCTCGGCCATCCAATCGTGAAACCGTTCGAGCGTGGAGAGAACATGACCGGAACTGTCCGGATCGTGAGCAGTGAGATAACGCGAGCAAAGCATCGGACTCAAGGTCAGCGCCACGAGTAGTGACACGGACACCGAGAACACGATGGCCAGCCCGTAATCCCGGAAGAACTGCCCCACGACGCCTTCCATGAAAGCGATGGGAACAAAGACGGCCAGAGTGGCAAACGTACCGGCGAGCACGGCAAGACTCACCCGACGGGTCGCTTCCGAGGCTGCCTGGGCCGCGGGCTTACCCTCGTTCACATCCTTCTGAATAGCTTCCACCACCACGATGGCATCGTCGACCAAGAGGCCGATCGCAACCGTCAACGCGAGCAGGGTCAGAATATTCAGCGTGATGCCGGCGAGATCGAATACGAAGAAGGTGGCGATCAGCGAGGTCGGAATAGCCGTAGCCACGATGAGTGTGGCGCGCCAGCTGAGTAGAAAGAAAAACGTGATCATGACCACCAGAAGCATGGCGATCTGCAGTTCCTTGGTGACATCTGCGACAGAGGATTCGATAAACCGGCTGATATCACGTGTGGTCGTGATACTGACACCTTGTGGCGCAGATTCGCGCAACTCACCGACCGCTGTCCGGACCCGCCTCGCTACTTCCACAGTATTCAGACCACTCTGGCGCCGTACCTCGAGCGCGACGCCTCGCTGACCGTCGAGGATCGCGTAAGAGCGCTCATCCTCGAGGCCATCCTCCACGAGGGCCACGTCACGTAGGCGGGTCGGCGGCGCATTGTCGTTGAATCGAATGACCAGATCGGCAAGCTCCGTAGTGTCCTCAGCCTCCGCGTCGGTTCGCACACCAAGCTCGATGAGGCTGGACGCGAGTTCCATACGGCCGCCAGGCAGTTCGGCGTGTTCTGCCTCGATGGCACGAACGACGTCGTCTGCGGTCACCGCCATGGCCCGCATGCGCTGCGCATCGAGCCACACACGGATCTCGCGCTCCCGATCCCCGACCAGGTTGATTGAGCCCACCCCCTGAATGCGCTGCAAACGCTCACGAACGACGTCGTCCGCAAAGCCAGAAAGCGAACGGATGTCGGTATCACCAGATACCAGCACGCTCAAAATCGGCGCGGCGTCAGGATCGACTTTCTCGACGACGGAGGGCTCGGTTTCCTGGGGCAGCTCCGAGCGCGCCAGCGCCACCTTGTCTCGAACTTCCTGAGCCTTGAGGTCAGCGTTTTCCTCGAGCTTGAATTCAATCGTGATCTGCGAGAGACCTTCGCTGCTCGAGGACCGCAGGCGCTCGATTCCCGAAATATTGTTGACGTACCCCTCCAGAATATCCGTGATCTCGGTTTCCACTGTTTCCGGCGACGCACCCTCGAGCCGAGTGGTCACCGAGACGTAGGGAAACTCAACCTTTGGGAATAAGTCGACGCCGAGATTGGTGAAACCAAGGAGGCCGAGAACGACCAGAGAGCCGATCATCATCACGGCAAAGACCGGACGGCGTATGGAAACGTCAGCGATCCACATGCGCCAGATTTCCCTGTACCGATGTTTCCGATGCTTGATCGCCAGGGTCAAGGAGCACCAGATCGCCCTCTTTCAGCCCCGCCAGCACTTCCACGTCGTCCGTGTTTAGGTCCCGCACTTGTACATTTCGACGTTCGGTGCTCTGCCCATCCAAGAGAACGACGAACTTCTGGCCCTGCGTCTCCCGAATCGTGGGGCGCGGAAGAGTCAGTGCTGTCCTCTTTCCAGTGAGCACCTCCGCACGCACGAACTGACCGGGCTTGATCGCGTAGTCGTCATTGCGCACGGGCAGACGGAACTCTGCCATCCGTGTGGCAGGGTCTACCCTGTCATTGATTATGAAAACCTCTGTTTCACGAGGAGGGCTGCTTTCACCGACGTACAGCAGCGCGCGTTGTCCGAGGCGCAGCCTGGACAGCACCGCCTCCGGCGCCTGCATGATGCCGGCAACGATGTGAGCTTCCGCCAGCTCGACAACGGCCGACTGGCCGCCCATCGAAAATCGGTTGCTCATGTACACGCCTTCGTCGGCGAAACGACCTGTGATAGTTCCGTCGAATGGCGCGTGCACAATCGTATCTCCAAGCTGTTGCTCGGCAGTGGCTAGGGCGGCTTCGGCCGACCTGAGCTGTGCCTGGGCGACCGCGACATCCGTCTCAGTGAGTTCAAACTGTTCCTGGGAGAGAAGGTTACGGGCGACGAGGCTCCGAGCGCGTACGAATCGCTTCTGCTTGAGTTCGAGCTCTGCACGAACCACGTCGAGCCTGGCCTGAGCCTCATTGACGGCCTGGCGATAGTCGTTCTGCCGAGTGCGGAACAGCGGGTCGCCCCGGCGCGGGCGGTCACCGACACGAACGAAGATCTCGTCGACCACGCCTTCCACCAGTGGGCCGATGCGACTGGTTTGCTTGGCCGCGATGGTCCCGCTGGCCCGGATTACCTCCTCGATTTCCACGCGGCGGACCGCAACGACCTCAACGCTTTGCGGCTGGGTGTCGTCAGCAGGGGGCTCTACGACCTGTGCTTCAGTAGGAACCGAACCTTGCTCCCGGCTCCCGCAGCCTACGACAACGAGGACGCAAGATACCGCGAGCAGCCTTCGCACTTTGACCGACAATTGGTTCATGTTCAGGGTGCAGCCTGAGAGCTGGCACCGAGGTAAGCGCCGCGGCCACTTGCGACGAGCAGCTCTCCATCTTCCTGATAGACGTACACCTCCGCCGTGCTGATGCGGGAGCCGATCTTCAGCGGGCGGCCCCGCGCAAGAAGGACGCCTGGACGCGCTGGCCGGTGGAAATCCACACGCAAATCAGCGGTCGCCGTAACCGCGCCCCCGGCGGCCAAGAGGGTAAACAGCCCTGTCAGATCGACGAGTGCTGCCAAAATTCCGCCATGCGTCGACTCGAGGTGCGGGTTCGAGACCATTTCTTCCCGCCATGCGCAGCAAATTGTGGTCTCATCAGGCCCCGAGCCAAGCAGCTCGAGCCCAAGCCAGCGGTGATAAGGGGAGCTGAGCAGCGCCTGCTCAATGTCTAGCCTGCCGAGTGTCGAATCCGTCACGCGTTTCCCTCCCCCTCAAGGCCCTCGAGAAAATCCCGAACTGCCCCCGTAAACGCGTCGTTCCTGTCTCCGGCAACCATATGACCGGCTCCGGAGATGTCATCGAACCGAGCATGTGGGACCACTTGCAGAAAGGCCTCGGCAGCCTCTGGTGTCACCAGCTCGCTCATTCGCCCGCGGATTAGCTGTACAGGTAAGCTAAGGCGAGCCGCCGCTTCCTCCAAGCGTTCAAAGCGCCGCTCTTCCCGCGTCGTGACGACATTGCGAATGAAGTTCGGATCCCAATGCCAGCGATAGCGCCCGTCAGGCCCGCGCCGGAGTGAGCGCCGGAGGCCCTCGCTACTTCGCGCCCTTTCTCGGTGCGGCAGATAGGCGGCGACGGCTTCGGCTGCTTGGTCGACCGACGTGAAACCATCCTCCAGGTGCGCATGCATGAATCCGAGAACTTTCATCACGCCTACGGGATCCATCCGAGGGGTGATATCCACCAGCGTCAGGCTACGAAAGGAACCGGGCGCCAGCTCGCCTTCTGCGATCAGCGCCGCCAGCCCCGAAAGCGAGGCACCAACAATCGCCGGCCTGCTGGGGAGCTGACCCGCTATGGCGATCAGGTCGTCCGCAAACGCTTCTATTTGATAAGCCCCATCTGCCGCCCAGTCACTGTCTCCGTGCCCCCGAAGGTCGATCGCGACAGCCAACCAGCCTGCCTTTGACAGTAGCTCCGCGGTCTGCCTCCAGGCGTGCCGAGTCTGGCCGCCTCCGTGTCCCAACAGAACGGGAGGTGCGCTATCGTTGCCCCAACGGCTCCCCCGAATGGTTAGACCTGAGGGGGTGTTGAACGTGACATCCAGCATGAAAAGTAGTATCTGCACATATGATATGTTGCAATACTATACGACCATGACAACAACAGCAAAGAGGCTTTCGGCAATGGGTCAGGAGAAGCGCAATGCCTCCGCGGAAGAGGGCGTTCCGTTGTGGCGCAAGGCGGCGACGTGGGACGCAGAACAGGACCCCGGGTTTTTGATCGCGGACGTGGCACGGTTGCTACGTGCGGCCTTCGAGCGACAGATCTCCGAGACCGGTCTCACCCGCACGCAATGGCAAGCGCTGGTCTACTTGATCCGCCTGGATGGTCTAACCCAGACCGAGCTCGCACAACAACTGGACATCGGTAAGGCAACGATCGGCGGCGTCGTCGATCGGCTGGCCCGGGCAGGCCTGGTGGAGCGACGCGACGACCCGGTAGATCGGCGCGCCAATCGGGTTTACGTGACGGATGCTGCGAAGCAGTTGGTTCCCCTCATGCGTTCCAAGGCAGCCGAATTGTACGACGAGGTGTTCGGCGAACTGCCTCCGGGGCAACGTGAGCACATGTTCAATGGCTTGCAACGTGTGCGTCTGAAGCTGCTAGACAACTCCGGCTGAACTCAAAGAGATCGACGTTGCAATACACTGACCGGCAATACCACGGAGAAGCACGGCGCCCAGATTACGGGGCCAGGTGATGTCTTTGACTACTGCGGTGCCGACGTTCTGCAGATATCGTTAGACGTCCTCGGCAGCCATCCCGGATCCCAACCCGTGGCTGGTGCGCGATTGCCGAAATTGAGGCATCGGGAACACGTTGCCTCGGATCCAATGGATGCTGCCTAATGTTGGACTGATGAATACTCGCAGCCGCCGACAAGGGGTGTAGTGCATGCGCTCGGTGTTTGGTGTCTGACGTGATGTGAATTTGCAGTCCGGCACTCTATTTAGCATCCCGATACAAAGCCTCGGAGTACAGTCGCTGCTTTCCGAGGCTTCGTATCACTATGACTATGCTCCCATGCGAACGCGGGTTGTGGATCCTGAACGCCAAGCGCAGGATTTGCCGGACCGGCAGTGGGCGCGCGCCCTGATCGGCAGTACAGCTGCCTCGGGCGATGGGGTCCATTGCGAGCGCCCGAAGAGCGACGAAATCGGCCTGAATCTAGCCGAAAAGTGAGCTGACGTGATCTGGGGGTATCTATGGGGGCATTTCTAGCGCTTAGCAGAATAATCTATTGATTTATAAGGCGATGTGATTGCCGCCGCCTCCACCATCACCGAGTTTTCAAGGCCTTGGAAACTCAGGAAAAAGCGCCCCAGGGGCGCTTTTTTCCTATCTAAAACAGACCAGTGCGTTCATAAGGAGCATGGTCCGCGGCTGGCGCCCTGCGGGCCCGCTCCTGATGAAGCAGCGTCCCATGCCTACAGAACGGGCACGAAAGGATTAACGACCTCGATACCGCAGCTCTCGAAGTCGGGGACATTGCGGGTCGCAACCGCCAAATGGTGAAGACGCGCGATTGCGGCGATCTGCCCGTCGGGTGCGCTCATCGGCAGGCCGAGCTCCCTGCGCTCGCCCATCAACTCACCGTAGACCCGGGCAGCAGATTCATCGTAGGCAAGGACGCGCTGATCAAAGGCGAGGGTGACGAATTTTTCGAATCGTTCTCTGAGTCCAGCGCGACGCTTGCCATCAGGTAATATGCGCAGGCCAAATGCGATCTCACCGACGGTAATCGCAGAGATGTATAGCTTCTCCGAGTTCTGATCGTTCAGCCAAGCCACGACCGTATCCGCAGGCCGAGGCTTCATCACCTCCGAAACAATATTCGTGTCCAGCAGGATCATTCAGTCAGGTCCAAGGGCTCGTGCGGCGTCCTTTCAGGCAGCTGCAGATCAACACCGCGCTCTTGGCCAAAGATGCGAAGTGCGAGATCACCAAGACAGTCCGGCGCACTGACCGCATCTTTAAGGATCCGACGCACCTCTTCCTCCATCGACACCCCATGCTTCGCGGCACGAATCCGTAAGCGCGACAGGGTTTCGTCGTCGAGTTTTCTGACACTTAAGCCAGCCATTGTAGGACTCCAAAATATCCACGAAACCAAACGCAAAAAATGCTAGCACCTGCCTGCATTGCCTGCAATTGCCAGCGTTTGGCAAGGCCTAAGCCTCCCCGCCGAGCTCGGGGCGAACGATCAGCGGTTCGAAGCGATCGGCCAGCGCCGTCGACTCAAACTCACGCTGCAGGGGTTCCTTTAGCTCATCGACCTTGCGTTCCATCATCGTGAACGCAGATTGCTGGCACCCTACCGCACGCCCTGTTCTCGAAAGCTTAGGGCAACGCCGAGAAGCGCCATCACCGCTCCGTAGACAAAGGCCCCACCCTTCACCGGCGTTAGTACGGCTTTGGCCGCGAGCCAATCCACCTGGCCCGTGAGCGCCAGAATCTGCACCAGGCCTTCGAGAAAGTCCGCAGGAACACCAATCAAAATGGGAATGGCCAAGAGTGCGCCCTTACGGGGAAAGAACCGAAGCGTCGCACCGAAAAACAGCGCGCCGTAGGCCAAGGGGTAGGCCACATCCAGGGTGCCCGTGATCCAGGCATGCGCCTGTCGTTGCTCCTTGGTGAGCCCCTCGACAAGCGCTCGAGCCTCCGTCGGATCGGCAACGGCATCAAGAAGGGTCAGGCCAAAGTGCCCGGCTATCACTGGAAAGAGCGCCGTCAGCACGAGGGTGGCCAATAGAGCGACCAGTAGCGCCCTTCTTCCTCTCAACTGCCTAAACATGCCCTCGCTGAGCATCGGCCCGGCCTCCCCCTTGCCTGTATTACGGATGCCCGAAGATAGCCCGATCCCCGGGAAAGCACAGCCTCGGGAAAGAGGACCAAGGCGCGCCTAGGGGGAGGGCAACATCTCCAGGGCGCGCCAGGCGCTGCGCAGGAAAGAGGGGTCCGCGGCGGCGTCCCGAAGCGCCCCAAGGGCCTGGGCATCCAACCATTCCCCGCGGATGGCTACCGCAACGGGCGCCTCGAAGGCGGCGAAATCCTCCAGGGGATTCGCCGCCAACAGCACGAGATTCGCCTTCGCCCCGGGGACGATCTGCCCCGCCCCGGTGAAGCCCAGCACCTCAGCGTTCACCCGCGTTGCAGCCTCGAGGGCCTCGAGGGGCGTTAGCCCTGCTTCGACGAGCAGCGCGAGCTCCTCCACCAGAGAGCGCCCCGGGATCAGCCCGAAGCCTCCGGCATCGGTGCCCACAAGGAGAGGCACGCCTGCGCGATGGAGCATCCCCGTGGCGATCAGAAAAAATTCGGCATGAGGGCGTTCATAGGGCGCCGGATCCGCCGCGCTCCAGTAGGCCTCGGCGCCGGCCTCAACGAAGCGCAGAAAGGGGTTAATCGCTTCCGACCCCGGCCGTTCCAGATAGGCGCCCCCGCTTTCCGCAATGCGCAACAGGCGCCGATGGGCAATGAGGGTCGGGGTGATGGGCTGCTTCGCATCGGCCAGGGTTTGGGCCAGGGCAGCCATCGCCTCGGGGTCAAGCCGATCCCGCAGCCCGTGCCACACCACGGACTCAACATGCTCCAGGGTCGTGAAACCTTGGTTAAGGGAAGCCGTGAGGGGGATCTCAAAGGGCGCGTCATAGGGCACACCGGGGCTTCGCCGTCCCTCCGGGCTATGACCCGTCAGGGGCAAGCCCCGGCGATGGGCCTCATCCCGCACGGCGTCGAAGGCTTCCGGGGCAAGGTTCGAATACACCTTGATGCGCGTGAAGCCCGCCTCAGCTTGCGCAGCCACGGCGGCGCGGGCGTCTTCCGCCGTTTCCACCAGATGCTGAAGCACGTTGGCGTTCGGGCCCGCGCTGTTCAAGATGCGCCCCGTGGTCATGAAGTCCGGACCCCGCAGGGCTCGGCTTTCCAGGCGCTCGGGAAGCTCAAGGTGAAAGGGGTAGCCGGACATATTGCGAATGCCGGTCACGCCCTGGGCGAGGTAGGCCGCCAGCTCGCTCTCATCATTCAAATGGACATGGGCATCGATGAGCCCCGGCACCAAAAAGCCGCCGGCGCCGTCCACCACCAAGGCGCCAGGTTCCGGCGCCAGGGACCCAGCGGCCACGATGGCGGTGATACGCCCATCTTCCATGCGAAGGGCCCGATCCGCCTGAAGCGGAGGCGCGCCGGGCACCATGGACAGCACGGAGACGTTATTGAGAAGGACCACGCTCGGCGGCGCCGAAGCCGGGCGCAGGGCCTCGGGAAGATCTTGGAGCGCGGAGATCACTAAAAGAACCAGAAGCCCGAGGGCACCCGCAAAGGTAAGCGCCAGCGCCCGGAGTACCGCCGCGAACCTAGCCATCGCCTAAAAGGCCTCGTCGGCGGAGGAAGGCCTCGAGAGGCACGGTGACCAGGGGTGGCACCGCCGCCAGCACGGCCAGGAGCCCAGCCCACCAGGGCCAGCGCCGTGCCAGGGCGGTGACCAAGGCTACCCCGAAGTAGAAGAGGAAGGCCCCACCGTGGAGCCGACCAAACAGCCAAACCCCCGACTCAAAGGCGAAGGGACTGTATTTCAAGGCCATGCCGAGGAGGAGGCCAGCCCAGGTGAGGGCCTCGAGGCGAGCCGCCAGAATGAATAGCTTGAGCACGCGCGCACCTTCGTCACGGAGGGGCCGGCAGGAAACGGCCTTTCGCCCGGAAGGTCAAGGCTTAGGACGCCGCTTTCTGCTCCGCAAGGTAGGCCCGCCAGCCACCGAAGGCGCTGATATCCCGGCCGCCTTCGGCGCCGAAGGCTTCGCAAATAAAGCCCTTCACCTCCCGGCCGTCGGCCAGGGGGACGGTGCCGAGGCCTAGGGGGGAGGGAATTTTTTCGAGGAGCTGCCCCACTCCGGCGTAGGGGAGATGCCAGAGCTCCACGGCGATGGCCGCGCCCTTGGTCTCCCGTACCATGCCCGGGCGCTCCGGGGGGCCGCCGGGCAGGTGGCAGAAGCGATAGAGCGGCGCGCTTTCCGTAGCCTCCAGGAAAATCCCCCCGAGGCTTTGCAGCTGCCCATTCAAGGGCAGCCCGGACATGTGGGCGCCACACACGGCAATGGTGAGTCCAGGATCCCGATCCGCCCAGAGGCGCGCCGCGGCGCCGGTCCACTGGGCCGCCAGGGCCAGGAGGGCCGCATCTTCCCCCTCGGGCCGAGCCAGGGTAATCCCAAAGGGCAGCCCCGCCTCCGTGTGCCCCGTGGGCACGGCCAGGCCGCAGTAGCCCAGCAAGTTCATAAAGTTCGTCCAGGTGCCCAAGCGCGAATTCAAACCCACGGGGTCGGCAGCGGCTTCCTCCTGGGTGTAAAGGCCCGGGACGGTGGGGAGCAGCATGGCCTCCGTATCCGCGATGGCGCCGGCCAGGGCATGCCCAAGGGTTTTGAGCTTGGCGAAGGCGGCGAAGGCCTCCGTCGCCTTAAAGGCCGCGGCGGGTTCAACGATGGTGCGGGTCACGGGAAAGAGCGTCTCCGGAGCGCTTTCAAGAATCGGCGCCACCACGGTATAGCGCTCGGCCACCCAGGGCCCTTCATAAAGGAGCCGCCCGGCCGCAAGCAGGGGCTCAGCGTCAAAGGGCACAAGCTCAAAGCCCGCAGCCTCCGCCTGCGCCAGCGCCTCATCCCAAAGGGTCAGGCTGTAGGCGCCATCCAGGGCCACCTGGTCCCGAAGGGGCACGGCAAGGCGCCCCCGCCCAGCACCGGGCACGGAGCGAAGGCCCAGAGGCCACGGCTGCTGCGTGGTATCCGCAGGATCGTGGGTGCCCGCCACCTCCGCCACTGCGCTCAGGGTTTCAAGGTCCGGCGCAAAAATGCTGACGCAATCCAGGCTCTCGCAGGCCGGCACCACCCCCTTCGTGCTCAACAGCCCCCGGGAGGGCTTAAGGCCGTAAAGGCCATTAAAGGCCGCGGGCACGCGCCCAGACCCGGCGGTGTCCGTCCCTAGGGAGAAGGCCACGTGACCCCGACCAACCGCCACGGCGGACCCGGAGCTTGAGCCGCCGCTGAGGTAGGCGGGATCCACGCTATTCAAGCAAGGGCCAGAGAAGGCGCGGGTGCCCACAAGCCCCGTCGCGAATT
>Ga0255778_10004233_pt1 | contig 11876 bp, 10 predicted proteins | sample 071ome_31_FD_179976 | JGI IMG/M metagenome (GOLD analysis project Ga0255778, IMG submission 179976) | Coastal salt marsh microbial communities from the Groves Creek Marsh, Skidaway Island, Georgia - 071405CT metaG (version 2) | ecosystem: Environmental > Aquatic > Marine > Intertidal zone >...
ATTCCACTTGGTAGACTTGGGACAGTTGAAGAAATTGCAGAATCTGTTTTATTTTTAGCAGGAGATTCTGGTGCTTATATCACTGCCCAAACTCTTCATGTTAATGGTGGAATGTACACTGTTTAGGGTCTTTTAGCTTTAAAGAAATCTTTCAAAATTTTCGAGCTTTCTTTATTCATAATTTGTCCTGTTATATGAGGTTTATGATTAAAGTATCTTTTTTTACTTAGATCTTCACAGGAGCCGCAAACACCTGACTTTTGATCACTTGCTCCAAAAAAGATATTTGAAATTCTTGAATGGACTATTGCACCGTAACACATAGCACAGGGTTCTAAAGTTACGTACAAATCAGCTCCTTTTAATCTATAATTTTTGATTGCTTCTGAAGCATTCCTAATTGCCTCAATCTCAGCATGTGATGTAGGATCTTTTTTTAATATTGGTTGATTATGTCCTCTTCCAATAATTTCACCATCAAGAACAATCACAGCGCCTACTGGCACCTCATTTTTTGACAAAGACTTTTCAGCTTCTTCTAATGCTTTTTGCATCCAAAATTTATGCATATTGGTTTCAGACACAATAGGGCAGTTACTCCCACTCAACTGTAGCAAATATTTAAATTAATGATTTTTAACATATTATTTTTTAGTTTCTAACTACTTTCTAACTTCTCTCTTTGGACGAATTGTCAATTCACCATTACAGTTCTTACAAATTTTATTTAGATTTTTTGCACAATCAATACAATACGTGCATTCAAATGAGCATATCATCGCATCTGAAGAATTTGGTAAAACCTTATTGCAAATCTCGCACTCTGATTTCATCTCTAACACGCTTCACTCCCACTCAATAGTTGCTGGTGGCTTGCCAGAAATGTCATATACAACCCTTGAAACTCTATGAATTTCGTTGATTATCCTATTTGAGACATTATCCAAGAAGTCATAAGGCAACCTAGCCCATCTTGCAGTCATAAAATCAATGGTTTCTACTGCTCTTAAGGAAATAACAAAGTCGTATCTTCTTTCATCGCCAGTGACGCCAACTGACTTAACTGGAAGAAAGACAGCGAAAGCTTGATTAACCTGATGGTATAAGTTGGCTTTATACAACTCTTCCATAAAAATATTATCTGCAAGTCTTAAAATATCAGCATATTCTTTTTTTACATAACCTAGGATTCGGACACCAAGACCAGGTCCTGGGAACGGGTGTCGGAATAACATTTCATAAGGAATGCCCAATTCTACCCCTAACTCCCTTACCTCATCTTTAAAAAGTTCTCTTAAGGGCTCCACTAGTTCGAAATTTAAATCTTCAGGAAGGCCTCCAACATTGTGGTGAGATTTAATCACCTTGGCCTTTCCAGTCTTTGATCCAGCAGATTCAATTACATCTGGGTATATAGTTCCTTGAGCTAAAAAATTAATGTCTTTAAGTTTCTTTGCCTCATCATCGAAAACCTCAATAAAGCACCTTCCAATGATTTTTCTTTTTGTTTCAGGATCGAACTCTTTAGATAATGCCGAGTAAAATTTTTCTTGGGCATTAACTCTAATTACTTTCACCCCCATATTTTTTGAGAAGGTTTCCATTACTTGATCACCTTCATTAAGCCTAAGGAGGCCATTATCAACAAAAATACAAGTTAACTGATCTCCTACAGCCTTGTGAAGTAATGCGGCTACAACTGAAGAATCAACCCCTCCTGAAAGTCCCAAAAGTACTTTCTTATCGCCAAGTATATTTTTTAGATTAGAAATAGTATTGCTAACAATATTCTTAACAGTCCATTCTTTCTGGCAGTCACAAATATCTACAAATCTTTCTAAAATTTCTTTACCTTTGGCAGTATGAGTAACCTCAGGATGAAACTGCAAACCAAATAAATTCTTTTTGCTATTTTCTATTGCTGCAATTGCACAATTTGAACTAGAAGCCACTATCTCAAAACCATCGGGCACTTCTGAGACCTCTATTCCGTGACTCATCCAAACATCAAGAGATTTATTTTTTTCTTTTTTGGCAATATTCCCTAGTAACTTGCTTGCAGAATACTGAACATTAACACTTGCAAATCCGTACTCATGTTTGGTTGCAGATTTAGCGGCGCCTCCAAGTTGGGCTGACATGGTCTGCATGCCATAACAAATGCCAAGGATTGGGGTATTTAATTCAAAAATTTTTGGATCAACTTTTGAAGAGCTAATATTTGTTACAGTATCAGGTCCTCCAGATAATATAACCCCTTTGGGATTAAAATTTTTTATGTATTCAAAGTCAACGTCAAATGGAACCAACTCAGAAAATACACCGATTTCTCTGATTCTTCTAGCAATTAACTGAGTATATTGAGAACCAAAGTCTAGAATTAAGATTTTATCTTTTTGAATATCTGCCATTTAGATAAGATGATGAAATAGGAAATTATATAATCTTTTTAACATCTGCCTTTCTAGTTAGAAAAATTAAAATAACTTACTCTATAAATATATTTTTTGTATTTTTACAGTAACTTTCGCATAGTAAAAAATCAATCTCTTCGTCTATATCGATTGACAACTCTCTGTCCATTACGTAAGCAAAAATATTTTTTTCTGGAAAAAGTGTTTGTAGTTTATTAACTATCTCTGTGTCACAAATATATATCGCCCCATTAATTGTGTAATATTTATCAAAATCTTGTGATCTCTTGTTTATAGAATCTTTTGACAAAAAATTTTCCATAGACAAATTCTCGTCAAGTTTATTTGACCAAAAAGGTGGGTGCGGTGCCTGACAGACACTAATTACCGCATCAGCATTTTTATTAACAAGAAGCTCTATTGCCTCATCTATATTTTCATTATTTCTCAATGGGCTTGTTGGTTGAAGAACTATAACGTAATCAAATTTTGAACTTTTTTTCAAAGAATCCAGAACAACATCAACTGTAGAGGAATCATCTGTTGACAAACAAGATGGTCTCTTTTGAGCTTTTACATTGAAATATGAAGCAATTTTGAGAATATTGTCACTATCACTTGATACGACAATCTCATCAATATATTGACTCTTCAACGCTGAATTTATGGTCCAGCTGATAAGTGGCTTACCGCATAAATCTCGAATATTTTTATTAGGCAATCTTTTACTTCCACCTCTAGCAGGGATTATTGCTAAGAAGGTTTTATTGTTAAACATTTATGTGATTTGGATAATCAATATTGGCTCTTTCATAATCAGAAATACGACCAATATCCAGCCAATACTCTCTTAATGGAAAACAAGTCAATTTTTGATTTTCTTTAAGCAAGTCTTTAAATAATTCCGGCATATCATAAAACTCATTTTTTGGAATAAAGTCAATAATATCTGGCTCTAACATATAAATTCCAGCATTAACATGGAAAGTGTGTATGGGTTTCTCTTGAATAGAAATAATGTCTTCATCTTCAATTTCTACAACACCATAAGGAACAGTAATATCATATTCTCTCAGGCTCATAGTTGCAAATGAGTTGTTTTTTTTATGAAACTTCAACATCGCTTCAAAGTCTATATTTGTTAGTATGTCGCCATTCATAACAAAGAAAGAGGAATTAGGTCTTGTTTTAAGCAATGATAATGCTCCAGCAGTACCCATTCTTTCATCTTCTATAACATAATCAATATTAGCTCTAAAATCTTTTCCGTCTTTAAAATATTCCTGAATTAAATTTGATTTATAACCTAAACACATTGTTATATTTTTAAAGCCGCTATTAACAAATCTCATAACAATGGTTTCAAGAATAGGACGCCCTCCAACTTTTAACATTGGTTTAGGTGTTTTTTCTGTTAGGGGTCTTAATCTTTCTCCTCTCCCGCCAACCATAAGAACAACATGATTATCATAATTTTTTTCTTGAAAATTACGATTTAAAATAAACAAATCTACTACTTTAAAATCATCATTCAAAATAGGAATTTCATAGATATTTTTCTCTTTTGCTAATTCAATAATGGAATTGCTAGAGCTAGAATCACTTGCAAATATAGAGTTCTTGCAATATATATCTTTAATATTGTCCTCTATGGTTTTTTGCTTAAGGAGTGCTCTTCGAATATCTCCATCACTCAAGGTTCCTAAAAATTTTCCATCAGGACTGACAACAAGGGCAATCTTTACTGCTCCAGAATCAATTATTCTAAGAGCATCTTTAATACTAGAGTTCGGACTAATTAAAATTTCCTTGATATTATTCACAATAATCTCAAATATTTATTTATCAAAGTTTAAATCAAGGAAAGACTTCTTAAGCATCTTGCTGCAATCCAATTTTTTTATAATTTCAAATATTTGCTTTGAAGCACCACCTGATCCATAAGGATTAGTTACAGCTTTAAGTGAGAATCTAAATTCAACTGATAAAGCTTGAACGATAGCTTCTTTAATACTAGATTTTAATGGCAAACAACTTATTACACTTTTTGCCTTGATACGACCTTTCTGTCTGTCGCCAATATCTATAGTGGCTATTTTGAAAGAAGGGGCCTCAAGCAAACCACTGGAACTATTTCCCATAACAATATCAACATATTGCATCAAACTTAGATAATTTTGATACCCCATAGAGTCAAATGCAATTGTATTTCTTCTTTTAGAGGTATATTCATCAATCATTTGATTAACAATTCTACCACCCGAATCACTATTGGATTTTGTAAAGATAATTTTTGTATCTGATAATTCATCCAAAGCTGATAATAATTCTTCAAATTGGCTTTCGCTAGTATTTTCTTCAAGTGTTACTGGATGATATGTAACAAGGATATTTTTCTTTCCTAAGTTAAAACCTATTGCATCCTCCAATTGTTCTCTTGATAGAAGTTCAATCTTAGAAATATTGTCTACTCCCAAACCGCCTACATTAAATACTCTTGATGGGTCTTCTCCTAGTTGTATTACTCTGTTTCTATATTCTTCTGCAGCAGTAAAATGTATGAAGCTCATCTTAGTAATGGAATGACGAATAGCCTCGTCAATCACTCCCTCTGTTGTTTCTCCTCCATGAATATGTGCAATTGGCACTCTTGATACCATTGCAGCTATAGCAGTAGAGAAGATTTCATAACGATCTCCAAGCAATATAAGTAAGTCTGGTTTTTCTCTATCAAAAACTTCTGCAAATCTACTTACCCCTATTCCAATCGACTTTGCAATTGCAACTTCACAATCTGAAGACAAAGAAATATCAATTTTTTCATCTATATTAAAGCCATCCTTCTCTATCTGCTGATATGTATTGCCAAACTCAGGAGATAAATGCATACCGGTTACAATAAGCTGAAGATCGAACTCACTATCATTATTAATATCTTTTAAAAGGTAATGGAGCAACCCATATTCTGCTCGGGTTCCTGTAACTACGCAAATCTTTTTTAGTGTCATAGAAAGTCGTCAACTTTGTAATTTTTTGAGGCTTTAGTGTTTAGAATTTCGTCCCATAGCATTGGGCTTATGCCATTTCCAGGTCGCTTAGCTGTTATATTTTGCTCAGTGAAAATTTCTCCTTTCTTGATTTCCTTAGATGCGCATATAGATTTTCTGGTAATTGATATATTTGGTATCTCACTGGGAGAAGGTTCTTTCTCAAATTTCCCCAATCCTATTTCAATATTTCTAATTGACTCAACCATAGACTTTAATTCTAGTGGCTCCAATGATGCTTTATGATCTGGGCCATTCAAAGTTTTATCAAGAGTAAAGTGTTTCTCTATGCATGATGCTCCTAATGCAACGGCAGCTATCGGTACCTCAATACCAGTAGTGTGATCACTATAACCAACAGATACTCCAAACTCCTTTTTTATTGTGATCATAGCATTCAAGTTAACATCCTGCATTGGTGTTGGGTACATAGTATTTGCATGTAAGATAGTAATGTCACTTTCTTTTGTTCCTGCCTCAATTAATACTTTCATTGCCGAATGAATTTCCGACAAATTAGACATTCCAGTGGAAAGTATAACTTTCTTAGAAAGCGAACCAATATATCTCAAGTATGGCAAGTTGGTAATTTCACCGCTTGGGATTTTAAAAATTTTTAAACCCAAACTCATTAAAAGGTCAATACTCTCAATATCAAAAGGTGTTGATAGAAAAATTATATTTTTGTCATTGCAATAATTAAATAATTCTTTATGTGCCTCAAAATTTAACTCTAATTTTTTTAATAAATCATATTGAGACTCTTTGTCTTTAAAATTCTGCACCTGATATTGTGCTTTTGGTGCATTCTGAGTAACAATATTATCTGCCTTAAAAGTCTGGAATTTAATAGCATCTGCACCAGATGATGATGCAGCATCAATAAGCATTTTTGCCAAATCTATTGAGCCATTGTGATTGACTCCGGCTTCAGCAATTATAAATACTCTCATTTCAGCAAAGTTCCAGCTCTGATAAAACTATCATTCTGGACAGTAACCAATTCTCTAATAATGGCGCCACTTCCAATAAATGAGCCAGAATCAATAAAAACGCCTCCATTTAAGGTTGCATTTGTAGAGATATGACAATGATCTTTAATTAGGCAGTCATGTTCTACTAATGCCTTAGAATTTATTATGCAATTATCTCCTATCGAAGTACCGGCATTTATAATAACTCCATTCATAATTATTGTTCCGGCACCAATGGATGAATGCTTTGAAATGTATGCACCAGGTGAAATAATTTGTGGAACCTTAAATCCTGTTCTAATTACCAAATTAAAAAGTTTCTTTCTAATATCTGCAGATTTAATATGACCAACTGTTATAAAGGCGTATTTATATTTTTTAACTAGTAGCTCTAGATCGGAATCATTACCTATAACTTTATATCCAAGTATATTATTGCCAATACTAGATTTATTATCCACTATTCCAGCTACCTCAAATTCAGAACCTTGTTCAATCACATCAATAACTGATTTACAATGTCCGCCTCCTCCAATTAATATAATTTTTTTCATAATATTGCAGTACTAGGAATGTTCACGAGTCTATCCCTAATCCAGGAGGCATTCTCTATTTTTTCGCATTGTGCGTCTTTATACATTGGTAAGTTATTCATTAATGTCCATGCTGGTCTGGTCATAACTCCACGAGCATTAGTTTGTTTCAAGAATTCATCTCTCTGAGACTTGTCTTCTAATAAAATAGAGTTTAACCAATAGTTAGATATTGATTCATCGGGTTCTTTTACAAAAAAGTATTCCGTTTCACTAAAAAACTCTTCATAAAGTTTAGATAATTGACGTTTCTTAAGCAGCAATTTGTCTAAATTCTCTAATTGAGCTACTAGAAGAGCAGCATTTATATTAGGCATTCTGTAGTTATAACCGAGACTATTATGAATAAAATTCCAACTATGGGATTCTTTTGCAGTTGTAGACAAATACTTTGCTTTATGAGCAAGATCAGGGTTATCAGTAATTATGCAACCTCCACCACCGGCAGTAATAATCTTATTGCCGTTAAAACTTATAATACCTAATTGAGAATAAGTACCTGTATATTTACCCTTATATTGACTTCCTAGACTTTCAGCTGCATCCTCTATTAGAAAAATTTTATTTTCATCACAGATTTCCTTAATCTCATCAATCTTACATGGATGCCCAAAAGTATGCATAGGTATACATGCTTTAATAACTCGGCCTGTTTTATTATTTATGCATTGATTTTTGTTTATTGATGTGTTTTTGTATATAAATTCTTTCAGGGCTTCAGGGGATAAGCCCATAGTATTCCTATCAACATCTATGAAGATTGGAGTGGCTCCACAATATTTAATGGAGTTACATGTGGCAACAAAAGTAAGAGGCTGCGTTATTACCTCGTCATTTAGAGTAGTATCTGCCAATATTAATGACAAATGAAGAGCCGAAGTCCCATTTACAGTAGCAACCGCGAAGGAGGAACCAAGATAAGAAGCCATTTTACTTTCAAATTCTTGAACAAACCTGCCTACAGAAGACACATATCCTGAATCAATGCAATTATTAAGATAATTTTTTTCGTTACCGATAAAGGTAGGCTCATGCAATGGGATTACATCCCTGTGATTATAAGTTTCTTTAATAAAAGAAATAACATCATCAAACATTACATTTTTCCATCAAGATATTTCCCATTATCAAAATAATCGAAATCTGGGATTAGTTTAAAAAACTCATTTACTATCAATTTTTTATTCCATAATTTTTGATGCCTTAAACCGCTGATTGATTCTTTAAAATTTTCTAGAATATTTGTGTCAAACTCTAAGTTATTTTTAATTATGCCAAGACTTTTAAATCTATTCATTTCAATAACTTCCTTATCTGTATAGAATTCTTCACAATATTTTTCTCCAGTAGTGTCACTTTGTGTAAATAGACAAGGCCATTTATTATCTTTAGGCATATTTCTAATTAATTCTCTCGCCTGATCTTCTGAATCGCATAAAAATGGCTCAAAGCCTTTGTTTTTCAAGAAGTTAATTGCTATATCAGAAAATTTCTTCAAATGTAATTCATCATCAAGCTTAGGAAAAAAAATATCTCTATTTTCTCCAAAAATACAACTCATTAAACATAGCTCGCCACTTTCCTGTTGAGTAATGAAGTAACGCATAATATCTTTGGGTGCTGCAATAGGTTGCTGCTTAACCATTCTTTTATTGAATCCATCGAGAAGTGAGCCATCACTAAAAGCTACATTGGCAAACCTTGCAGTAGATATTGATATTTCATTTGAGCGTCTCATTAGAAAGAGCTCCATAATTCTCTTGCTTGCACCCATTAGGTTTACTGGATTCGTTGCTTTGTCAGTACTTACACAAAAATACTTTTTTGCGCCATTTTCTATAGACTGTCTAATTGTTTTATCTGTATTAAGAATATTAACATCTATCATCCTCATGAGAGTGAAAGGGTCCTCTTCACTTCTAACATGTTTCAATGCAGACAAGTTTAATACATAATCATATTTACCATCAGAAGCGATAAATGCATCATATTCAACGGAACCGACATCAAGTGCAAATGTTCTAAAATCACCATTTATGTAACCCAATGAACTTCTTAAATCCCTAACTAACTCAACTAAATTGTTTTCACTAATATCAACCACATGAAGTTTAAGCGGTTTTCTTTTAAAAATTTCCTTGACTACTGAACTGCCTATAGAACCAGCACCACCAATGACAAGAAAGCTAGAATTTGAAATAATATTGTCAAGAGATGCTTTACTATTACTCATATCCTCAGAGAATAAATTCTCTTTTCTTCCAATTAGATTAAGAGCTTCTTTTTCTAGCATATTTTGATTACCCTCTTACTGATTAATACTTTTAGGAAATTGATTTTAGAATCTATATTTAATTTAAATCTACTAATAAAATTATATAATCAATTGATATTATTTAAAGTGAAGTTAATTCTAATTTATGAAAGAGAAAATACATACTGAAAACGCTCCCAAGGCCATTGGAACTTATTCACAAGCCATTTCTGTAACAAAGGGAAAGACAGTTTATTTATCAGGACAAATACCACTTATCCCTTCAACTATGGAAATGGTAAGTGACAACATTGAGAATCAAATCAAACAAGTTTTTGAGAATCTCAAGTCAGTTTGTCTAGCCTCTGGTGGAAGTCTAAATGATATTGTTAAACTTAATGTTTTTCTAACGGATCTTACTAATTTCTCAAAAGTAAATGAAATTATGGCAAGTTACTTTGATGAGCCCTATCCCGCAAGAGCAGCAGTTGGAATTAATGAACTCCCCAGAGCAGCTTTAGTTGAAATGGATGCGGTAATGGTAATTAGCTAGTTAGCTAAATGTCTTCTTTACAAGATCCAATTATATCGCTTCAGGGGGTTGGATCAAAGTCTCAAGCTAGACTTAATCAGATAGGTATATTTACGCTTGAAGATATACTCTACCATCTGCCAATAAGATATCAAGACAAGACAAAATTCCATTCGCTGGACAAATCTCAGATTTCAGAAGAGGTTCTAATTGAAGGTGAGATAGTAAAAGTTGAGGAGTCCTTCTCAATAAATAAACACTTAATTGTCTCTTTAAGAAATAACTCAGAGCATACATTGATACTGAGATTTTTCCACTTATCTTTCTATCAAAAAAAACAACTAGCTAGGGGAGATATCATTCAATGCTTTGGAGAACTAAAACTTGGTAAGTTTGGATTTGAGATGCATCATCCAGAATACCGGAATATAACCAAAGGTCAACTAACACTTATTAGTAAATCATATACTCCTATATATCCGTTAACGAATGGCATTTATCAAAACCAAATGAGAGATTGGGTAATTGAGGTTTTGCAGAAAATTAATAAAGATGGTCTCATTGACTATCAAGAAAATATTCTTGTGCTGCCTGTCTTAAACGATGCACTTAAAATTATCCATCAGCCCCAAAAAATATCAGATATCGAAAAGATTATTAATGGGACTCATCCTGCTATCTTGAAATTAAAAATTGATGAGCTCGCTGCCTACCATTTAGGCTTAAGAAAAATGAGAGAGGCTAGAAAATCAAAACGATCTTATCCAATTAAGATAAATAATCATCTAAGATCAAAACTTTTATCGTCAATTGACTTTGAATTAACAAAAGCTCAGAGTAGAGTCATTAATGAAATACTCCAAGATCTTTCAGGAAACGAGCCAATGTTTAGACTTCTTCAGGGGGATGTTGGTTCAGGAAAAACTATCGTTGCGGTAAATGCCATTCTGGAGGTAATTGAGTGTGGATATCAGGTAGCTTTAATGGCACCTACTGAGATCTTAGCAAGTCAGCATTATCAATCTCTTCAAAAGTACCTATCTCCATTTGAAATTAATATAGATTTTTTAACAGGTTCTCAAAATCGCAAAGATAGGGAAATTGCACTTGGAAATTTATCGTCAGGCGTCTCCAATTTAATTATTGGAACTCATGCATTGTTCCAAGATGGAGTCATATTCAAAAATCTTAATTTAATAGTTATTGATGAGCAACATAAGTTTGGAGTCCATCAAAGATTGGAGCTTGCGAAAAAGTCAAAAGTTACTCCTCATCAATTAGTAATGACAGCCACTCCAATTCCAAGATCTTTAACAATGAGCATCTACTCTGATCTTGATACATCAATCATTGATGAACTTCCATCTAATCGCAAACCTATTGAAACGATTGCCATATCATCTGATAGAAAAGCTGAGATTATTGAAAGAATTGAAAATGTATGTAAACAAGATAAACAGGTATATTGGGTATGCACTTTGATAGAAGAATCAGACAATTTTAATGCTGAATCTGCAATTGAAAGTTTTAAATACTTAAATGAAAGACTACCTCAATACTCCATAGAATTGATTCATAGCAAAATAGATAAAGCTGAAAAATCTAAAATTATGGAAAAATTTTCAAATAGTGAGATTAATATCCTGGTCTCAACAACAGTGATAGAAGTAGGTGTCGATGTTCCAAAATCAACCCTAATGATCATTGAAAATGCTGAGAGGCTTGGTTTAGCTCAACTTCATCAACTAAGAGGGAGAGTTGGAAGAGGGTCTGATCAAAGCTATTGCGTGTTGATGTATCAATCGCCTTTGAGTAATAATGCTTTTGAAAGAATAGATATTTTAAGAAAAACCAATGATGGGTTTGCCATTGCAGAAAAAGATCTTGAACTCAGAGGTCCAGGAGAGGTTTTAGGCACTCAGCAATCTGGAATCATAAATATGAAAATTGCCAACATAGTCAAAGACTCTAATTTACTTCCCAAAGTTCACTCCTTGATTGATGAACTACTAAAATTACCCGAAGATCAACAGAATAATTTTATTGCTCGTTGGATTAAAAA
>Ga0255778_10004234_pt1 | contig 11876 bp, 9 predicted proteins | sample 071ome_31_FD_179976 | JGI IMG/M metagenome (GOLD analysis project Ga0255778, IMG submission 179976) | Coastal salt marsh microbial communities from the Groves Creek Marsh, Skidaway Island, Georgia - 071405CT metaG (version 2) | ecosystem: Environmental > Aquatic > Marine > Intertidal zone > Salt...
ATAGAAGTCTGAAATTTGTTTAATCTTTAAGCCGGATCCGTTTATAAAGCCTGAGGGCTTCATAATTCTAATACTGTGAGAAAAAAGCTCCAGTTCCGCTATAGAGCCACCAAGCTTTATATTTTCTTTTAAAGCAATAGATTGGGCATTTGCTAAAAAATCAATGAACCAGAATCCGACATTATGTCTGGTTGGTATATATTTATCACCGTTATTACCAAGCCCAATGATAATTTTAGGAAGACTATCCATAAATAAATTCTAAGTGAATCCCCACAAGGGAAAAAGAACTATCTATTCTTCAGAATTTTCAGTAGCAGGTTCAGCTGAAGCCTCTTCAGTGCTTGCCTCAGCTATATCTCCACCCTCAGCATCTGTTTCCTCTATCACTTCTTCTTCAATCTCCTGACGTTTAGGTAGTTGAATGGTTGCAATTCCCGGGTCTTGTTCAGCAGCGAGTGCTAACGAGGTAACCCCCTCAGGCAAGGTAATTTCAGATAAATGTAACACTTGATTTAACTCCATAGCGCTTACATCCACTTCAATGGCCTCTGGCAAGTCTTTCGGGAGACAGCTTATTTCAATTTCAGTTACCAGTTTTGAAAATTCACCACCTTGAGTTTTCACTCCTGTAGCAACATCATCGCCTATATAGCTAAGAGGTACATTTAAGGTGATCGCGACATCATCACGAACCCTTAAGAAGTCAATATGAGTAGGAAACTGTTTTGAGGGATGTCTTTGTATGCTTTTGATGATGACCGACTGTGGACCTTTTTCCTCGGTCAAGGTAATAATCGAAGTATAGAAGGAGTCTTTCTCCATGAATTGACGAAACTTATTTGAATCAATTAACAAATGTCTAGGGTCTCTTTTTGCCCCATAAAGCACGGCTGGAATAAAACCTTTAGACCTTGATCGACGACTATCAGCGGTTCCATGATTTTCGCGATCGACAATTTTTAGTTCAAAATCATTACTCATAACATTTCTCCAAGGGCGCTATTCTAACAGCAAATGCTAGTCTACGTACAGAGAACTTACAGATTCTTCATCGGAAATTCTTCTAAGTGTTTCTGCCAGCAAATCAGCAATAGAAAGTTGTCTAATCTTGTTGCATGAGGTGGCATCTTCACTGAGTGGTATGGTATTCGTTACTACGAGCTCGTCAAGACTGGACGACTGGATTCTACTAATTGCTGGACCCGACAAAACCGGGTGAGTTATATAAGCCACTACCTTGGATGCACCATTTTCCTTTAAGACCTCAGCCGCTGCACATAAAGTTCCGGCGGTATCAATCAGATCATCAATGATGATGCATGTCTTTTGATTAACATCACCAATTATATTCATGACTTCAGCAACATTAGCTTGGGGACGTCTTTTATCAATAATTGCAAGGTCTGTATCATCAAGACGTTTTGCCAGTGCTCGAGCCCTGACTACTCCTCCCACATCTGGAGAAACAACTACCATATTTGGATAATTTTGTTTCCAAACGTCCCCTAAGAGTATGGGGGAGGCATAGACATTATCAACGGGTATCTCGAAAAATCCCTGTATCTGCTCAGCATGGAGGTCCACTGTTAAAACCCTGTCGATACCAGAGGTTTCTATTAATTTTGCAACCAGTTTTGCTGTGATTGGACCTCGTGTTGCACGAGGCCTTCTATCTTGTCTTGCAAATCCAAAATAAGGTATTACCGCCGTTATTCTTGAGCAAGAGGCTCGCTTACAGGCATCAGCCAGCGCAAGAAGCTCCATCAAGTGCTTATGCCCAGGAGGGCAAGTAGGCTGAATTAAAAAGGCATCTTTACCTCTAATATTTTCAAGGATTTCAATATTGACCTCACCATCACTAAAGGTTCCAACGCTGATATTTCCAGGTTTAATAGACAGTGATTTTCCGATTTTCTCTGCAAGCTCAGGATGAGAGGAGCCTGATAGTATTACTGCATGTTGAAGTGACATATTTTTACCTCAAAGTGGCTGGGGTGGTAGGATTCGAACCTACGCATGACGGGATCAAAACCCGTTGCCTTACCACTTGGCTACACCCCATCACAGGTTAAATTCAGATTAAATACTTCTAAGGTCAGTATTGTACCCTCATATTGAATAACATTCCTCATTCGTAAGTAATTTTCATTTGGCCTAAAAGACTCGATTTTCCATTCCTCTTCATAGAAAATTTGCTTATTCATTATTGTTTCAATAGACGTATCATTTGAATAAGGCGTCCCCAGCATCCAACTAAATAAAGAATTGAGGTCAGGCACATGAATATTATTGATTTTTCCTAATTCTGCAAGCTCTTGAGAGCTAAAAACGTCATTTTGAATTTGAATGTTTATTTGATCATCAGATGCACTGCGTGAAATTAAAATGATATTGGAGCCTAATAGGCTGCGAATTCTTAGTAATTTATCTCCTGTTTTGTTTTCAATATAGGTAAATCTTCCATTTAAATTGAGCAAGGCACTGTTAATACTCATTGGGCCATTTAAGGTAAAACATGAGAAATCGTTAGACTGTATTAGCTTATTTCCAGTTGTACAGGCACCGAGAAAAGCTAACAGGAAGAATAATTTTTTCACGAATTACAGTTGTTCGATAAATATTGAGTCTGCATGCTCCGATATAAGTTGATCAATAAGTATATCTCTCTTCGTATTTTCGTTAGTAGCATCATAAAGCTTGATAAGATGAAAGATAACCTCTGGATCAGGAAAGCTTAGATAGGCAGATTCAAGATATAAAGCAGCTTCTTGATAGCGCTCTAGATTAAATAAAACCCAGCCGATACTATCTTGAATAGCTGCATTCTCGGGGTCTAGGTTTATCGCTTTCTCTAAATAAGTCAGTGCTTCGAGATGGCGAGCAAGCTTATTCGTATAGAGATAACCAATCGCATTATTTATTAAGGGGCTTTCTGGCACAATATCATAAGCCATAAGCAGCGTTTGCTCTGCCGCATCTAGTTGATTAAGCTCCTCCTCGATCGATGACTTAATCAAAAGAAGTTGAGTATTATCTTCAGCTAACACCAAAGAGTTTGAGCTTTGCAAGAGCGCTTCTTCAAGCAACCCTTGATTGATGAGCTCCCTAATAATCTCAATTGAAATTTGTGCATAAAGAGCACTAAAATTTATCTCTTGCTGAATTGGTATTCCTGACGCAGCAATTTTTTGAGCTTCTTGTAATTCATTAAAGTCATAACTCAGTCTAATCTTCAAGAGCAAAAACTGCTCCTGATATTCAGGATAAGCCCCAACGAGTGAATCAATATAATCGAGACTATCTCTAAAGCTAGATAACTCGATGGCATTTATTCTAGATGCTGTCTCTTGAGCTTCGATAAAAAATGGCCCCCTGCCTACACGAGAAAAATATCTGAACGCATCTAAAAAATTTTCCTCACGAATACTTATATTTCCAAGAAAAAAGTTTGCTTCATCGCCAAAATTTGGAAGCTGTATAAGCGTTAAAAAAATATTCTTAGAATCTTCAAAGTTTTCTAGGTAGTACATGCTCAGAGCCAGTCCATATTGGATACGACTGTCATAACCAAATTCGTTATCAAGCCCTTGATAATATTGTATTGCCTTGTCAAAAATTTGATTATTTAAAAGAACCTCGCCAAAGCTTAGAAAAAGTTCAATATTTTGTGTTTGTTCGAGACATTCCAATGCAATTTGGTAGCCCCGCTCACTATCACCCAGACGAATAAGGGATCTTGCAACCAAAAGACCTGCCTCCGTCCAAGCTTGTTGCAAGTCATAAGCTCTCTCAGCATAGTTTAGGGATTGCTGATAATTTTCTAAAAGAAAGAAAAGCGTTGCAAGCACATAGTTAGATTCAGGCACGTCAGGAAATCTTTGATTTAGACTATGAAATAAGTTAATCGTATGGACTAGATTTTCCTCTCCTCTAATTTCTTGCGCAATTCTTAAAATTGTCTCACCGGGGGCTATACTTTGATCAATTAGGTCATTTGCAATTTGTTCAAAATCATTAAGTTGGTCTACTCTTAGCAGTGACTTCATTCTGGCTAATTTTGCGAAATGATTATCTCTATCTAGCATTAACCATTGCTCGCTCGCTTGCAGTGCGAGCATGTTCATATTTTGTTCTAGAGCTATGGAAGTTGCCCTTTCTGCCCAATAAGCATTTCTCTCAAAATCTAAGATAGCAAGATAGAGTTTTATTGCTTCCTCGAAACGATTATTTTCTTCTGCAATCGCCGCATTAACTATAATGTCATTAGCATTTGTGGCCTCATTATTGGGTAAGATGGTGCAACCTTGGAGTGCTAACAAGACTATAAGTAACTTATTGAATAAATTTTTCATCATCTGCTTTATAAAACTTAGCACTATTAGGGGTATAAGTTAAAATTAAAGTTATTTTATAGAATTAATAATATGAAAAGGTCTATTCTTACAAAAATTGAGGAAATTTCATTAAAGGCTGAGGAGGTTGGGCAACTTTTATCCGAACCCTCTATCATCTCTGATAAAAAAAAATTTTTGAGCTACTCAAAAGAGTATGCCTATCTCAGCGAGGTTTCCGAGGACTTTAATGACTGGAAGTTAATAGAGCAACAATTGATTGAGGCAAAGAATCTTCTAGAAGAGGAAAGCGATGATGAAATGTTTGAGCTCGCTGAGGCAGAATTTAAAGATCTTGAAGAAAAGCAGAATAAATTAGAGCAAAAATTACTTTTACATTTAGCTCCGCGAGACCCTCAAGATCAACTAAACGTTTTTTTAGAAATAAGAGCAGGGACCGGCGGAGATGAGGCTGCTATATTTGCAGGAGATCTTTATCGTATGTATGTGAAGTATGCAGAGTCACAGTCTTGGACCGTTGAGCTCTTGAGTCAAAATGAGGGTGATCATGGTGGCTTCAAAGAAATTGTTATAAGAATTGAAGGAAGCGATGTATACGGAAAGCTAAAATTTGAGTCTGGTGCGCATAGAGTTCAAAGAGTGCCCGAAACTGAGTCTCAAGGAAGAATCCATACATCAGCATGTACCGTGGCAATTATTCCTGAAATCAATGAATCCAGTGAGGTAGAAATTAATAGTAAAGACTTAAGAATCGATACATACAGAGCATCTGGCGCAGGCGGTCAGCATGTAAACAAAACTGACTCAGCAGTAAGGATTACACATATTCCAACCGGCACGGTAGTGGAGTGTCAAGATGAGAGGTCACAACACAAGAATAGAGCAAAAGCGATGTCTTTGCTTTTATCAAGGATCAGTGATGCCAAGCAACAGGAGCAAAATATGAAAAGCGCAGCCTTAAGGAAAAGCCTTGTAGGTAGTGGAGATCGTTCTGAGAGAATTCGTAGCTATAACTTTCCTGAAGGAAGGATAACTGACCATAGGATCGATTTAAAAATTTATCGGTTAAGTGAAATTTTATTGGGTGATTTAGACGCAATTATAGATCCTTTGCACGAGTATGAGATCGCAGAACAGCTCAAGGAATTAACTAAAGTTTGAGTAATTGTTGAATATTAAAGCAGTAATTGATGAAGGGAGTCTTTATTTAAAAGAAATCTCAGATTCACCAAAGTTAGATGCCCAGTTATTATTATGTAATGTCTTAAACATTGATCGAGTTTCTTTATTTTTAAGATATGAAAAAGAAATAGATGAGCTAATGAAGGCCAGATTTGATGCTTTACTTGAGAGAAGGAGACTGCAAGAGCCTTTAAATTATATTATTGGAAAAAGAGAGTTCTACTCTAATGATTTTTTGGTCAATCATGATGTACTTATCCCTCGGCCAGAGACAGAACTAATTATTGATGTAGCAAAAAAATATATTGATAAGGATATAAAAAATATTATCGATATAGGAACTGGGTCAGGCGTCATAGCAATTACACTTAAATTAATTTTTCCAAATATCAATATTACAGCTTCTGACATAAGCGAGGATGCATTGAAAATTGCAAAAAGAAATGCTGAGATACATAAGGTTAAATTAGATTTTGTCATCTCAGATGCTTTGCAAAATATACAAAATAATTTTCAAATGATTGTTACGAACCCTCCCTATGTTAAATCTTCATTTATCGAGGATGACCTATCTTTGGCTTACGAGCCAAGGCGGGCGCTTGATGGTGGAGAAAGCGGATTAGAAGTGATTAAGAAAATTCTTAAAGAAGCAAAAGAGAAAATTGATACGGGTGGTTTAATTATTATGGAGCATGGTTTTGACCAGGCTGAAGATGTTAAATCCATTGCTAAAAAATATAATTTTGATTGTCTATGTAATATTAAAGATATCAATGATCATCCAAGAGTGAGTATTCTCAAATGGAATTAGATCATCAAGATCAAGATCGGCTATTGGGCTTAGATGATATCAGTCCAGAACTCCTTGAAGTAGCGCAAAAGAAAAATATAGTCATTTTTGGTTTGGGGGGTTTAGGCTGCCCAGTTGCTTTATACCTCTCTGCATTTGGTTGTCAAAATCTTAATTTTGTTGACTTTGATACGGTAGACCAAACAAATTTGTCCAGACAGATACTTTTTGATATTCATGATTTGGGTCAAAAAAAAGTAGCCGTAAGTAAGCATAAGCTTTTGCAGAGATATCCAAATATTAAAATTAATACTTATGAGGATAGGTTAGATTTAAATCATATTGATCAACTGATTCTTCAGTCTGATATTGTTTTTGATTGCACTGATAATTTTGACTCTAGGTTAATTATTGCTGGCTATGCAAGAAAACATAATAAATGGTTAATCGCAGGATCTGTTATTAGATATGAAGCACAACTTGCTGTATTTAGTAATTCCAGGGATGCTGATTGCTGTTACGGCTGTCTTTATGAGATTAATAACGACCCCATGATTAACTGTGAGGGAGGAGGGGTTTTTCCACCACTTGCGGGTCAAGTAGGAACTTATATGGCTTCAGAGGGAATAAAGGCGATGTTATTCAATGACACAAATTTAGATGGGAAAATACAAATATTTGATTTAAAAAACAACGAATGGAAGACACTTAGGATTAATAAATCAAAAGACTGTAAGATTTGTCGTAATTAGAGACCAGTTACTCCCCCGAGATATTTTCTTATTTCATCAATTTCTATTTTTTTCTTTTCAGCAAGCTCTTTAATTTGCTCTATATTTATTTGATTAATTGAAAAATATTTTGCTTCGGGATGAGCAAAATAGTAACCGCTGATAGTTGAGGCGGGCATCATAGCAAATGAATCCGTAAGTTTTGCACCTATACTTTTCTCAACCTCAAGTAGATTCCATATTTTTAATTTTTCTGAGTGGTCAGGGCAGGCGGGATACCCTGGAGCAGGCCTTATACCTTGATACTTTTCAAGGATTAATTCCTCGTTGTTTAAATTCTCGTGAGGTGCATACCCCCAATAATCACACCTTACCTTTTGGTGAAGCAACTCTGCTGAAGCTTCCACCAGTCTATCTGCCAATGCTTTAATTAAAATTGAATTATAGTCGTCAAGTTTTGATTCATATGAGGCTGCCAGGTCATAAATATCACTACCTGCTGTAACTGCAAAAAGGCCAAGATAGTCCGTACCGATTTCTTTAGGTAAAATATAATCAGCTAGACATTGATAGGGGGTATCATTATTTTTTAATTTTTGTTGCCTTATAAAGTTAAAGGTTTCAATTATTTGATCCTGCTCAGCACTATAAATATAAACGTCTTCGTCCTTTGAATTTGCAGGATAGATACCATAAACCGCCTTACAATGAGTAATGTTATTCTCTTGAATAATTTTTAACATTCTTTTTGCATCTGCAAAAAGCTTAGTTGCTTCGACCCCGAATTTTTCATCTTCAAGAATTTGTGGATATTTTCCATAGAATTCCCAAGCATTAAAAAAAGGCATCCAGTCTATAAAGGGAATAAGCTCTTTAATAGGTAATGCAACAATTTCTGAATTTGTTTGATTTAGAGGGCTTATCGGTTCAAATTGTTCCCAATTAATTTTAGGCCTCTTATCTCGAGAGTCTTTTAGTGAGAGAAAAATATTTTTGCTATTTTTTTCATCATGTCTTCTTTTTCTATCAATATGATCTGATGCGACTTGGTTTAGAAACTCTTCCTTTTTTTCTCCAATTAGATTTTGTACTACATTAACAGATTTGGATGCGTCTTTAACATAGATCACACCATGGTCATAATTTGGAGCAATTTTTACACTTGTATGAGCAGGGCTAGTTGTTGCACCGCCAATCAATAGCGGTAAGTTAAGGCTCAACCTTTTCATCTCTTTTGCCACATGGACCATCTCATCTAAGGATGGTGTAATTAGACCTGAAAGACCAATTACATCGACATTATTTTTTATGGCTTCCTCAAGGATTTTTTCACAAGGCACCATCACGCCGAGATCGATAACTTCAAAGTTGTTGCATTGGAGAACAATGCCTACAATATTTTTTCCAATATCGTGAACATCCCCCTTTACTGTCGCAAGTAAGATCTTATTTTTTTTCATTGACTCTGACTCGCTTTCCTCTATGAACGGGACTAGGTGCGCAACTGCAGTTTTCATGACTCTTGCAGATTTTACGACTTGAGGAAGAAACATTTTTCCTTCCCCGAATAGGTCACCTACCACGTTCATGCCATCCATCAAGGGACCCTCAATGACCGTGAGAGGTACTTTGAGTTTTAACCTTGCCTCCTCCGTATCTTCAACGATATATTTATCTATACCCTTAATAAGGGCATGCTCGATGCGCTTTTCAACATTGAGTTTTCGCCACTCTAGATCCTCGTTTTGTTTTTTGTTGGTTTTTTTATCAGAAAACTTTTGAGCGATATCTAAGAGCTGATCAGTGGCATCAATATGATCATTTAAAATAACGCTTTCCACCGCTTTTCTTAGATCAATTGGAATCTCATCATAAATGGCAAGTTGACCTGCATTTACAATACCTAGGTTCATTCCAGATTTTATTGCATGATAAAGGAAAACAGAGTGCATCGCCTCTCTAACGATATCGTTCCCCCTGAAGGAAAATGAAATATTACTTAAGCCACCGCTGACATGAGATGTTGGAAAAGCTTCTTTTAATTTCTTAGCCGCATTTATAAATGCAACTGCATAATCATTGTGAGCTTCAATTCCAGTAGCCACAGCAAATATATTGGGATCAAAAATTATATCTTCTGGAGGAAATTTAATTTTATTTACAAGCAAATCAAAGGCTCTTGAGCATATCCTAAATTTTTCTTCCTCGGTCTCCGCTTGGCCATTTTCATCAAATGCCATAACAACTACAGCAGCACCAAAAAGCTTAATTTCAGTCGCTTGTTTGAGAAATGCCTCTTCACCTTCTTTTAAGCTAATGGAATTAACTATGGGTTTACCTTGAATGCATTTCAGTCCAGCTAGAATTACTTCCCATTTTGAAGAATCAATCATGATAGGTACTTTTGATATTGCAGGCTCAGATGAAATAAGGTTCAAAAATTGAACCATTACCGCTTTAGAATCCAGCATTCCCTCATCCATATTGATATCTATAACTTGTGCACCATTCTCTACTTGATCCAATGCTATGTCTAAAGCAGAAACGTAATCATCTGATTCAATAAGTTTCCTAAATTTCGCAGAGCCTGTAACATTTGTTCTTTCTCCGATATTGGTAAAGAGACTTTCCGGACCAATTTTTAATGGCTCTATGCCAGCAATTCTCATCTCGTTATGTTTGAGCTTATGAAGTGCTCTAGGTTTTTCTTTGCATAGAGTATTTGCTATGGCTTGAATATGTGATGGAGTTGTGCCACAACATCCTCCTGCAAAATTGAGCCAGCTATTTGAGGCAAATTCCTTAATAATTTCCGCCATCATTTCAGGTGTATCATCGTATTCACCAAACTCATTAGGGAGACCCGCATTAGGATGCACGCTCACCGGAAATTCAGATATTTTTGATAGTTCCTCGATATACGGTCGCAACTCTTTAGCCCCAAGAGCGCAATTAAGACCAATCGCAATTGGGTCTGCATGTCGAATAGAGTTGTAAAAAGCTTCTAAAGTTTGACCGCTCAAAGTTCTTCCACTCGCATCGGTAATTGTGCCTGAGATCATAATTGGTATGTCACTGGCTAAGTTTTTTAGTGCATATATAGCAGCCTTTGCGTTTAATGTATCAAAAATAGTTTCAACCAAGAAAATATCAATGCCACCCTCGATGAGGCCCTCTGCAGCCTCAGTATAGGCTGTTACCAATTCATCGAAAGTGATATTTCTTTCTGCTGGATCATTGACATTAGGGGAAATTGAGCAAGTCCTGTTTGTTGGTCCGATTGAGCCTGCAACAAAGGCAATTTTATTTGTTTTTTTTCTAAAATTTTCTACGCTTTGTCTTGCAATCCTGGCTGCCTCTATATTGATTCTTTTTGAGATGCTTTCTAGACCATAATCTGCCTGTGAAATTCGATTAGCATTAAAGGTATTGGTACAAATTATCTCTGCACCGGCACCTAGGAAGTCTTCATGAATTTTTTGGATGATATTTGGTCTCGTTAAAGCAAGAATATCGTTGTTTCCCTTTAGGGAAATTTTATTTTTATTAAACTCTTCTCCATGGAAGTCTTCATCGGTCAGTTTTAGCTCTTGGATGGAAGTACCCATTGCACCATCAATGATTAATATTTTATTTTTAGCTAAATTTAACAGTGCTTCACGAATCATCTTAAAATTACTCAAACGATTTAAACAGTGACTCTAGTAGCTCTGACTGATTTAAGGAATAAAAATGGTAGTTTGTTACTCCGTACTGTTTAAGCGCCTCAACCTGATCGACCAGTAAACTGAGGCTAAGCTTTAAAGTATCCTCATGGTTAGATATATTTTTATATGCTTCTTTCATTGATTTTGGAATCGAAGCGTTACATTTCTGAGCAAATGTACGGACCTTTTCAAAGTTATTTATTGGAAGAATACCTGGAATGATAGGAATACTGATATTTTGTTGAGCGCATAGATTAAGGTACTCATAATAAAAATTATTATCAAAAAAGAATTGTGTGATTGCATGGGTAGCGCCCAGTTCTTCTTTTAATTTAAGTACTGCTATATCTTCTTTTATGCTTTTAGATTCTGGATGGATCTCAGGATAAGCAGCCACAAAAATATTTTTATAGTATTGAATTTTTTTTATTTCCTCAATGAGATCAGTAGCAAATCTCAAGTCCATCAGAGAATTATTTTCCTTGGGCTTGTCACCTCTGAGGGCAACCACAGATAGAATTCCTAGCTTTGCATAATCGCTTAGGATTTTTGATATTTCTTGTTTGGTAGATCCAACACAAGTTAAATGCGGAGCAACAAGTATTTTTTTTTCTTTGATAAGTTTTTTTACGATGTCATGAGTTCTATCACGTGTTGATCCATCAGCTCCATATGTTATGGAGATTAATGAGGGATTATATTTTTTTAGCGTCTCGTATGTACGCCAAAGTTTGTCTTCCATCGCTGGACTTGAAGGCGGGAAAAATTCTATAGAGAAATCTATCAATTATTTACTCTCAATAATTTCTTTAACTAACTTTGGATTAGCTTTACCTTTAGAAGCTTGAATAACTTTGCCTATCAGATAGCCAATAACCTTGTCATTCCCAGACTTAAATTCATCGAATTGAACTTGATTATCTTTTAAGATTTTATCAACTAGATCACTTAATTCTTGGGTGTCTGAAATTTGAGACATATTGTGCTCTAAAATTAGATCTTCAATCGATGCTTCTGATCCGTGTTTATATTCTAGAAGTTCTACCGCTTGTTTTTGTGAGAGATTACCTAAGATGTATAAATCAACTATCGCGGAGACGTCAGCTGGTGA
>Ga0255778_10004238_pt1 | contig 11864 bp, 10 predicted proteins | sample 071ome_31_FD_179976 | JGI IMG/M metagenome (GOLD analysis project Ga0255778, IMG submission 179976) | Coastal salt marsh microbial communities from the Groves Creek Marsh, Skidaway Island, Georgia - 071405CT metaG (version 2) | ecosystem: Environmental > Aquatic > Marine > Intertidal zone >...
CAGAGGTTGTTGCAGACTACCTCAGAGAAACGCGAGGAATCAAAGTGGGGGTGGTGGATCTGGTGATGTTCCGACCATTTCCAGCAGACCAGTTAAGTCAGGTCCTGAAAGGCAAAAAAGGCGTCGTCATACTTGAGCGACTGGACCAACCACTGGCGGTTGACCTTCCGGTGATGCGAGAAACTCGAGCGGCACTGAATCGTTGTCTGGAAAATGGACGCGATCCCAAGAACCCGGCTTTTCCGGATCTGGAGGCGTATGTGTCCAATGATGATGTTCCCGCTCTGTATTCCGGATCATTTGGTATGGGCAGCAGGGATCTTCAGCCCGAAGGCATTGTTGGCGCAGTTGAAAACATGCTCCCGGATGGAGCTCGAAAGAAATTCTTTTACCTTTCCATCGATTTCGTTCACGAAAAACCTGTTAGTCCGAAGCAGAAACTGCATCAGGAAAACCTGCTGGAAGCGTATCCCGACATCGCCAAGTTGGCGGTTCGCGGATCGGAGAACCCGAACTTGATGCCCAAGGGAAGCATCACGGTGAGGTTTCACTCAGTCGGCGGGTGGGGAGCGATTACCACCGGTAAGAACCTGGCCATGACCTTGTATGAGTTGCTGGATTATCACATCAAGGCCAATCCAAAATACGGTTCTGAGAAGAAGGGGCAACCCACCACTTACTACCTGTCCGCTGCTCCTGAGCCGATCCGGGTGAATAGTGAGTATTTCTATGTGGATGTGGTGCTGTCTCCAGATCCCAATGTCTTCCAGCATACCAATGCGCTGGCGGGATTGAAAGAAGGCGGAGTGCTGATTATTCAGGGCGATCAGGAAACTCCGGAGGAACTTTGGGCCAATATTCCGTCTTATTACCGCAAGGTGATTGTTGATAAAAAGATTCATTTATTCTATCTGGACGCGTTCAAAATCGCTCGGGCTGAGGCCAGTGATCCTGACCTGCAACTACGCATGCAGGGCATCGCATTCCAGGGAGCATTTTTTGCAGCATCTCCGGTGGCCGAACAGGCCGGGCTCTCCGAAGAAACATTGCTGGATGCCATTTATAAACAAATCCACAAGAAGTTCGGAGGCAAAGGAGCGCGCATTGTTGAGGAAAACATGCGTGTGGTGAAGCGTGGTTGGGATGAAGTCCGTGAAGTGGACTACAATTCACTATCGGAAACGTCCACCCAGACAGCCTCCGCTCCAAGCGAACCGGCTTTACCGGTCATGCTCAAGCGTATGCCGCAGAGCGGGGATGCCTTGACGGATATTCACAGGTTCTGGGAACAGGTGGGTAGTTTTTACGCGCGGGGTATGGGGTCCGACCGCATTACGGACCCGTTTACCGGTCTGGCGGTCATGCCTGCGATGTCGACGGTTTTCCGCGACATGACCGGTATTCGTTTCCAATATCCCGAATGGGTTTCCGATAACTGCACAGCATGTGGTTCGTGCTATACCGTGTGCCCGGATACCGCCATTCCCGGTTTGGTCAGTGAATTGACTCCAATGTTTGATACAGTTGTTTCCCGACTTCGAAAACATGGCAAGGACGCCCCGGGACTTTCCAAGGCTGTGCGCGAAATGGAGAGACATCTGCGCTCCATATTCGGAGAAGCCAATGAAACAGACAACGTGGCCGGCATGTTGGATGAAGCCATAGCAAAAACGGTCGCAAATAAGGAACTGACCGATGAGCAACGTTCGGCCTTGAGTCAGGAGTTTGATTTGTTCAAAGAGGAGTTGAACGGATTCCAGTTCGCTCTCACACGTCCATACTACACCAACCACGAAAACAAGGCTCCCGGTTCTGGTGGTTTGCTGAGTATCACGGTCAACCCTTATACCTGCAAAGGGTGTATGGAGTGTGTGGCGGTTTGTAACGACGACGCGTTGCGTCCGGTCATGCAAACCAAACAATCAGTAGAAGAACTGCGCAGAAATTGGGATTTCTGGACGGATCTTCCCAACACGCCGAAACGATTTATCCGTGTCGATGATTTGGAAGAAGGGATTGGCGCCCTCGAAACCATTTTGCTCAACAAAGACAACTACCTCGCATTTGGCAGTGGTGACGGTGCGTGTCTCGGGTGTGGGGAGAAGTCGGTGATCCATCTCTTCGCCGCCACCGTGGAAGCGCTGATGCAGCCTCGGGTGGAACGTCATGTTGCGTATCTGACCGAATTGATCGGTAAATTGGAGCAACATATTCAACTTGAACTCGCCAAGGTGATCAACGTCGGTAACACCGAGGCCTTTGGCGAGGTCCTCAGTAAAGTGGGGACCGGGGATGTTACCCTGGCCAGTATTGCCACCCAGGTCGAAGAGATGAGCGGTGGTGAACCGATCGATCAGGATTGGTTGCGACGGGTGACCGGACTTGTCACTTCATTGAAGATGCTGAAGTGGCGTTACACCGATGGAACCACCGGGAATGGCCGTGCCAAGATGGGCATTTTGAATGCAACAGGGTGTTCTTCCGTGTGGGGAAGCACCTATCCCCTCAACCCTTATCCTGTGCCTTGGGCCAATCATTTGTTCCAGGATCCCGCTTCGGTGGCCATGGGGATTTTTGAAGGTCACATGGCAAAAATGGCGGAGGGTTTCAAAGCCATCCGCATGGCTGAGATGGAATTGTCCGGAAAATATAATCCGAGCGAACACGATGAATTCCTGACCTATTTCAATTGGCATCAATTCACCGACGAAGAATGGGAGCTTTGCCCGCCTGTGGTGGCCTTGGGCGGTGATGGAGCGATGTATGACATCGGTTTCCAAAACCTGTCCCGTGCACTCATGTCCGGCAAGCCAATCAAGGTGCTGGTGCTGGACACTCAGGTTTATTCCAATACGGGTGGCCAGGCCTGCACCTCGGGATTCTTTGGTCAGGTGTCCGACATGGCCCAGTATGGCAAGGCCATCAAGGGCAAGGAAGAGATTCGCAAGGAAATGGGTTTGATCGGCATGGCTCACCGCACCACGTATGTTCTGCAGAGCGCCATCGCCAATGCGAACCACATGATCGAAGGTTTCATTCAGGGATTGAAAACCCGTCGACCTGCCTTGTTCAATATTTACACTTCCTGTCAGCCGGAACATGGCATTGGGGATGACAAGAGCCATGATCAGGCCAAGCTGGCCGTCGAATCTCGCGCCTATCCGCTGTTTAAATACAATCCGGACCTGGGCACCCGTCCTGAGGAATGTTTCGATCTGGAAGGCAATCCGGCCTCAGATCAGCTCTGGCCGACCTATACCTTGAACTACAAGGAAGGGTTGCGCGACAAGTCGATGGAATTGCCCATGACATTTGGCGATTTTGCTTTGACCGAGATCCGATTCCGAAAACATTTCCGAATCGCACCTCCGGATACTTGGAACGAGAACATGGTGCCGCTGGACGAGTTTATCGAGTTACCTGAAGACGAGCGTGAAGGGTGTTACCCTTACGTTTGGAGCGTGGATCGCAAGAATCAACTCACCCGTTTGCTGGTCGCGGCTCCCATCGTGCATGCGTGCGAGGAGCGCCGGGATTTCTGGATCATGCTGCGCGCCATTGCCCGTGTGGATGATGGTCAGGCAAGCGAATCCGAAATAGAGGATCGTGTCAGGGGAGAACTCACCCGCAGATTGGCTGCCGGATTGACACAATTAATGGGGGGAGACGGGGCCAGCGCTGCGACAGCTTTGACTCAGGTGGCGGATACTTCACCTGGTGAACCGTCGGGAGACAATGGATCTTATCAAGCTCCCTGGATCGATACCCCACAGTGTACCTCATGTGATGAATGCATTAACATCAACCCGAACATCTTTGTTTACAACGAATCCAAAAAAGCAACTATCAAGGATCCCGACGGAGGTCCTTACAAGGATCTTGTCAAAGCCGCCGAACGATGCACGGCGCAGGTGATTCATCCGGGATTACCAAAAGATCAAAATGAAAAAGGTGTTGATAAACTGATTGCTCGCGCAAAGAAATTTAACTGACGATATGTGATATGGCCTTCTTTGGGGGTAAAACATTCGCCCACGGCATTCATCCGCCGGGCTTGAAAGAGGAAACGCGTGGTTTGGCCATTCGTCAGTTTCCCTTTGCGGGCACTTTGGCTGTCCCCTTGTCGCAACACATTGGGAAACCTGCCGTGCCGATTGTGCAGGAAGGACAAGAAGTCACCCGAGGGCAGTGCATTGCCAAACCGGATGGGTTTATTTCGGTGGCCATGCATGCTCCGGCTTCAGGCACGGTGCGCAGCATCAGTTTGGTTCCCAGTATAACCGGACGCATGGTCAAAGGGATCTTCATCGAGCCGTTTGCGGCTTCCACCCAGGAAATCGCCGAAGGTAAACCATGTGATGCCGAGACCGCGACTCCTGAGGAAATCGTTGCGGCGATACAGCAAGCCGGGGTGGTGGGACTCGGAGGAGCAGGATTCCCGACCCACGCGAAATTAAAAATTCCGGACGGCAAACACGTTGATACGCTGATCATCAATGGCGCCGAATGTGAGCCCATTTTGACGACTGATCATCGCGTGATGCTGGAGCATACTGCGGATATTTATGCCGGCATACCTTATCTGATGAAAGCCACCGGCGCCGAGCGTGTGATCATTGCGGTCGAGTCCAATAAACCGGATGCGGCGAAAGCCCTCCGGGCCGCCATGCCGAAGGATTTGCCGATTCAAGTGGAAGTGCTACCCGTCAAATACCCGCAGGGCGCCGAAAAAATGTTGATCACGGCGTTGACGGGCCGACAGATTCCATCGGGCAAGTTGCCGCTGGACGTGCATGTGGTCGTAGTGAATGTCGGAACGACCGCCGAGATTGGCCGTTTGTTGCCCAACGGCAACGGGATTCAGGAGCGTGTCATTACCGTTGGCGGTCCTGGTGTGAAGAAGAAAGGCAACTATCGAATTCAGATCGGCACGCCATTGCGGTTTGTGTTGGAATCAGTGGGGGTCGAAGATGATATCACGCGCGTGTTTCAGGGCGGCCCGATGATGGGACAGGCGGTATCCAGTCTCGACATTCGGGTCACCAAAGGGACCACCGGGATTATTGCGTTTACCGAACGCGAGAGTGGGAGCCTGAACAAACGCAAGGAGTATCCTTGTATCCGGTGCGGATACTGTGTGGATGTCTGTCCGATTTTCTTGAATCCCTCGCAATTGGGGCTCCTGGCCTCCGCGGGAAATCATCAGCGCATGGTCGAGGATTTTCATCTCATGGACTGTTTTGAGTGTGGATGCTGCACCTTTGTGTGTCCGTCCCACATCCCACTGGTTCAAAAATTCAGGGTCTCCAAAATGGCGGTCCGTAAAGCAAAGGCACCGGCATGAAGAAGTGGACAAAAGTATTGGAAATCCGAAGTTCGCCGCACATTGCCAGTGGTCATAGTGTCGACACCATCATGTTCAACGTGGTGATGGCTCTTTTGCCGGCAGCTGCTTTTGCTGTTTACTTGTTCGGCTTGGCTGCGCTTTTGACGATCGGTACGGCGGTGGCTGCTTGTATTGCTTTTGAACATGTTTTCTGCCGACTTGCCGGTCAGGAAACCAGTGTGGGGGATTGGTCTGCCACGATCACCGGATTACTTTATGGCCTGACATTACCACCCGGCCTTGCGCTTTGGATGGTGGTGGTCGGGGCCTTTGCTGCCATGGGCCTGGGGAAATTTCTTTTTGGCGGGCTGGGCTATAATCCGTTTAATCCGGCGTTGGTGGGGCGTGCCATTCTGCAGGCTGCTTTTCCGGTTGCGATGACCACCTGGCCTGACATGCCGGTGAACCGTTTTGCATCGCTTCCGTCCTCAACCCTGGCTTTGCCGTTCACTCAGCCCACCTACGATGCGGTTTCCGGCGCCACGCCTTTGTCTGCCTGGAAATTTGAACAGGTAATGACTTCATCCCGTGATTTATTCTTCGGAACCGTTGGTGGAAGCGCCGGGGAAACCTGTGCGGTGTTGATTCTTCTGGGAGGGATCTATCTAGCGATTCGAGGCATGATGAATTGGCGGATTCCGCTCGCGGTTTTGTTCACGGTGGCCCTGATCAGCGGTGTTTTACATTTGGTTGACTCGGGGCGATATGCCGGGCCGGTTTTCATGACGCTTTCGGGTGGTTTGATGTTGGGGGCCGTTTTTATGGCCACAGACATGGTGGCATCACCCATGACACATCTTGGGAGCGTGGTGTATGGGGTGCTGATTGGTTTGCTGGTGGTGGTGATCCGGGTCTGGGGGGGCATGCCGGAAGGTGTGATGTATGCCATCCTCCTGGGAAATGCGGTGTCGCCTCATATTGATAATTGGATCCAGCCAAGAGTTTACGGAACACAGAAAGAGAGGGCGGAATCATGAGTGAGGAGAATGCTTCTGTAAAGCCAGCTCAATCTGCCCAAAAGGCAAAAATTTGGCCGATGTATCGAGCCGTTGTTGGATTGGGGTTTCTTTGTGGATTCATCATTGTGGGGGTGTACGAAGGGACCAAACCCATCATTCAGCGGAATCGGATCGAAATGCGCGAACAGGCTATCAAGGATGTGCTTCCCGGTGCGGTTTCCACTCAGGCATTCTTGTTGGATGATGAAGAACAGTTTGTCACTGCACCATCCGATCAGGAAGGTGGGGGACTTTTGTTTGCTGGATACGATAAAAGCGATCAATTGATAGGACTTGCCATTGAAGCCCAAGGGATGGGATATCAGGACATCGTTCGTTTGCTTTACGGATATTCCTTCGAGACACAAACCATCCTGGGCATTCGAGTGTTGGAAAGCCGTGAGACTCCTGGGGTGGGGGATCGCATAGAAACCGACCCGGCCTTCCTGAAGAATTTCGGAACCCTGGATGTTCAGTTGACTTCCGATGGCTCGGCGGTGGCGAGTCCGATTGAATTCGTGAAACCGGGGGAGAAATCAGATGATTGGCAAATAGACGGGATTTCGGGCGCCACGATCACTTCGCGCGCAACAGCTGATATGTTACGGGATAGTTCCGTACGGTGGATACCGAAAGTGAACGCGCAAAAGAGCGTCTTTGAAAAAGGCAAAAGCTCTCCATAAGACATGACAACCAAAGTGCAACATCATACGACCAGTACGGACGAATTCCTCAAAGGGGTTTGGAAACAAAATCCGGTGTTCGTTCAAGTGCTCGGCATGTGCCCGGTGCTGGCGGTGACCAATACAGCGGTCAATGCCTTGGCAATGGGATTGGCTACGGCCTTTGTGTTAGTCATGTCCAATCTGGTTGTTTCATCTGCCAGGCATGTTATCCCGAAACAGGTGCGCATCGTTTCCTACATCATGATCATTGCCACGTTTGTGACCGTGGTGGATTACTTGATCCAGGCAATTAGCCTTGATCTTCACAAAGCACTTGGAGCATTCATTTCCCTCATTGTGGTCAATTGCCTAATCCTCGGTCGAGCTGAGGCGTTTGCCTCCAAGAACGGTCTCGGGCGGTCTCTTCTGGACGGATTGGGGATGGGGGTTGGCTTCACTCTGGCATTACTCTGTCTGGGGGGAGTTCGCGAGATCCTTGGCAGCGGCAGTTTGTTTGGTGTGTCGTTGTTTGGCAGTTCGTTTCAGGCATGGGTAGTGATGGTATTGCCTCCCGGAGGATTCTTCACCCTAGCCGGTTGGCTTTTGTTCTTTAATTGGCGTGCTCAAGTCAAAGCGCGCCGAGAATCATCCAACGCAAAGGAGGCCCAGGCATGAACGAAGATCCACTATGGCAGATATTCTTGAATTCCTGTCTCGTTAATAATTTTGTGCTCGCTTACTTTTTGGGAGTTTGCCCATTCCTGGGAGTGTCTGCCAAACTCGGCACCGCAAGCCGCATGGGCGCGGCCGTAACATTTGTGATGGTGGTAAGTTCGATGTGCGCTTTTGGAATCAATGCGCTTCTGACCGCCATGGATGCGCCTTACCTGAGGCTCATATCATTCATCGCCGTGATCGCATCCACCGTGCAACTGGTGGAAATGTTTATCAAAAAAATGAGTCCTGCCCTGTTCAGGGCACTTGGCATCTTTTTGCCGCTGATCACCACCAACTGTGCGATTTTGGGCGTTGCCTTGTTTCAGACAAACAAAGGTTACGGGTTTCTGCAGTCCATCGTTTACGCCTTGGGTGCAGGAATGGGATTTACCCTGGCTTTGATCCTGATGGCCGGGCTGCGCGAATAACTGGAACTGGCGCGTCCGCCTGAGATGGTCAAGGGAGCTGCTTTGGCCATGATTCTGGCCGGGCTTTTGTCGATTTGTTTTATGGGATTTGCCGGACTGGGGAATTAACCATGTTGACCTCAATACTGTTCAGTGGAATCAAGGCGTTTTTGGGCATCACGATCATTATCAGTGCCTGGTTGATCGTGCAGTTGGCCTGGAGACGGGTGTTCGCGATCACCCATGTTGAAGAGGACGTGCTGGCAGGCCGCATGCGATGCCATGGTTGTCACTGCACGACTCCGTGTAAGGGAGCGAATCAGAACCAAGATCAATAGAAGGAAATACTATGCGTTTGCAGGATTATGACACTTCAAAACAGTTCACCGCCAAGGTGACCTCAACGGAACGAATCACCCCGGACGACTCACTGGAGGAGGTCCGGGAAATTGTGGTGGACGTGGGCGGAGGCGATTTTACGATTCAGGTCGGGCAGAACCTCGGTGTGCTGGCTCCCAGCGGTCGCACTTTCGGACAAGAACATCATTTCCGCCTTTACAGTGTTGCGGGCCTGCCTGAAAAACAACCCGACGGGAAGGTGCGTCTGCCTCTTTGTGTGCGGCGTTGTGATTATATCGATGATTATAACGGGGAGCGATACAAGGGAGTTGCCTCCAATTACCTCTGCGACCTGAAACCAGGTGACGATTTGATCATTACCGGCCCGTATGGTCTGGCCTTCGAAGTGCCGGATAACATGGATGCGACATTGATCCTGATCGGTGCGGGCACGGGAATCGCTCCTTTCCGCGGCTTCATCAAGCATCTCTACAAACATGTTCCCGAATACAAAGGTCGGATTCGATTGTTCTATGGTGGGCGAACGGGACTGGATCTTTTGTATATGAACGATGTGCGGAATGATTTTGCGCTTTATTATGACAATGAAACCTTCGAAGCCATCACCGCTCTGAGTCAACGTCCCCATTGGTCCGATGCCATTGACTGGCACAGCGCATTGATTTCCCGGGGAGAAGAAATCTGGACCATGCTTCTGGAGGCGAATACTCAGGTGTATGTGGCCGGATTGGAATCCATCTGTGCGGAACTGGATGAAGTCTTCACCAAGGTGGCTGGATCCAAGGAGAAATGGGAGCAACGAAAAGCTGAGTTGAAAGCCGGTAAACGCTGGGTGGAATTGGTGTTTTGAGTTTCAATTTGTGTAAAGCATGAGCATCATGCCGAATGCAACGTAAACCATCCATCAATGGCCTGGGGTGGCTGTTTCTCATCAGTTTCTTGTTGGGAGGATGGTTGTCCTGGGAATGGTTTCACGAACCCGACCGACAGTCGGGAACCCGGGATTTGATTGTGTCCGAAATGGACTTGATGGGGACCCGGTGGATCATCCAGGTGGCCCCGACGAACCGGATGAGCCATGTCCGAATTCAGGAACATATTCAGGCCGCGTTTGAGGAAGTCGCCCGCGTTGAATCTGTCATGAGTGAATGGCAACCGGATTCACCCATCAGCGGCGTTAACAATCAAGCCGGGGAAGCACCGGTGGAAGTCCCGGATGAGTTGCGGGACATCATTCTTCGAGCCAGACACATGAGTGAAATCAGTTCCGGCGCCTTCGATATCACCTGGAAAGGTATGGGCAAGCTATGGGACTTGCGTGATCCGTCTTTCACTCCTCCAACCGAAGAGACCATTCAAGAGGCCATTGCACGGGTTGATTACAAGAAAATAGAAGTAAACGGGAACCGGGTCTGGCTCAAGGAGCGTGGCATGCAAATAGGTCTCGGTGGTATTGCCAAAGGTTACGGTATTGATCGTGCGGGTCGTGTGCTACGTGAGGCGGGCTTGGCAAATTTTTATGTCGATGGAGGCGGGGATATTCTGGTTGCCGGCTTGAAGTATGGTCGTCCCTGGAGAGTCGCCGTGCGGCATCCACGCATGGGTTCGAGTCAATTTCTGGCCGTGGTGGACATGTCGAATGGAGCGATTGTGACCTCAGGGGACTACGAAAATTATCGCATACACGAGGGGCGGCGTTATCACCACATTCTGGACCCACGCACGGGTAAACCTGCTCAAGGGTGTCAATCGGTCACGATTATTTCAACGAGGGCTGAAACGGCTGACGCTCTCGCCACAGCGGCATTCGTCCTCGGTCCAGGGGAAGGGTGGGATCTCATTCTTCAACAAGCAAACACCGAGGCCATGATGGTGGATGCCGCCGGGCAGCTTCATCTCACCAGCGGATTTCGCAAAAAGGTCGGAGAGTTACGGGGGACTGTGGATGCTTCCGGAGAATGAAGCGGATCCCCGAATGCTTATTCACGGGAAATCAACCCCATGGGAACCATGATCGTTGCAATGGTTGTTTTTTAAACAGTTGCGCCCTGCTGAACCCGATTATTTTCGGGGGCAGGGCGCGTTTAAAGCGGTTAGATTCTATCAGACCTTATTGCAATCCTTGCAGACATGCCTTGATCGCATCAAAATTGGGCAGGTCTTTTGGAGTTGGTGTTTGCTCGGAATACTGGATGACACCTTCCTTGTCGACAACGAAGGCTGCACGGGCGCTGGTTGAACCAAATCCCAACAAATCATCCAGCAAAACTCCATAGTCAGCGGCTGTTTTCTTGTTCAAATCGCTGGCCAGGGTGATGCCGATGTTTTCTTTCTGTGCCCATGCTTCCTGTGCAAAGGGGCTGTCCACACTGATGCCGATGACATCCGCGTTGAGATCGCTGTATTGACTCAAACCGGCGGTCACATCACAGAGTTCAGTGGTGCAGACACCGGTGAAGGCCAAAGGGAAAAACAGGATCACTGTGTTTTTCTTGTTCAGGTTGGCGCTGAGTTGGATGTCGCTGACACCATCTGCGTTTTTGGATTTCAGAGTGAAATCAGGTGCTTTTGTTCCTATTGAGATTGCCATGTTTACTATTTTTGTTCAGTTATTTCGCAAAATACGTGCCTACCATATACGTGGCGGGATGTCTCTTGTCAAATGTGGTGTGCTGTTTTTGCTGAAGGTTTCTTCGGGATGCCGCATTTGGCGCGAATCTGAGTTCGTTTCAATTTGGATGAACCCAGCTCAAGGCTGCAATTGAGCACGAGTTATGCTATATTGTCACTTTTGTGATGGGCTTTGCATTTGTCGGGCCTCGTGTGACGAATTGTATCGCAAATGGATATGCTAGATTTAGCCAGTGAAAACAAACCATCTCGTCAGAGACTGAGGGTGCCCTCATGGGGGCATACGACCTGTTGCGCATTATGGCAGACAGGAAAAAAGATGCTGCCATCCTTCTTCTGTATGTTGGCCACTTCGCTTTTTATGGTTTCGACACAGGGCACAATGAGCGGCACCTTTGATATATCCGTCGATCAGACGGTTTCACCTGACCAGCCAGGAGTTGGGGCTGGGCGCATCGATGAGCCAGGTGAACAGGATACTTATGTATTCCAGGGCTCACCCGGACAAGCGGTTTTCCTTGATATGTTAAGCCACGATCCCAATTTGGGATTTGTGACCTGGGAGGTGTTTGACCCGTTCGGTAACTCTCTATCACTCCAATGCTTTGCTTGTCGGGATCATGGGTTTTTGACCTTACCTCGCACGGGGGAATACCGTATTGTGGTAGGTCGTCCTGACTTAAAGGTTTCGGGTGATTAT
>Ga0255778_10004241_pt1 | contig 11859 bp, 10 predicted proteins | sample 071ome_31_FD_179976 | JGI IMG/M metagenome (GOLD analysis project Ga0255778, IMG submission 179976) | Coastal salt marsh microbial communities from the Groves Creek Marsh, Skidaway Island, Georgia - 071405CT metaG (version 2) | ecosystem: Environmental > Aquatic > Marine > Intertidal zone >...
AAAATATTAGGAAAAGAGATAACTGATTTATGGATTAGAGGTTCAGCCAAAAATTTATTAGATCACTACTTTACATCTGAAAAAACAAAAGTTTACATGGGTATGACAGTAATTGAAAGTAGTCCTGTATCATACAATGAAAAAGGCACAGCATTTACAATTCCACTGATGGATTCAGGATCTATTTTTAATGGATATTGGGGGTTTGTGAAAGGTGGGATATGGAAAATAACTGAAGAATTAACAAAAATTAATCATAATCTAGGAGTTAATATTCTAGTGAATTGCAATATTCAATCAATTGATACAGAATCTGGCATAATTCACAGCATAATTAATAATAAAGATCATTCGACTCCATTTGATAAAATTATATTTTGTACTGATCCAAAAACACCATTAAAATTTTTAGACAATAGTTCGAAACTTAAGGAAAAAGATTATCGTGGTTCAAGTGGCAAACTAACTTTATTTTTTGAAAAACCAGTAGTGTGGAAAAAAGAATCAAGTTTAGAAAGCTCCTTCAGATTTATTTTTCAAGAAAATTCAATTGACTCATTAAATTCAAGTAGTCAAAATTCAATTGAAAATAATAAAGATTATTATCCTGGTTATATTCAAATTTATCCAGATGGTGCAGCACAAAGAAATATGGGCAACATTGAAAACTTTGATAAAATAATTTGTTTTACAAAGAGCTTATCATTTGAAAAAAGATCTGAAAATTACAATGATGTAATTCAAAACATTACTAATGAACTTGAAAATCATATCCTCAACATGGATGATATAGTTGATAACAAGTTTTTAGCTCCTAAAGATTTAAAAGATATCTTCTTTTTTCCTGAAGGTAATATAGATCACTTATCAATGAGGGGATTTCAAAATTTTGATCAAAGAACTTTTTCTTCAAATCCAGATAATAATTTTTATAATTTTCTAGACTATGAAAACATTTATTATGGTGGATCTGGAATTTTTCCATGTGGAAGTGTCGGCGGTACAGCAGGCTACATGGCAACAAAAAATTTATTAAAAGATGAATAAAAAATTAAATATTGGGTGGGTTGAATGGATTTCCTTACCTGACTTAGGAATACCCTCAATTGAAGCCAAGACTGATACCGGAGCAAAAACTAGTGCTCTCCACGCGCACAACATACAGCCTTTTGGATCAAATAAAAATAGAAAAGTACGATTTGTAATAAATCCCATAAAAGACAATCCTGAACTTGCGATTTATTGTTCTGCAAAAGTTGTTGATGAAAGAGAAATAACATCTTCAATGGGAAGAACAGAAAAAAGGTATGTAATCAACACCACTCTTAATATTGGAGGTTTTTCAAAAGAAATCGAAATAACCTTAACAAATAGAGAAAATCTCAATTATAGGATGATACTTGGAAGAAGCGCCTTAGAAGGTGCTATTGTTAAACCAGACTCAAGCTACATTCAAACAAAATTGGATTACGATGTTTATAAATCCATCAAAAATAAATTTAAACTTAAAAGAAGTTTAAGAATTGGAATATTAACTAGAGAACCTAATAATTTCTCAGTACGCAGAATTATTGAAGAAGCTGAAAAAAATGACCACGTAGTTGAAACAATTGATACAGCAAGATGTTATTTAAAAATTGACAGTTCGAATCCTGAAGTTCATTACAATGGAAAATCTTTACCAATTTATGATGCAATAATTCCAAGAATTGGCCCCTCAATAACATTTTATGGAATGTCAGTTGTAAGGCAGTTTCAAGCGATGGGAACTTTCTGTTTAAACTCATCTCATTCAATTGGAAATTCTAGAGATAAATTAGCTGCACATCAGATTCTAGTTGGAACAGGTATTCCAATGCCAAATACTTCTTTTGCTAATTCACCAAAAGACACAAAAAGCTTACTTGAATTAATTAGTGACATACCTTTGGTAATAAAATTATTGCAAAGTAGTCAAGGGAAAGGAGTAATTTTAGCTGAATCTAAAAAGGCTGCAAGTGGTGTAATCAGTGCATTCCAGAGAATAGGAGTCCCATTTATCGCTCAAGAGTTTGTTAAGGAAGCTAATGGAGAAGATGTGAGATGCTTTGTTGTAGGAAAAAAAGTTATTGGGTCAATGATTAGAAAATCTTCTGATGATGATTTTAGATCAAACTTACATTCAGGTGGAACAGCTCATAAAGTAAGAATCACAAAGAAAGAGAGGCTAATTTCAATTAATGCTGCAAGAGCATTAGGTTTAAATGTTGCTGGTGTAGATATTATTAGATCAGATTCAGGTCCAAAAGTTCTAGAAGTTAATAGCTCGCCAGGAATTGAAGGTATAGAAAAATCAACAGGAAAAAATATTGCTGGTGAAATAATTAAATATATTGAGGAAAATGTTAGGTTAATTAATATCAATCAAAAAAAATACTAATTTAATATTGTAATCAACTAACTTAATTAATTGAGTAAAGTAAATTTTTACTTACTATTTGTACTTTATTTAGTTTCATGTAATAATGAAATCTTAGATCATATTGATTTTAAAAATACAGTTATAAACGAAGTTTTAAATAATTGGGAAAAATATAATGCTCAAATTATTTTAACTGAAATTTCAAGAGACTCTACTGGTAAAATATCTTTTAAAGATTATAATTTTTCTGTTGATGATGAATTATATTTTTACCCTGCAAGTACAGTAAAACTTCCAGTTGCTTTGTTAACTCTACAATTCATAACTAGCTTAAATAAATCAGGTGAAAAAATAAATTTAGATACCAATTTTTCAGTTTTTGATGGACAAAAACTTCTTCACGAAAAAAGAACTCTTAGAGAACTAATTGAAAAGATTTTCTTAATTAGCGATAATGAGGCTTATAACATATTATTTCATCTTTTGGGAAAAAACTACATAAATTCAGAACTTCAAAAAAAGGGTTTTTTAAGCTCATTCATTGTACATGATTTCTCCTACGAAATTGAAGAAAATTTAAATTATATCTTCTGTCTAGATGATGGAAATGAATTAATTATCAACTCGAAAAATGATAGCTATTCAATCAAAAGAAAAAAATTGAAAAATGAAATAGTTGGAAATGGATTTGTGAGGAATGATAGTTTAATTTCTGAAAAGTTTTCATTTCGTGATAAAAATTTTATTTCATTACGTGACCTTCATGAATTAACTAAAAGATTAATATTTAAAAACAAATATGATGAAAAGGAAATATTTTTAATTCAAGATGAATATAATGAGTTTATATTACAAGCAATGAGTTTGAATACTTTAGATGGAGTACAATATGGATTTAGTGAGCCTAAGTATTGGGATAGTTACGTAAAGTTTTTTCTTTTTGGAGATTCTAAAAATAAAATACCTGAAAATTTTAAGATTTACAACAAAGTTGGTCTTGCTTACGGACATCTAACTGAATCAGCATACATTGTTGACCTTGAAAACAATATTGAATTTATTCTTACTTGTACTCTAAGAGTTAATGAAAATAAAATTTATAATGATGGAATTTACGAATATGATTCTATTGGCATTCCTTTTCTTTCAAATCTGGGAAAAAGTATATATTCTAGTTTAAAGCTTAAAAATCATGATGATGAAAATTAAATCGATTGATATTTTTAATTGCGAATTAAAACTCAAAAAAGTTTTCATAACATCATTAGGCCCAATACAGAGTTCGCATCATATTTTTATCAGAGTTGTTTTAGAAGATGGAACCTATGGATGGGGGGAGTGTGCGCCATCAAACACCATCAATGGAGAAAACATTAAAACTTGTTTGTCAATTGCACCTGATTTATGTAAATCAATTTTAGATCTTAACATATTTGATCATGATACAATTAACGAAAAGTTAAACCGGGTTATATATGGGAATAGAAGTATCAAATCCGCAATAGATGTAGCTTGTTATGATGCAGCATCTAAAAAAGTAAATAAACCTCTCTATCAATATCTAGGTGGAAAGATCAACAAAAAACTTTATACTGATTATACAGTTAGCCTAGATTCAATTGAGAAAATGACTAAGCAAGCAATTGAAATTAAAAAGAATGGATTTTCTATTATTAAGATAAAAGTTGGAGAAAATGGAAGTCAGGATATTGAAAGGATAAAATCAATTAGAAACTCAGTAGGCGATAACATTCAATTAAGAATTGATGCAAATCAAGGATGGGGAATTGAGGAAGCAGTAAAAACATTAAGAGGAATGAATAAATATAATATTGAGTATTGTGAAGCACCGATTAATAAAGAATTAGCTCATAAGTTGAATTACGTTAAAGAAAATAGCCCTATTAAAATAATGGCTGATGAATCTCTTTTTAGCTCAAATGATGCATTAAAGTTAGTTGATGGAAAACATTGTCAATATTTTAACCTTAAGATTGGTAAAACAGGTGGGATTCATGAAGCATTAAAAATTATTAAAATTGCTGAAAAGAATAATATTATGATGCAATTGGGAGGGTTTATTGAAAGTAAAATAATTTTTACCGTAAACTGTCATTTAGCTTACATTTCTGAAAATATTAAATTCTTAGATTGTGATAGCCCTCTTTTTCATGAAGAAAATCCAATTATTGGAGGGCTAGAATATCAAAAAGATTGGGAAATGAAAATCCAAAACAAACCTGGTCTTTCAGTAAATGTTAAAAAAGAATATTTGCAAAATCATAAAGAAATTAAATGTTAAATTTTTTTAAAAAAAATCTTTGTTTATTTAATTTTGATAATGATGATAAATCTCCCTAAAACAAATCTTTACAACGAACTTTTAACCGTAAAAAAAAGATCTAATAAAGATGAGAATAAATCAATATTTAAGTTGAAATTTAATCCTTCAAAATTAAGATCTGAAAAGCTTTTTCATGTTGAAGATATTAGAAAGATTTGTATTGATTACAGATTAAGATTTTTAGATGTCAAATTATTTAAAGGGAAGATTCCAAATGAAGCATTTAAAAAGCTTGAAGAATTTAAAAACCAGCATAAAAATTTAGATTTAGAATTAAAAATCATGGCTCCATCAAAGCTTTTTGAATTAGAAAATTATGATGATCCTCTGCTTTTTGCTAAGCTTGAAGATGGATATTATTATCTAATACATAAATGGGGTAATGATTTAAGTTTTTTTAGAAAATTAAAAGTATGGCCATACAAGAATCTGATTAACATTCTTGTTTTCATTTCATTAATTTCACTATTAATTACTGCATTAGTTCCTGGTAATATTTTTTACTACAAGGGAAATCCCGGAGCAGAATTTTTCATAACCTTCCTGTTTATTCTGAAATCTGTAATAGCAATATTTATTTATTATGGATTCTCTTTAGGTAAAAACTTCAACGAGTTTATTTGGAATAGAAAATATTTTAATTAAAAATCGCCATTACTGGGTGATGATCTGAAGCCCATCTCTTTCCTTTTGTTTTAAGATGAACGTGTGTTGATGAAACCATTTCAATGTTAGAATAAAAAATATAGTCAATTCTTCTTGGATTAATTACATCATTTTTGAATCCTGTAAAAGTGTTATATAGCTTGTCCTCTTTATTTAAATTAATATTCGAGTCATCAAATGTTTTTTGAATTAAGATAATTGGATCACTGTCGTCATTTAAATTAAAATCACCCGTAATTAATACAGGAAAATTATTTTCGTTTAAACTATTAACATAATCAATAATTAATTGAGCTGATTTTTTTCGAGCAATGACACCAATATGATCAAAATGAGTATTAAAAACATAATATTTTCTTTTCGATTTTTTATCCTCAAATAGAGCGTAAGTACATATACGTTCCATTGAAGCATCCCATCCAACAGAGATAGTATTAGGTGTTTCAGATAACCAAAAAGTATTTCCAGAAATTAATTTATATCTGTTTTTATTATAAAAAATTGGAGCAAATTCTCCTTTTTGTTTTCCATCATCACGACCAACACCGTGATAACTATAATTAACTAATTTATCTTCTATGTACTGAAGCTGACTAAAGGTTACTTCCTGTAATCCAGCAAAATCAAAATCTTCATGATTTATAAAATCTACAATTGATTCTTTTCTATTATCCCAAATGTCCTTTCCATCATTTGGATTGTTATATCTAATATTATATGAAAGAACTTTGATCTCTCTATTTGGAATTAATAAAAGATAAAGAATTATTAATCTGATTAGCATTATAAATAAATATAAATAAAAAAGGAGATGTTATAATTAACATCTCCTTTAGAGTACTCGGGGCGGGACTTGAACCCGCACGAACATTACTGCTCATTGGATTTTAAGTCCAACGTGTCTACCAATTCCACCACCCGAGCAGTTGAGTGAGCGAAAGACGGGATTTGAACCCGCGACCCTCACCTTGGCAAGGTGATGCTCTACCCCTGAGCTACTTTCGCAAAAATGGTATGCAAATGTAAAAAGAAAATTAAAAAGACCTTTATTTTTCATCTCTAATTTTATTTTTCAATTCACTGAGTTTTACCAAAGCTTGCATTGGGGTTATATTATTTGTATCAATTGATTCAAGCTCGTCTTTAAATTCTTCATAATTCTTATTTTCCATATCAAAGAACGTTAATTGCAATTCTGAGCTATCATTAACTTGGAATTCATTTTTGTTTCCATGAGACTTCTCTAAACCTTTTAATACATTTTTTGAAATTTTTATTATTTCTTGTGGCATACCAGCCATTTTAGCTACATGAATTCCAAAACTATGAGCACTTCCGCCAGGTATTAATTTTCTTAGAAAAATGACATCATTAGATGTCTCTTTTACTTGAATATTAAAATTTCTAATTCTTTTGAACTTGTCAGTCATCATATTGAGCTCGTGATAATGAGTTGCAAATAATGTGAGTGGTTTTTTTTGATCATCATGAATATACTGCGATATAGCCCATGCAATTGAAATACCATCATATGTACTGGTTCCTCTACCAATTTCATCAAGTAATATTAGACTTCTTTCACTCATATTATTGATAATTAAAGAACTTTCAAGCATTTCAATCATAAACGTTGACTCACCTTGTGAAATATTATCGCTTGCACCAACTCTAGTAAATATTTTGTCAAAAATTCCCATCTTTAGAGACTTTGCGGGGACATAGCATCCAACTTGAGCCATAATTGAAAGTAATGCTGTTTGTCTTAAAACAGCTGACTTACCTGACATATTTGGTCCTGTAATCATTAAGATTTGTTGATTGTCTTTGTTAAGAGTGATATCATTTGGAATGTAAGACTTTGATCCTTCAAGTGAATGTTCAATTACAGGATGTCTAGATTCAACTGCCTCAAAAATAAAAGATTTATTTACATAAGGTTTGGAATAATTATTTGTAACTGATACTTCGGCAAAGGACTGAAGACAATCAAGATAGCCGATAGTTTTTGCAACTTGTTGGATGAGATTACAGTATGGAATTAATTTTTTTAATAATTTTTCAAATTCTAATAATTCAATATTCTTAATATTCTCCTCCGCGTTTAAAATTTTAACTTCATATTCTTTTAGTTCTTCAGTAATATACCTTTCTGCATTAACCAATGTTTGTTTTCTTATCCATTCTTCAGGCACTTTGTTTTTGTGAGCATTGGTAACTTCTAAATAATATCCAAAAACATTATTGAAAGAAATCTTAAGTGAACTTATACCTGTATTTTCAATCTCTCTTTGTAATATATCCTGCAGATTTTTCTTATTATTTTGGAGAATATTTCTGAAGGAATCTAATTCCTTGTTAACTCCTTTTTTAATTGCATTACCTTTCAAAATATTTACTGGAGCTTCATCAATTAAAGTATTTGATATTAATTGGATAAGTTTCTTGTCAATATTAATTTCTTTAGAAATTGATTTAAGTTTTTTAGATCTCTCTTTTATTATATTTTTTATTTCAGTACAGCTAATCAATGATTCTTTTAAATTAATTAACTCTCTGGGACTTACTCTACCATTTGCTAGTTTTGAAACTAGTCTTTCTAAATCAATTATATTTTTTAAGAGACTATGTAAATTAATGTCTGAGTTTGAAATTAAATCAGAAACAATTTCTTGTCTATTTTTTATTTCGTTTAAATCAATTGAGGGAAATGAAAGCCACATTCTTAACATCCTTGAGCCCATTGATGTTTTAGTTTTGTCAATTATATCTAATAAAGATTTACCTCCCTGAAATTTTGATCTCAAAATTTCAAGATTTGATATAGTAAAACGATCCATCCATACATGAGCATCGCTTATAATTGGTTTTAATTTAGTTATGTGAGATAAATTCTTTTTATGTGAATCTTCAAGATAATGTAGAATAATAGAGGCTGGAATAATTCCTTGACAATCATTATTAATTCCAAATCCTTTTAAGCTTTTTACTTTAAAATGATTTTTAATTTTTTCAAATGAAGTACTAATATTAGACATCCACTCATCTACATAAAAGAAATATTCTTTATTGATACCCTTTTCTGTAAAAGCTGAAATATCTTTCTTTAGAATCAGAATTTCTTTAGGATTGAAAGTCTGTAATAAATTTAGTGAATAGTCAAGGGATCCTTCTCCTAGTAAAAATTCACCTGTTGAAATGTCAAGAAAAGCCGCACCAACTTGATTTTTATTCAAGTTTATTGCAGCAAGAAAATTATTTTCTTTTTTATCTAAAATTTCATCATTCAATGAAACTCCAGGTGTAATTACATCAGTTACACCTCTTTTAACAATTTTTTTTGTCAGTTTAGGATTTTCTAATTGCTCACAAATGGCAACCCTGTGACCAGCTTTGACAAGTTTATGTAAATATGTATCTAATGAATGATATGGAAAACCTGCTAACTTAGTTTCTTTATTAGCGCCTGAACCCCTCTTAGTCAAAATTATTCCTAAAACTTTTGATGTTATAACGGCATCTTCATGAAAAGTTTCATAAAAATCTCCAACTCTAAATAATAATATAGAATCAGGATATTTTTCCTTGATCTCCATATACTGCTTCATTAAAGGCGTTTCTTTTTTTTGTTTAGAGCTCAAGGTGATTAGTTAACAGTTTAATATTATTTTTGATTAATGAGAAAATTAAAAAATTCTGAACTCAACAGAATTGATATTTCAACCTTTAAATCTATTAAAAAAACTCCATTAATCATTATTTTGAATGATGTCAGGAGCTTAAATAATATAGGTTCAATCTTTAGAACTTCAGATGCATTTTTGATAGAAAAAATTTATCTGTGTGGTATCACTGCTACTCCACCAAATAGAAAAATAACTAAAACAGCATTAGGATCTACTGAAACAGTTGAGTGGGAACATTGTGATAATCTAATAGAGTTAGTAAAAAAATTAAAATCAAATGGAACAAAGGTTTGGTCAGTTGAACAAACTGAAAATTCAACAGAGTTAAAAGAAATTAAACAGTTAGAAAATTTTGAAAAACATGCATTAATTTTTGGAAATGAAATTAATGGTGTTGATCAAAAAGTGATTAATTGCTCTAATGAGGTAATTGAGATTGAACAATACGGAACAAAACATTCTCTTAATATTTCAATAGCAGCAGGAATATTGATATGGCACTTTTTCAATCTTCTAAGGAAAAATTGATATCAACTATATCGCCTCTTCTTTCTAGTTCATCAAGTAACTGGGAAGTTTTCAATCCTAGGACAGGATGAATAAAATCGGGATTTAAGTCACACATAGGTATCAAAACGAAATGTCTTGATTGCATTCTTGGGTGTGGAATGACCAATCCATTTTGGTTTATTATAAGATCTTCATAAAATATTATATCAATATCAATTATTCTTGAACTATATTCTCCAGATTTTAATCTCTTTCTTCCATATTCATTTTCAATATTTAATAATGAATTCAATAATTCGTCTGGACTTAAATGGGTGACTAACTCAACACAAATATTAATAAAACTATTACCATCAAATCCTACAGCTGGATTTTCATAAAATTTTGAGATTTTATTTACTTTCCCAAATAGATTCTCAATTGAGTTAATAGCATTTTTTAAATTATTAGTTCTATCTCCTACATTAGATCCTAGAGACAAATATGTTGTACTTTTCTTCAATATATAATTCTTTAAGATTAAATTTATTATAAGTTAATGGATTACAATAATACTCACAAAGTTGAATTAGCTAAAAAAATTTATTTGTATTTAGCTGCAATATTTATAACATCTCTTGTAGTATCTAATTTAATTTTTCAAAAATTTATAAGCTGGCATCCGTTTGATGTAGAAATTTTAGGCAATAAATTATTTGAGCTATCTGTTGGAATTTTACCTTATCCAATAACCTTTTTAGTTACTGATTTAATATCTGAAATTTATGGAAAGAAAAAAGCAAATCAAGTTGTTATAGCTGGAATTTTTGCATCGTTATTTTCATTATTGATATTAACAGTGGCTGATTTTCTTCCAGCAATACAAAATTCTCCTATTGATGACTCAACATTTAAATTAGTTTTTTCAAAAAGTTTGATTGCTGTTTCAGCATCAATGGCCTCTTATCTGCTTGCTCAGTTTGTTGATATAAAAATTTATCACTTTTGGAAAAACTTAACAAAAGGTAAAATGCTATGGCTTAGAAATAATTTTTCTACATTTTTTTCTCAGATACTAGATACTTTTACGATTATATTCTTGCTATGTTACTTTCAAGTGATCCCATGGGAAAGTTTTACAGGCTTATTTGTATCTGGTGTTATTTTTAAAATCTTGGTAGCAGCAGTTGACACACCCTTGCTATATCTAGGTGTTTATTTTTTTAGAAAAAAGTTTAATTTGAAAATAAATGAGGAAATAAAAATTTAATTTAACTCCATTTCTATAACTAATCCTTCGTTTGATCTTACATTAAAAACTGACTGATCTTCAAAAATTAAATACTGTCCCTTAATCCCAATAAGTTTACCCTCATACTCTTTCAGTTTCTTAATATTAATACTTTTTGGTGCATCTAATTTAGATTCTAATGGATAAGTTATCTTATTAACTAAACCTGTAGAAATATAATATTTTTCAAGATCACTAGGTAAATATTTTTTTGCGTTTAATTTTTCTTGGCTTAAATCAATTTCCAATTTATTAGCTTTAAGCATTGCCCTCCAATTTGTTTTATCCTTATAATATTTTTTTAATTCAACTTCACATAATCCAGCAAGATATCTATTAGGTAGTTCGGCAACTTCAATCGCACTAATTGCGCCCTGATCTATCCATCGTGTTGGGATTTGAGATTTTCTTGTTACTCCAATTTTAACATCATCAGTAAATGATAAATACAAAATATGAGGTTGAAGTTGAATTCTTTTTTCATAATCAATATCTCTATCTTGAATATTGAGATGAGCTTTACTTAATTCTGGACGAATTACCCATTCAGCAGTTGACGGTGACTCAAAAAAGCACTTCTTGCAATGGCCTTGTCTAAATATTTCTTCTTTAGAGCTACATTTTAAGCACGAGAATCCTAAAAATTTTAATCTAATCTCTTTATTTATTATGTAATCTGAGATTAAAAAATCATCTCCCAATTCCAAAAAGTAGGTTAATGACTGATTAAGCTCAGTTCTCATTTTACTTAAAACTCCTTTAAACATATTTTATATTAATTTTACAGATTATAAATATATGCCATTTTCATTTTTTAATAGTGTTGTTTCATGGATGTTAAAAAAAAGAATTCATGATATTGAATTATTTATTAAATACCCAATTGATGTTCAACAAGAGGTTTTAAAAAAACTTTTAATTAAGTCAAAGGATACTGAAATTGGAAAACAATATGATTTTAATTCTATCAAGAATTACAATCATT
>Ga0255778_10004280_pt1 | contig 11786 bp, 6 predicted proteins | sample 071ome_31_FD_179976 | JGI IMG/M metagenome (GOLD analysis project Ga0255778, IMG submission 179976) | Coastal salt marsh microbial communities from the Groves Creek Marsh, Skidaway Island, Georgia - 071405CT metaG (version 2) | ecosystem: Environmental > Aquatic > Marine > Intertidal zone > Salt...
GGCGCGATGCGCGTCTCATTCGCCCGTGCCCCCGAGGCATTCCGAGCCGTGTCGGCAGCCGACGTAATGGCGGGTCGGGTTGATGCTGGTCTGCTGGACAATGCCTGGGTGCTGGTCGGTGGCACTGCCTTCGGTATGGCAGATATTGTACCGACACCTTACAGCGGAGCGACCTATGGCGTGGAGCTGCAGGCCCGCCTGCTGGCCAGCCTGCTGGATGTCGATGTGCCTTACACGCCGGCCGGCGCGCCGCTCTTTCTGTTTGGCTTGTGCCTGGCCTTCACTGCGCTGCTCTATGTGCTTGTCAGCCGGACCGAGCGGCTTGCGTCTGTCGGTTTGCCGGTTGCGGCGCTGGTTCTGCCTCTTGTGGCGGCAGCCGCGCACGGATATGTGCTGGCCACCAGCAACCTCTGGCTGGGTTGGGCCCTGCCTGCGCTCTATGGCTGCAGCGCGGCGCTGGCGCTGGTCCTGCTGGAGATGGCCCGCGTGCGCCTTGAGCGGTCGCGGGTGTTCGACAACCTGAACAGTTATCTGCCCGACAGTGTGGCCCGGGACATTGCTTTCTCGCTGCCATCTTCGAGCATTGCGGCGCAGCGAGTTGACGTGACCTTACTCAACGCTGATCTGCGAAACTTCTCGCGCTTTGGTGAGGCCAGAGCGCCTGAAGAAGCGGCTGCGATGCTGCACTATTTCTTCACCCGCGCCACCGAAATCGTCGAGGCGCACGGCGGTGAGCTTCAGGAGTTCAGAGGGGATGGCATTCTGGCGATCTGGCGTTCAGCGGACCAGCAGGCGGCAGCAAGTGCACTGACCGCGGCCGGCGCGCTGACGGCTGCGCTCGATTCGTCGTTGATGCCTGAGCCGTCACTTCAGGGCCTGGAGCCGCTGGCACTTGGCGTCAGCATCGAGCAGGGTCCTGTGCTTGTCGGCTCGATTGGGCCGGCCCACCGTCGGACACACACGCTGCTCGGAGACACCGTGAGCATCACCCTGCGTATTCAGGAGATGACGGCCGAGCTGGCGCAGCCAATTCTGATTGGCGAGTGCGCCGCCCGTCAGCTCGGCAACCGCGGACTGGTCTCACAGGGCAGCTATCTGCTCAGTGGTCTGCAGACGCCGCATACCCTGTTCGCGCCCGCGCCTTCCGCCAGCGTATCCCGGCTGTCCTCGGCCACGCTCTCTCTGGTTCAGGGTGGCGGTCAGAGCTGAATTCTGAGCGATAGGAGCTGAGAGGGGCAGTCCTGAAAAAGAAGTCCCGCAACTAAAGTCCTGAAATAGAAGTCCTTGGACAGATTTCTCAAGAGGACCCTGCAAGAAAGCACATCAAAGGAATTACAACCAAGAAAATACCCTCAAGAAAGGCTATCCGACGAGGGAGGTTCAATAGAGTGCATTCCAGAGCGGGCATGCGTGATAGGTCGTGCTGAAGAGAGAATTGCAGTCGTCTGCTTCATTCACGATAATCCCACCGGGCTGCGACACCCGGTGTGTCCGCCTCTCAGGTCGCAGCTGATGACCATCACCCACACTGAGACGCCATGATCTGCCGGAGCCTCCTGCTAGTAATTCTGCTCACGCCCGTCGTGGCTCAAGCGTGTCCGGACCTCAGCCGTTACCTTCAGGCATCGGCAGGCGCAGCTCCAGACTGGGCATTGATCGGCCAGGAGCTCGAGCCCTACTTCGAGCAGTGCCTGACCAGCTCTCCTTATTTTTCGCTGCGAGGCGCGGCCCAGCTCAACACCGGCCGCCTGCCTGAGGCCATCGAATCGCTGGAACGGGCGCTGCTGCTGGACCCGGACAACGGTGCCGCGATGGTGGACTATGCTCAGGCGCTGTTGGAGGACGGCCAGCTGTTTGCGGCGATCGAGGCCAACCGCCTTGTGCTGGAGCGGGACGATGCGCCGGACCGTCTGCTGAACCAGATTGCCGCGCGGGAGCGGGACTGGGGCGCTCTGACCCGGCAGACCAGCTATCAGATCGATCTGGTCGGAGGCTATGATGACAATCTCAACGGCGGGCCCGACGAGGATCTGATCGCGCTGACGCTCGCCGGTGAACCCATCCTGCTGACCCTGAGCCAGAATCTCCGGGCCGCCAGTGGCCCGTTCGCCAATCTGCGTGGCCTGGTTCGCCACCGGCAGCTTGCGCCCGGGCGGCAGCACAACTTCCTCGGTCAGCTCAGTGGACGGCTGAGTGAGGATACCGCCTCTGATGTGCTGCAGGTCAATGCGCGCTACAGCCAGACGGCGGCTTCGGGGGAGCGTGGCCGGCAGTTTGGGGCGGGCGTCAACCACCTCGCTTTTGGCGGTAACTCATTGTTCACCGGGGCAGACACACGCTTCCGCTGGCAAACGCAGGCCGCGGGCGTCTGTCGGCCCTATGTCGCCGGCGCACTGCAGCACCAGACCTGGCACGGGCAGGAGCTGCTAAACGGGCTGGAGTCCAAATTGAGCTTCGGGGGTGACTGTGCAGTGGCCGGGCGGGCGAACCAACGTCTCGGGATGGAGAGCAGTGTCCTCTACAACGCCGCTCAAGCGAGCAACCGTCTGGGCGGTGACCGGGCCGGCTGGCAGTTTCGCGCCCAGTGGCAGGTGCTGGCCGCGGGGGGGCTGATTGCGGCTCAGCTCGACCATACCACGCTGGCGGACCGCCGCGGTTACAGTCAGCTGCTTGCGGATAACGCGCGCCGGCGAATCTCGCGGAACTCCGTGCTGGTGCAGTACCGGCGCCGGCTCGGTGCCTCCGGGGCCGATCTGCTGATCAATTTCTATCATCAGGACCAGGGCAGCAGCCTCAGCCTGTTCCGTACCGAGGACACCTCCCTCGAGATGGGGCTGAGCTGGCGCTTTTAGCCGGATTTCACCGCCAGATTGCGGCCGTCGGGCCGGTTTGAACAGGCTTTGCGTCGCGGCGCCTGACGCCAGAGGGGCGGAGCCGAACAGAAATCGTACAAAATTCGCGCAAAAACTGACCAAAATTTATTCAATTTTGGGGCTATTGCGGGTGTTACCCTGCGCACGCAGCCAGACACCTGGCCGCACGCCCGGCAGTCGCCGATGCGCCCTCAAAATTGATGAATTTATAGCCACTTAGGCGTTTTTGCTGATTTTTTGCCTTATCGAGTTGTTTTAGGGGTAAAGTGCCTGTAACATCCCGCCGATAACCCTCGTGCCTGCAGGGAAGTTGCGCGTGCAATATTTGTATTATCGCACGCCGACTGTTCAACAATTTGCCGGTGTGTGAGGCGCAGTTCAGGCGGATATTCGGGCGGACAGTATTCAGAAGTCTAATACTCCCGCCGCCGGTGCGCCCCCGGCGCTGCAGGAGTTGGTTATAACAGGTCGCAGCCACCACCAGAGTGTGCGGGCTCGACAGACGAATTCTCAGGGAACTTGCCCCGCGTGTGATTACCGTCACAGTGGGGGGCGAGGTTTCTGATTATGCTAGCTAGTATGGCAGTGGAAAAAGCGCCAATTTTTGGCCGGTTTTCCAGGAACATTCCTCAACGGTTTCGACACGTGAGGATGGTTGAGGAATAGGATAAGCCGCCTCAGGGCGGTGCTGATTCGCTGCTTAATAATATTGATATCGATCTCAAGGAGTTTTAAATGGCTATAACAGCTGAAACCCGGAACAGTATCATCGAGCTGGTGGTGACCGCGTATAACGCGCCTCCCGGCACGGCACTGTTGACAGATTTGGTCGCGATTGTGGAAGACGGCGGGTCGCTCGCTGATGTCGCAACTGCGTTGACCACCAGCGACACATGGGCTGGACTTTACCCTTCATTCCAGACTGCAGAAGAGTTCGCGGCCGAGTGGCTGGGTAACTTGGTGCCCGAAGCGGGCGCAGACGCTCTGGCCGGAGGCATTGACATCGCGGTTGGCCTGATCAACGGCGGGTCAAGCTTTGCAGACATTATCCTGATTGCGCAGGACTTCCTGGCCAACCTGTCAGAGGACGACGCTGAGTTCGGTTCCTCAGCTGCTAACTTCAACAACAAAGTCGAAGTTGCCACCTACCACACAGTGACCCTCGAGCTGGACGCAGACACTGTGGCCGAGCTTCAAGAGGTTCTGGTCAGCGTGACCTCTGACGATGATTCAGTTGGCGATGCCAACACGGCAGCACAGGCCTCTGTGCCGGGCGAGACGGTTGCTCTGACTACCGGACTGGATTCTGGGGCTGCGTTCACTACTGGCTCAACGAACGACGTATTCAGTGCAGTTGACGCAAACGACGGCGATATTGACACCCTCACCACTGGCGATAGCCTGGACGGTGGATTGGGTACTGATACTCTGTCTCTGGCGGTATCAAGCAATGCTTCCGCTTCTGACACTATCTCTACAACAAGCATAGAGAACGTCAAGGTTTACAACAACAGCTCGGCCACTTACACGCTTGATGCGACTCTGATGTCCGGCCTGACTGACGTCTTCGTCACAGGCGGCACCAGCGCAACTGTCGTGGACACTGCCGGCGTGGTCAACCTGCACCTGATTAACACAGATCAGACTGCGACCGTCACGGCTGACGATCTGGATGGCAGCTCCGACGCGTCCATCGTCCTGGTTAACGGCGCGGACACCACCGCCGTATATAATGGCCTTGAGACCATCAATCTTGTGGCAGTGGGCAGTGCTTCAGACATCACCCTGGTCAGCGCAGACCTCGAGGCGGTTACCGTCAGTGGGGACGGCGATGTTGATGTGACTGCAGTATTCTCCGGCATTGATACCGACGCGAAGGTTAATATGCTTGACGCATCTGCTGCGACCGGTGACGTCGATGCGACGGTCGTGCCAGGCGTTGATGTGTATACCCATATTGCTCTGGGTTCTGGCGACGACAATGCCACTTTTACCGGTGCGATCACTGACGATGTGACCATCTCAGGCGGTGAAGGCGACGACAGCCTGACCCTCACCTCGGCTATTGCCTATGACGCAGAAGCAGAGACCCAGGCTGGTGCGAACATCTCCGGCATTGAGGGCCTGGTACTGGCAGGAGGTTCCGTAGACGGCCGCGCATTGACCGGAAACGCGGAATCTACGATTGATTCACTGACAGCAGCTGGCGACGCCACTGCTACATACCTTCCGATTGCCAGTGTGCTTCAAGTCGCTGACGGTGAGGTCACCTTGAGCGACAGTGGGGTCACCGGCCTTACCGTGACTCTCTACGACGCAGAATCTACTCTGTCCGCAGCAGAGGCAGAGTCGCTGACGGTCCTCTCCGCAGGAGCTGAAAGCACTGACGATAACAGCCTCACAATGGACGCCGAAGGTTCTGCCGCGCTGACAAGTGTCGTTGCTGCCGGCAGCAATCAGTTGTCCATCGACATTGCAGGCGAGTTACTTGCGTCAGTCAATGCCGCGGGCGTAACGGGCACTGAGACATTCACACTCGTCGCAGATGGCGGTGCGGATGTGACTGTGACACCTTCCAGTGTCCGTCCGCTTGATGTAGAAGCTGAGGACGCTAACAACCTCACCACCGGTGCGGGTGACGACACCATCAGCGGCGGCGCCTATAGAGACGTCATTGCAGCCGGTAGTGGTGCCAACCACGTCACGGCAGGATCTGGCGACGACACCGTAACTGCGGGTTCTGGCGCAGACACCATTATGGGTGGCGCGGGCGATGACGACATCACCGCTGGCGATGGTGCCAACTACATCACCGGTGAAGCCGGAGATGACGCGATTGATGCCGGCGAAGGCGCTGACACCGTAATGGGTGGCGCGGGCGACGACACCATCACGGTTGGCAATGGCAATAACGTGGTAACAGGTGAAGCCGGTGACGATTCCATCACTGCGGGTGAGGACGAGAACGACCTCTCCGGTGGTGCTGGCGATGACACCATCACCGCAGGCCGCGGTGACGACACCATCAGCGGTGGCGACGGCGATGACACGATCACTGCTGGTCGTGGCGACAACCTCATTGACGCCGGCGCGGGTGACGACACTATCCTCCTCGATGACCGGGGCAATGACACGTTAGACGCGGGCGCTGGTGACGACACCATTGGCGTGTCTTCTATTGATGAAGACAAGGTCATCGATGGTGGAGAAGGCACTGACGCCATGCTCAACTTGGCTGCCCTCGATGCAGAAGCCGCCTATCAGGATAACGCTGCCTTTGTATCGACAGAAGCGTCCGCTGAAGACGTTGTTGTTACCGCAACAGGCATCGAATCCCTGTGGCTCTCAATGGACGTTGGAGCGGAAGGGGCCGAGAACGATAGCGTCCTTGACCTGTCCGGCTCGACCGACCTTACGTCGCTTTATCTGGATATCACGGGCGAAGATAACGAGCGCTCTGGTGAGTACGACACCGAGATAACCGGCATTAGCGCTAGCAATCTCACCCTCGGTTTCCTAACCGACGTGTATGAAGCTTATGAGTATGAAACACCAAATCCCGGCGGCATTCGATTCACCGGCGATGGGCAAGACATCACCGTCAACATGATCGTAGACGACGAGCGTAGCGGTGATCTTGAAACAGCTCTTATCTTCCGAGACTTCGGCGACGTGGTTTTCAATGCGCCAGTTACCGACATGGACTCTGAGGATGGCGAGCATGCCACCCTGGAGCTAGAAGGCGGCCTTATCTTCGACGACGTCGACTCCGTTACCCTGAACTTCGGTTCTGGCACTGACGTCGACGGGGAAACGAAGTATGAAGATGGTTCCAGCGATGAACTGTTTGGCGTCAGTGTCTATGCTGACGAGTTCCAGTCTCTGTCCATAAATGTGGCCGACGGTGGATACGTCTACATTTATGAGGATTTACGCTCTGATGAAACCGTGGATGCCGGTGAATCCGTCGAGTACGGCCGTGCAGAGGACGGCAGTGCCTATGCTTCAATCTACATCGGTGGAGAGGATATCGAAGACCTCGATATCAATATCACCGTGGGCGACGACGCCTACCTCGAGGTTGCCTACGCCATTGACGCAAGGCATGAGGGAGTTACCGTTGACGTTGAGATCGGCGAGGATTCTACTGTTTACATCGATGAATTCATTCTCGGTGACGATGCTTCAATCACTATAGACGTCGGTACGCGAACCGAGTTGTATGTGGAAGGATTCGACCTGGGCGAGGACTCCTCGGTTACCATCAACGCTAGAGCTGGCGCCTATGTTGAACTAGAAGATGTCGAATACTCCGGCTCTATGACAATCAACAGTGACTTCGGCGCAGAGATCTATCTTGATATTAATCATGGTATAGGCGAGGAATTCACTCTGACCCTCGTTGGTGAGGGTTACTTCAACGGTGGTTCGGCTTCTATCGAGATCGATAGTGACGCTGACGCTTACACCCTCGATGCGTCTGGCTGGAATGACGCCACTGGGGAAGACCTTGATGTGACTGTGGCTGCCGGAAATGCCTCCACGTCTCTTACCTTCATCGGTGACTTTGAGGGAATCACTAACACCGCTGCGTACGCTGCGTCGGTTGAGGCAGAAGAGTTCTCGTTCACTTACGCTTCTGGTGAGGCGAATGTCGAGCTCAACTACGGTGAGTCAGACGACACAGTGGTCACTGCCAACGGCGACGATGACATCGACGTAGGTGGCGGTACCAACGTTGTCACTGCGGGCGGGGGCGATAACACAATCACTCTCACCGGTGGTGCTTCCGTCGAAGACTACGACACCATCAACGGCCTGAACGTTGCTGAGGCCGCTGGGGAAAACGACACCATCGAGCTTGGTGACACGGTTGCCGGCGCAGGTGCGGTTACTGTCCTTGGAGACATTGCGGAGGCAGAAGCCTTTGGTGTTGGTGAAGCGTCTGCTGAGGTCGAGGCTGCCGATGTCATCGCTACGGTCACAGACGGTATCATGACTCTGGCCTCAGAGGACGCGGAAGCCCTGGCGGCGTTTGATACGCTGGACGAGTATGTCTCAGCCGCTCTGCTGGCATTGACCGACGGTCAGTTCTTTGAAGCTGGTGCGGAGACAAATGTGGATGAGATCACAGTAGGCTTCGTGTTCGATGGTGCCACTTGGATTGTCTCAGCCACAGACGTTCAGGACACCGCCGAAGCTGCACTGGCAGTCGACGATCTGATCAAGCTGACAGGTCTTTCTGGAGACGAGACGCTGGGTACTGCGGCAGCCGCAGACACCATCGTGGTCGGCTAGTCCAAAACAACGCACGTTGTTTTTGATCAAAGGCCCACCCCTCGGGGTGGGCTTTTTTATTTCCGGCTCCCGATAAGTTGATCATCTCAGTGTTGTAAACAAGGGACTATCTGGCTTACTGGGGCACCCACGATTGACTTTATACATGCCAAACAACGAGAATTATCCCTAAAAATGGTATCCTGAATTTCCCGTAATACTTATGAACTGAGCCCTGAGGTAGGCGGCCGTCACGGTGCTTAGGCTATGTTCGCAACGTGACCAGGGGCCTGTGCATTACAGTCTGATTTACGCGCGCAGGTGCGAGATAGCTTGAACCAAAGTTTTCATTCCAGACAATCATTACAACGGTAAAACTATGAAATTAATTAAAGCCCTCTCCCCGGAGAAAGCTGCCGAGTACCTGGAGCTTACCAAGAAGCTCGATTGGCAGGACGGCCGCGGTTCAGCAAAAGGTTCCGCCAAGTCGATTAAGAGTAACTTTCAGGCCTACCCGAGGGATCCCAATTTCAAGCCATTCGCGCAAATGCTCAATGCCGTCATCATGGGTGACGGCGCCGTCAAGGCTTCGACGTTCCCCAAGGCGATCGTGGGAGTCCGCGCAAATAAATATGTGCCTGGTGACACCTACGGGTGGCATGTTGACTTCTCGCACATGCAGGGTCTCCGCACCGACCTCAGCTTCACGCTGTTTCTTGCTGAGCCGGACACCTATGAGGGTGGCGAATTGATGACTGATGAGGATGGCCACGTGCGTAAGTTCAAGCCTGAAGCCGGTCAAATGCTGCTATATCCGACGGGTGTGCTGCACCAGGTTGCGCCTGTATTGAAGGGAGAGCGCATAGCTATCGTTGGGTGGATCAGCAGCCTGATTCCGAGCCATGAGTCGAGGGAGACCTTGAACAGGATGAATCGCGCGATTGCCCAGCTCAAGGACTCCCACAATATCGATTCGGACGACCCTCAGTACCAGAGGCTTAACTATACCTACTATCAAGTCATGCGACTGTTAACCCCATAGGATACCCTCATGAAAGCAACCGATGTTTTACGCGATCCCTCCTGGCTACCGGTGGCATTGGCCCCGGGAACGAAGAACGTCGTGTTCCAACAGTTCGGGGAAGGGGCCGTTGCCGATTCTACATTCCTTGATGGCCGCGCTAAGGGCACCTCCGATAAGCGAGTCCAAGTCCCTGTGATCGAAGTAGTGAGGTACGCAGAGGGGGTCACTAGGGAGAATGCGATTAATGAGCTGTTCCACATTTCGCACGTCGGTTCAACCCTGCTCGCCAAGGTGGTGCAGTCTGTTCCCTCTTCAATATCTTACCGCGAGCCGACCATTTTCAGAGAGTTGGTGAACTTAATATACGCATTTGAAAAAGGCGCGAATAATTTTTACGCAAGAGAGCTGCCTCTTATGTTGAAGGGCATCTACGCGTTGTTTAATCGGGGTACTGAAGACCATGTGTTCATCAAACATACTAGCGGGAACTTGGTACTGCCTCCCCATTTTGACGAAAAAGTGACCAAGATAACGGTGACAAAGCGAGATGCCTACCTCTACACCTCCGCTAAGGACTTTCTGTCCCACGCGACCAAGAGTCAGGGATTGTTCGGTGATGCTATCAGTGGTGGCCCGCGGCGTGTGGCTTATTTTAATCGCCTCGCTTGCTTCAGGGCACTTGAATTGGCTGATATGAAGCCACTTGAAAAGGTCGCACTGGTATGGGTGACCGAAATGCAGAAGCTGATCTGTCGCACCGCCGGGGCATTTGACCAGAAGGTTATCAATTTTGATGCCTGTCTCAGGGAGAATGGTAAGGTGGGTATCGTGGACGTCCTGTGCAGGGCTTACGACCTCGATGACCATCGAGATATACTGTTGGAGAGCCCGGCCTGGGACAGTAACTCCAAGAATGATAAGCCGTTTGATCTTAACGCACGGGTCGAGGCCTTAGACACGAACTATCTCGCGAACAAAATACCCGTTGAGAAGGCCATCACCTGGATAAAGGAAGTGTGCCACGAAAACGTGAACTTCTCGCCACTGCTCCCATACATCGAGTGAACGTAACTATCAGACTTTAGTACTTTTGCCTAACAGCCAACGAGGAGCCGGGAACATGGAAGCTGAAGACGAAACGATCACGATAGACGGCGTGAGTTACCGGATCGCCGACCAAGTTGATGAGTTTAAGAAACTGGCACCCCACTTAAAGCATGCCCGGAGAATGCTGATTAAGCGTCACAAGGATATCTCCGTGTTAACTCTTGCTCGTGACAATCTTCGTCGACAGCTGTTAACGCTTCTGGGAGAGACTATCAATCCTGACGAGGACACTGCGCTTCCCGATTCTATTTCCTTTGAAGACGCAGATTGAGTAAGTCCGACGCTGCGAACAGTCAACAAGCCGAAGCGATGTTCGGCTACACAAGATCTGAGGCAAGCATATCAGGTGGTCGATGGCGCCTCTCTCCGGCGGACAGACCGCGAATCGCCCTATGCTCTACTCCCAAGTCGGGCTCCACCTGGGCGACCAATGTCTTGGGGAAGGGTCTAGGGGTCAACTCTCGTCGGCTGTGTTACGCCTACAGCTCCAATGAACATGACCTGTACGTTCCTGCGCTCCTGGATAGCCTCCAGCAGGGGTTTGTCTCTCAGCTGCATATGAGGGCCACCCCCCATAACGTGACCCTACTTCAGGACTTTCGGATTGCCTCCGTGGTTTTGACTCGCAACATATTCGATTCTATCGTCAGCTTTTCACGTGACCTGCGGGTAAAACTTCAGCTGGAGAGCCCTAACCCTGGCCAGTACGGATACAGCTTCGTGTGGCTCACCGTAGACATGCAACAGTGGTCGGACGAGCAACTCATTGATTATAGTATTGACCACTACCTTCCCTGGTATATGAATTTTTTGCGCTCCTGGGACGCCTATCAGACAATTCTTAAGGCCTACCCGTTGAGGTATGAGGCGCTCAAGGCCGAGCCTGCGAGGCATTTCTCCGCAATTTATAACAATTTTTATAAGGGTCGGGAGGTTGATTTTTCTTCTCTCTTGAACATTTCGTACGGAGACAACAAGGCCATGTCGCAAACTGCAAGTGAAACTGGTTCAGGTTACTCTCTTCTCAGCGGGAACCAGGTCGCTCGAATTGAAAGGGCCTTTCTGCGATCTGACTCTGACTGGACCAAGGCACATCTTGAGGCGCTGCCCTAGATCCGAACCCGACTATGAAATTCCTGTTTATCCATCAAAATTTCCCGGGACAGTTCAAGTTCCTTGCCCCAGCCCTTGTTAAGGCGGGCCATAGTGTGACTGCACTGGTGCCAAGTAACAGCGGCAGCAGTACCGAGGATCACAGCGGCATAGAAGTGCTGGTTTACCCGCTGAAGAGGGGCAACACACCGGGCATCCACGACTGGGTAATTGACCTCGAAAGTAAAGTCATTCGAGGGCAATCGTGCGCGCAGTACGCTTTGAATATGAAGTCTGAGGGTTTTGAGCCTGACATCATCATTGCCCATCCGGGCTGGGGTGAGAGTCTTTTTCTTAAAAATGTGTGGCCTGACGCCTTATTGAAGATCTATTGCGAGTATTATTATCTCTTC
>Ga0255778_10004307_pt1 | contig 11739 bp, 9 predicted proteins | sample 071ome_31_FD_179976 | JGI IMG/M metagenome (GOLD analysis project Ga0255778, IMG submission 179976) | Coastal salt marsh microbial communities from the Groves Creek Marsh, Skidaway Island, Georgia - 071405CT metaG (version 2) | ecosystem: Environmental > Aquatic > Marine > Intertidal zone > Salt...
GCTCAAGCGAGAATACACATGCCCGGCACGCTCAATATTGAACAGCGAAGCGGCGTAGTCAGAGTCCGGGAAGCAAAAAGAGGCGGACTGATAAATGGGGGTGGCGCGCGCGCCGGTGCTGGGGTCAGGCTGTGCGCCCGCGTGCAGCGCTAATGTGTCGAGTTTTGGGTAGTCTGGTCCTGCCATGTCGTGCTCCGTTGGGTTTTACCCCACTAAGGATTCCGTCCGCCTGCGTGAGTTTCAGAATGGTGTTTGAGGCACTGGGGTTATTGGCGACGACCGCCAGCGCCAGGTCGAGTTTACTCGACGCGCAGAGTAGCATGATCAACGTTTGAGAGGCGAAGGAATGCCGGATGATCGTTAAGGGTCGGGTTGCATGAGTACGGTTTGAATGTCGTTGAAAACGGTATCCGCATGGAGAAATGAGGTGCTGTAGACGTTGCGAATACGCTTCTGCTTGTCAATGAGAAAGACTCGCAGGATATGGGACATGGTCCCAAGATAGTTGCCGCTCTCGTCATAGTCGCGGATGACCCACTGGCCATAGGCATCAAGGGTTGGCTCAAGCATTTCAGTTCCGGTAGTTGTTAGAAACAGCCAGTCAGAGTCTGGCGATCTAAAATGGTTGCCGTAAGCAGAAATGACCTCCGGCGTATCCAGCTCAGGATCAAAACTGAAGCTGACCAGACGAACGCTATCCTCAATGTCGGGATCGCTCTGCAGGGCGGTCTGAACTTGCTGCAAGACGTAGGTCGCTAAGGGGCAGCCGTTGATATCGTGACAGGTGGTAAAGATAAAGCTCAGTACAACGACTTTGTCGCCGTAGGCTTCGTGCAGAGACCCGGGCTCTCCATCCTCACCTAATACTTCGCCATTGGGAGCCTCACCAAAGCTAGGTAACCGGTAGCTGCCGGCTTGTGGTGCAACGAAGGACAAGGGGGCGTACCCCGGCGCTAGAATTGCGGGCTTCTCCGGGGGCGAAGCGTGCATGGCTTCATGCATCGAAGTTTCTGGCAGGTGGGCCGTGGTTCGGTGCTCTTCAGATGCCATCGAAGAGATCGGGAGAGCCAGTAAGTGAAGGCCTGCAATCAGGACAACTGCAGGCCTGAGAAATGCCGATCTCAACCTTTAATGCTCGGTTTGAGCGATAGTCTTGCTTGGCACTGGCTGACTGGCGTAGAGGGCGTGCGCGCCAAATCGCATCTGATGGGGCGCCCCCAGTCCCATTTCGACAAAGTCCAGGCTGAATTCCGGGGTCAGTGTTTTGCCATCCCACGAAAAGAGCTTGAAATATTGCAGATCATTGCCCTCTGCTGAAGCAGTCTTGTCCCAGTTGGCCAGCAAAGACGATGTGAAGTAGACGCGCTCACCGTCCCAGCTCTGTGACACCATGTTGATTTGTTCGCCAATCTGTTGTTCGAAGACCTGGCTGGGGGCATGGGGATCAGAGATATCAAACAGGCGCACTTTGCCATCGTTCCACGTGTTGACCCACAAATGATCATCATCAGCCGAGATCGAAATATCGACTGGAAGCGGAATCTTGCTCGCATCTCCAATATCTGCCACTGCCTTCGCTTGCCATTCACCTTCGTCGTCTTCATAGATGAGCCAGATTTTTGAGGTCAATGCGGTGGTGGTAAAACAGTAGTTCGACTGCGAACCCCACGCGCAACGAATTTCCAAGGGGGCGCCAGGTACATCGAGAATCTTCTTGGGGGTTCGAGCATGCAAATCCCAAATCACGACGGTATTGCCAAAGCGCTTCATGGCTTCAGCGTCACCCATCATTTTCCCCAGGTTCATCATGTAATTGTTCCAGCCTGTGAATGACGATGTGACCAATGCATTACGACGGGGCAGGGCGCGCGCGTCGTAACCATAACCATCGGCATAATTGCCGCTTTTTATGGCGCCTTGTAGATTGTCGTCTGTCGGCATCCACACGCTGGAGATAAAGTCTCCCGCGTTGGTGTATTCCGCCATGCCAGTGCGACCGCCGTGGTCGCGATTATTGGATAAGCCGGTAATGAGCATGCGGCCGGGGAGGGCATAGTTCGTGTGTGGTCCCACGATGCCGTCGGTCGTCGCGACAAAGTCATCAATCGTGCGGTGCAGTCGTGGTTTGCCTGGGTCGGTATGTACATCGAAGATAAAGATTTTGCTGGTGTCCAGACCCGAAGCCCAAAGATAGCGACGATCGTCGGTCAAGCCCGAGTGGTGTGCTTCATGGCGTCCGCCCATGGAAATGCTGTGTACGACTTGCGCATAGTTTTCTGAGTCGGGGTTGACGTCGACAGTAACAAGTTTGTCCTCGCCGTCACCGACACCCTCCATGCCCAGAGTCCAGATGTAGACGTAGTCCTCTTGCCCCACAATTTTGGCCATATAGGGGGACATACAGGTTTCATCGGCACGCACTGCTGCCGACGACAAGAGAACTAAAAATGATAGCATTCCAATGATAGTTTTATGCACGATGGTAGCCCCTGTGTTTGGTGTTATTCTGACGGCATGCTAGCACTCTCACTCGCGAAGTCGACCCCCCTGGTTTCTCGGGTCTTTTTCAGCCTTGGGTTTGGGTTATTAGTTTTTGTCGCCTTGGAAGTAGTTGCCGAACAAACTGCGAGTAGCGGAGGCATTGGCAGTGAGCGCGACACTCGACACCGCGTGGGTTTAGGCGATAGCCGCGAGAATTACGGGTCCTCCTCTTTTGTGACGCACTCGGAGGCGATTGTGCCTTTGGTACTGCACGATACGGAATCAGAAGGCGGCGCTAACCAAGGACGCATTCACGAGGCCTCGGAATATCGCCTGGGGCTTCCACCCCCTAAGGGTGGTCTGAGACCCGAGGAGATAGCCTTGGGCCGCGCGCTGTTTTTTGATCGCCGATTATCAGCCAATGCGACACTGTCCTGCGGTATGTGCCACATCCCCGAGCAGGGTTTTACCCAAAATGAGCTCGCCACGCCGGTGGGTCATGAAGGTCGGTCGGTTCGCCGCAATGCACCATCTCTTTATAATGTGGCGTTTCGGGAGAATCTGTTTCTCGATGGGCGTGAATCTTCCCTCGAGAATCAAGTCTGGTCTCCGCTACTCGCGGCCAACGAAATGGCAAATGGTTCGCGTGCCGAGGTGATAGCGCGAGTCGGCGCGATGCCGGAGTATGGTCTTCAGTTCGCTAACCTGTATCAAGAAGGGCTTACGGAACGGACGCTCAGTCTTGCGCTGGCGTCCTATCAGCGGTCTCTTGTTGCGGGTACGTCACCCTTTGATCTTTGGTACTTTGGAGCGGCATCGGGTGATGGAAAAACTGGCTACAGTGGAAACCGTGACAGCCCTGAGCGCGGAGGAAGATTAGCGCGGGCCGATTTTTCACCAGAGGCGGAAAAGGGATTTGTCATTTTTTTACAGGCTGGCTGCGCGGCTTGCCACACGCTGGAATCGCATTCGGCGATGTTCACTGACGGCAAGTTCCACAATACCGGTGTGGGATTTCGGCGAGAGCATACCGATAAGCAACCCCGCCGTGTTCAGCTTGCTCCAGGGGTATACATAAAGCCCTCGGTTTTACTTGAGACCGAGGTGTTGTCGGATCAGGGGCGCGCGGAGGTAACGGGCAATAAATCGGACCGCTGGCGTTACCGAACACCAACGTTGCGCAATGTGAGCGCAACTGCACCCTATATGCATGATGGCTCGATTCCGAATTTAAAAGAGGTAATCGCTTTCTACAACGGGGGTGGTGGGGGCGATCCCCAGCAGGATGCGCGTATTCGGCCGCTCGGGCTAACCGCAAGTGAGCAGAAGTCGCTCATAGCGTTTTTAGAGTCGCTTCGGGCGCCCAGTATCGATCTTCTCGCGCAGCAGGCAAGGATCGGCGGTATTGGCGATACCCACTAGCGTTTGGCGACTACCGCACGAAGGAGCTCCATTTGTTGCAGCCTTGCCACATACATGGCTTCGGGGCGGTAAACCAATGTTTTTTTTGCTGCGTAGCTACGAGAAATCAAGCGCTAGGTTGGTTGTCGCCATGCAAAAATTATGTAAGCCACTGTTGTTCATAGGTATTTTATTGTTCGGCTGTGTTGCTCACGCAGATGTTGCCAGTATTACAGGTGAGGAAGATGAGCCCGTGATCGAGACCTGCTCGGAGCCCAAAGGCACGCTTGCCATAGCAGAGCCTCAAACACACGTTGTTATGGTGCTTATGCAATATTCACTGCCTGCGCCTACCGGGCTGCTGCGTCAGTTTGTTCAAACATCAAATTGTTTTCAGGTGGTCGAGCGTGGTGTGGCGATGCAGAATATTCAGCAGGAGCGCGCCCTGTCTGAATCCGGCATGCTACAAAACAACTCGAACATGGGTGGTGGACAATTAGTCACAGCAGACTTCGTGATGACGCCTGATGTATTGTTCAAAGACAACAATGCTGGCGGAGCGGGAATAGGTGCTGCCGTCGGCTCGCTTTTCGGAGGTCTTGGCTCAGTGGTTGGCGCTATGGCAGGCGGTGTCAAATTTAAGGAGGCGCAAACGACCCTAGTATTGGCCGATGTTCGCTCGAGCCTCCAAGTGGCGTCTGCGACTGGGGTCTATAAAAAGACTGACTGGGCTCTCGGTGGTCTCGTAGGTGCAGTAGGCGGGGGCGCGTATACGAGCACTGATGAGGGCAAGCTGGTTGCCGGTGCGCTGCTCGACAACTACAACACCATCGTTAAAAGTATAAGAGACGACCCGAATTTATTGGTCCAGACTTCAAGTAGTGCACAGCAGAATGCTGCAGCCTCGCTTACGGCAGTCAACTTTGTGGTGGGTGACGTTGTAACTCCTAAGATCGATGGCCTTAAAGTGTATGCAACGGCCAGTAAAGATGCTGCCGTGAAGGGCACACTCGACAGAGCGGATGGAGTCGTATTTCTTGGTGATGTAACCGATGGATTTTTATATATTCAGGGCGCTCAGGTTGAAGGCTGGGTGCAGCAGATTATGGTGCGATAGGCCTGCTTGCGGAAAGAAGCAACTGCACTGGCGCTTCTAAAAAAATTGGCGGTGGGCCAGGGATTCGAACCCCGGGAACCTCTCGGTTCAACGGTTTTCAAGACCGCCGCTTTCGACCACTCAGCCAGCCCACCGGAGCGCGCATTATAGCGATGCATCCGAGGGGTTCAAGTCTAGGCTAACTCTTTTCGGTGTTACATAAAAAACGGCCCGTTTGGGCCGTTTCAACAGTTTACTGATTTACCGCGTCAGGCACGTCATCGGCTTCAGAGGCTGCCACCATTGCTGATTCCGTTTCTCCCGAGCGGGGGCCACGGGGATCGTTGCTGGCTCGTGGGATGTTCCGAGCCACCACGCTTACTGGCGGTGCCTCGTGTCCTGAAAAGAGGGTCGAGAGAGTGGTATGCACCTCGACGGAAACGACAGGCTTGGCCGTTACTCTCGGATCATTCACCGCACGACCACTGCTGTGCATGCCCCCGTGATCAGCCACGGGTGCTGCTGGAGCCGCAAGGGAGACGGTGGCGTCCACTGTTTCCGATCCCGCGTCGTTACTGCTTGCATCCGCACCTGGCTGCACCTCTGATGCCATGTCTGCAGAAACCATGGTTGTAGGAGATGCCTCAGTCACGTCAGCAGTTGGTTCTTCTTCATTTGCCGCGACTGACTCTGGGGGGCTATCACCCGCCGCTTGCTGAGAGGGCGCGGCCACGTCGATTTGCCGGGAAGAGGACGTTCCATCAGCGAAGTCGTCGCTTGGCTCAGCTGGCTCTTCGGCGGCCACAGGCTGATTCTGCTGCGTCTCCATACTCGGAGCTGCTTGTGTGGTTGCTTGTGCAACTGTCTGTGTAGCTGCTCGTACTGTGGTGTCGCTAGTCGCCAGCGCGTCAGCGGATGAGGACGGTGTCTCCGGCCTTGGCCCTCGCTGACGCCGCCGTCGCCCCTCGCTGCGCATCTCGGCGGGCCTGTGCCGAGGGGCTTCCTCAAGCTGCTCGTCGTTGCTCCCTGCCGATGTTTCATCAGTATCAGCTTCTTCGGAAGCCTGGGTTAAACCCTCGTCATCTCGCCGTCGCTGACCGCCACGTCGACCGCGTCGCCGTCGGCTGCGCTTTGGTCGATCCTCGTCGTCACCGTCTTCTCGCTCCGTGCTTGACTCCACAGGATCAATGGCCAATTCGTCGTCGCTCGGGTCTTCCTCTTTGCGGCCGCCTTTTCGCTGTTCGGATCGATTTCGACCTCGGTTACGATTGCCGCGATTACCTTTACGTGATCCGTCCTCTGCTTCTCGATCCTGCTTGCTTGATTCCGTCTCGGGTGATGGTTCCTGCTCAGTGGCCTCATCCGCCACTGGCGCAAACAACGCGGTCCAGACCTTACCCAAAATGCCCGATGATTTTTCCTTCTGTGGGCTTGCCGCAATGGTTGCCGGTGCGGGTTCATCAGCTGTCGTTTGCGCAGCCGCTGGTGCGGGCTGCTGAGGAGTTACTCCGCGGACAAGCGCCTGAGGAGCGGCCGGCGTGACGTCAGCGTCATCACGAATCGCGACTGGATCAGGGATATCCAGCTCAATCTCATAGCTAGCGGCTGGATCTTCCTCAACCTCATCGTCCCGCAGTCGAATGACTTCGAAATGGGGGGTTTCTAAGTGCGGATTGGGGATAATGAGAACGCGGACATTTCCGGATGTTTCGATATCGTTGACCGCGCTGCGCTTCTCGTTCAGCAGGAACGCGGCGACATCCACAGGCACCATGGCACGAACTTCCGCAGTCCGCTCCTTGCCAGCCTCTTCTTGTAAAAGCCGGAGGATAGATAGTGCTAACGACTTGGTATCTCGGATCGTGCCTTGTCCCGTGCATCGCGGGCAGACAATCGCACTGGTCTCTCCCAGTGAGGGCCGCAGCCGTTGGCGGGACATTTCAAGCAGACCGAAGCGCGAGATGCGTCCAACCTGCACCCGCGCTCGATCGATTTCGAGTGCGTCGCGAATACGATTTTCCACGGCACGCTGATTTTTGTTGGCGCCCATGTCGATGAAATCAATCACGATCAAACCGCCCATGTCGCGCAGCCGCAGCTGACGAGCAATTTCATCCGCTGCTTCGAGATTGGTTTGTAAGGCGGTTTGCTCAATATCCGAGCCTTTGGTCGCTCGCGCCGAGTTAATGTCGATGGAGATCAGTGCCTCGGTCGGGTCGATGACAATTGACCCCCCCGAGGGTAAGCGAACCTCTCGCTGGAAAGCCGTTTCGATTTGGCCTTCTACCTGGAAGCGATTGAACAGCGGGGTAGCGTCTTCGTAGAGTTTGATGCGCTGCTGATACTTGGGCATCACCATCGAGACAAAGTCATGGGCCTGTTGCCAAGCGGCCTTGTCATCAAGGAGCACCTGGTCAATATCGTCGCGTAAGTAGTCGCGAATGGCCCGGATAATGACGTCGCTTTCTTGAAACAGAAGCACCGGAGCCTTGTTTTCGTTGGCGGCGGCGTCAATAGAGCCCCAAAGCTGCAGCAGGTAGTCTAAATCCCACTGAAGCTCCTCGGCGGATCGTCCGACCCCCGCTGTGCGGATGATGACTCCCATACCATCGGGAATATTCAGCTGAGCGAGGGCATCCCTGAGCTCGCTTCGGTCATCACCCTCGATGCGGCGAGAGATGCCGCCGGCCTTCGGGTTATTTGGCATTAACACCATGTAGCGTCCGGCCAAACTGATGTAGGTGGTGAGCGCCGCGCCTTTGGTGCCGCGCTCTTCCTTGTCCACCTGAACGATCACCTCGGTGCCTTCTTTCAACAAATCTTTGATTCGGGCGCGTCCGTCTCCTGCTGGAGCGGAGCTCCGGTAGTACTGATGGGCAATTTCTTTGAGGGGAAGAAAACCGTGTCGATCTGCCCCGAAGTCGACGAAGGCGGCTTCGAGGCTTGGCTCGACACGGGTCACCTTGGCTTTGTAAACGTTGGCTTTGGTCGAGACGCGGGCGCGGTTTTCGATGTCTAAATCATAAAGGCGCTGGCCATCGACAAGGGCGACACGCACTTCCTCGCGCTGCGTCGCGTTGATTAGCATTTTTTTCATAACAACTGTCCAGTTGGCGGTGCCAATGAACACGGTGCGCGAGAACCAACGGTTCTCCTGCGTGCAGGCAGGTTACCTCCCCAACTGATTGGGGGGCAGCGAACGCGGCTCACGCTCACGCTCGGCTTGCTTCACATTTTGGGCCGTCACTGCAACGACCCTTTAAGTTCGCACCGCGTCTATGTCATCGCGGTTTTATTTGGCCTGGTCACACCTGGATTCAAACGGGGATTGGTAGTCCTCAGTGACCCCGGAGTCGGCAGAAGTGACGAATCAGCCTCCAATTCATTTGCTGAGGACTTTACTGTCCAGAAGCAGCACGCTGCGTAAAAAAACTGGTCAGCAACGGCGCATCAAGCTACTGTCTGCTTGCGCTCGGCCCACATCCGGTGCGCGCTAATCGCGTCGGGTTGGCCACAACTTCTCTAAAAGGAAGTCCTCAGTGGCGGCGAAAATATCACCAAACGGTAAGTTATTCAATTGGCAGAAAAAAAAGACCAAAACCCCAGAGGCAGCCCGTCGGTGCGGTATCTGAACGTCTCAGAGGCGGAAGCTGGACAGAGGCTGGACAATTACCTGATGAGGTCGTTGCAGGGGGTACCTAAGCCACGCCTATATCGCGCTATCCGCAAGGGAGAGGTCCGGGTTAATAAAGGTCGCATAAGGCCCGAGAGCAAATTGAGTGCCGGTGATGTCATCCGGATTCCTCCGTTCGTTGAGGAGGACCGGGAACTCCGAAGCCCATCGCGAAAATGGGTGAAGACCCTGCGCGAACGGGTGGTGCTGGATGACAAGTTGTTGTTGGTTCTCGACAAGCCGGCAGGGCTGGCGGTGCATGGAGGCAGCGGCATTGATGCCGGTTTGATCGAGACATTGCGGGTGATGTATCCCGAGGAGCGGTACCTGGAGTTGGTTCACCGCCTGGATCGAGACACCTCAGGGCTCATTATGGTGGCGCGCCGCGCCAGTGCCTTGAGAGAACTCCATCGACTCTTGCGCCAGGATGGTGTTGATAAGCGCTATCAGTGTTTGGTCGCGGGGCGCTGGCCGGCGTCCCTGAGTCACGTCGACGCGCCCCTCGAAAAATATGCTTTGCCTTCCGGCGAGCGGCTGGTCCGAGTTTCCGCCGAGGGCAGAAAAGCACACACGCGTTTTCAGGTGTTGCGAAGATATCAAGGGGCGACGCTGATCGAGGCCAAGCCTATCACCGGGCGAACCCACCAGATCAGAGTGCACTGTCGTCAGGCGGGCTTTCCGATCCTCGGTGACCCAAAGTATTCAAGTCCAGCCGCGGAGTCTTTGACAGCTTCTATTGGCCTATCCCGGCTGTTTTTGCACGCGGCACAACTGGCCTTCGATTTGGAGGGGACGTCCATTCGGCTTGAGAGCGATCTACCGGCAGAACTAAGTCGGGTACTTGGGGCACTGCCCTCGGGAAAATAGGGGGATTAGGGTATGGCGTAGCCGACATCCCGCAGCATAGCCGCCACCGTCATTAGCGGCAGTCCCTCTAGCGCTGTGGGGTCTCTCGATGTCACAGATCGAAACAACGCAATGCCCAATGATTCCGCTTTAAAACTGCCTGCACAATCGAACGGCTTGTCCTTGGTGACATAAGCCTCGATTTCCGCTACCTCCAGCCCTCTCATAGAAACTTCGACTGTCTCGGTTGCTTCAATGAGCTGATTATGGGCAGGCCGCCACAGCGCGACACTGGTGAAAAAGACAACATGCTTACCCGAGCAGAATGACAGCTGTTCGACTGCCCCAGCGGCACCTCCCGGCTTGCCCAGCAGCCGATTGTCACAGGCCGCCACCTGATCAGCACCAATGACAAGGGGGTCTGCTGACTTCGTTGCAATAGCCTGAGCTTTTTCGCGACTCAAGCGCTTGGAGAGGGTTAGTGCGGATTCACCAGGCCGGGTGGCCTCATCGACCGCCGGAGTTGCTGTCGTAAAAGGCTGACCCAGTCGTCCCAGCAGCCGCTGGCGGTAAACCGAGCTTGAGGCCAAAATCAGCTCCGAGGGCAGTCCTTTGTGTGTCATATTACTGTCTCAAACCCTTTGAATTACCTGTATTTATTTTTGACAGGGTTGGGGGCCATCCGTATGATCCGCGCCCATGACGACAGGGGCACTGCCAAAGACGGTTGAGGTGCGAACGCTGGCGGCGCGGGAAGTTACGATTTCAGGCTCGCTCCCAGTGGATCGGCTTCCACGTCTGTCAGGGCTCATTGTATCCGCTTCGCGACCATTTGATGTAGTGGCCCGCTGCTTTAGAGATGAAGAAGGGCGCTACGTGTTGGAGCTACACGTTAATGGAGCGGTGGAGGTGGCCTGTCAGCGTTGTTTGACACCGGTGTTGGTGCCGGTCGACGCACTCAGCTGTTTGGCGGTGGTATGGACTGACGAACAGGCGGCCCAGCTGCCAAATCGTTATGAGCCACTGGTGGCAGAGGCCGAGATTGATTTATGGCAGTTGGTAGAGGAGGAACTGTTTTTGTTTCTTCCTTCATACAGCTACCACGAAGATACAGAATGCGGCCGGCAAGTTGGCCTTGCCGTGCAAGATGATGGTCTGTTGGTAGGTCGAGAGATCGACGGGCCAGAGAAACAGAATCCCTTCGATATCTTGGCTTCGCTGAAGTCTGATGATCAGGGGCTCAATACAAAGTAACTGCAACTGGAATAGCCTTACGGGGCTTCAGTTGGTAACGGAGGCGATTATGGCAGTGCAGCAAAACAAAAAGACCCGGTCACGTCGCGGCATGCGTCGCGCTCACGATTCACTGGACGGATCGACGTTGACCGTCGACCAGACTTCCGGCGAGACCCGCCGGCGTCACCATGTCAGCGCCGATGGCTTCTATCGAGGCAAGAAAGTGCTGAATCTTGGCGAAGACGACTAACGACACGCTTTATCCGCCCACCCAAGCTCTGGCTGAGCAAGCCGCTTAAGGGGCTGCCTTCAGGCGCTGGGTCGGGCATGAGGAACGTGGGCTCCGTGCCCTTTGATGATGAACCTGGGAGGGGTTAGGTGACATCACTCGCGTTTGTATTCCCGGGTCAGGGTTCGCAGGCCGTCGGCATGTTGTCGGAAGCGGGCGAATTGCACCCCGTCGTCAAGGCTACCTTTGCCGAAGCATCCGACCAGCTGGGTTGGGACTTGTGGCATATGGCACAGCAGGGGCCTTCGGACCTTCTCGCGCTGACCGAAAATACCCAGCCGCTTATCCTGACCGCAAGCGTTGCTCTTTTCCGAGTGTGGCGAGAGCAAGGCGGGCTAATACCGGTGGTAGCCGCGGGTCACAGCCTTGGGGAGTTCTCTGCGCTTGTGGCAGCAGGCGCTTTGGCGTTCAGCGATGCAGTGCGGCTGGTCCGCCTGCGCGGAGAAGCTATGCAGGCGGCGGTGCCCGTGGGCGAAGGCGCGATGGCAGCGGTCATAGGCCTCGAGGACGAAGTGATCAATCAAGTGTGCGACGGTGTCTCCGCGCGAGCGGGGCAGCCGGTGCTTGCGGTAAATTTTAATTCGCCGGGCCAAGTAGTGATCGCGGGAAGCGCGGAGGCCGTCAGTATGGCCGCCGAGGCGCTCAAAGCCGAGGGCGCAAAGCGAGTCCTGCCGCTGCCCGTCAGTGCGCCGTTTCATACTCCCATGATGCAGCATG
>Ga0255778_10004309_pt1 | contig 11736 bp, 7 predicted proteins | sample 071ome_31_FD_179976 | JGI IMG/M metagenome (GOLD analysis project Ga0255778, IMG submission 179976) | Coastal salt marsh microbial communities from the Groves Creek Marsh, Skidaway Island, Georgia - 071405CT metaG (version 2) | ecosystem: Environmental > Aquatic > Marine > Intertidal zone > Salt...
ATGTACGAACAGTGTTAATACGATTAAAAACATACCTTTCCCATGTCGTGTACGAGTACAAACAGTCTTAATGTCATTAAAAACATGTGTCACGTTGCCAAGTAGTGTATGTATAAACAGTGTTAATGATATTAAAAAAAAAGCGCGGGAAAACGACGACTCGGCACCCCCTTTGAAATTTAATTTAATCTCGCACACGAGCCGTTCGTCCGTTCGTTCGCGCGACGCGTCGGCACAATCGGACGCGACCGGCAACGCGATCGGTCCGTTCTGTTCTGTTCTTGTTCTTCGGATCCGCGGTTCGGTACGCTGGAGCGGGAGCGAGCGCGTCTCTCTCGAACGACCAGTCGTTTAGGAACGCGCGTTCCGTTTTCCAACGAACGTTCGGACGCTTCGTCGTCGTCGTTTAGTAGACCGGGATCGCGTCGACGCCGGCGCGTGGACGGGCGCGCGTGAAGTGCGAAACGCGGGAGCGAGGGGCGAGTCGGGTTCCCCGCGTTCGTCTTCGTCGTCGTCGTCGTCGAGCGGGCGTTCGTTCGTCGTCCGTCGAGCGGTCGTCGTTCGGTCCAAGGGACGCGACGCGCTGGATCTTGTCGACCAGAGGTGTAACACCCGGGTGTTAGTTACTGCTGTCACTGTCCCCTCGTGAGTGACGGGTCGTGACTCGAGGTTTAGGACTCGAGAAAGGGTTTAGGGCCGCGGGGGGGTGCCGACCTTTACGCTGCTTTGTCTGTCTGTCTGTCGTCCGCGCGTCAGTCGGTCGACCGAACGGTAGGGAGCTTCCCCGGACGACGGAGCGTCCGTCGCGATGATTGGGGCGACGACGACCAAGTTTTTGAGCGGTTCCCCGAGCTCGACGAGGAACCAGACGAATAACACGATTGAGGCGTCGAACACGTCGAGGGAGTTTGGGGAACGGGTGCGAGCGGCGCACGCGCACCATCACCACGGAAGAAGCCCGGGAGGGAGTTTTGGATCGGGAGGCGGTGTGCCACCGATGAGTCCGCGGGGATTTTATGCGGCGGCGGCGTCGTCGCCGGCGACGAGCGCGTCGCCGGGAACGCCGCGGAAGCCGCCGGCGTACGGCGAGAGCCCGACCGCGGGGACGTCTCTCGGGAGACGGTCGATGGCGGGTTCATTCGGCGGCGTCGGTGGGGCGTCACCCGTCGCGCGGCCGGCGAATCCGCCGCTCGTGCGCACGGTGAGCAGTGAACCGGCGCAGGTGAAGATTGGATTTGACGTCGGGAACAAGACGAGCGGGGACCACTCGAGCGCGAAACCGCCGATTGGGATGCTTCGCGCCGAATTGACTGGGGATTCCGACGGCGACGAGTTTACCGCGCGCGAGAGCATCGCTGCGGATGTTTTCGATGGAGAGGCGTACCAGCGCGCGATGCTCGCCGCGCCGGATGTTTTCGTCGACCCGACGGTGAGGAGCGCGTACGAGTTTGCGGCGCGAAGCCACGCCGGGCCGGGTTTGGGCCCGCACTTTGAGCAGTGTGTGGACACCGCCATCGCGCTCGCCAAGCTTGGGATGGATGCCCAAACCATCTCAGTCGGGTTGTTGCACGATACTCTGGATGTCACGTCTTACACGGTAAAGGATTTGAGCGCCAAGTTTTCGAGCGACGTCGTCAACATGGTGCAGGGCGTCGCCAAGGTGTCTAGAGTGTCCAAGCTGCACCGCGCCTCAGGACGCGCTCTAGATTTCGACGAGCGCTCGCAGCTTCGAGCCATGCTCTTAGCCATGACGGACGCTCGCGTCGTCATCGTCAATCTCGCCGCGAGATTGATCAAGATGCGCAACTTGTCGAGCGCGCCGCTGTCTCAACAGCAAGCGTTCGCCGACGAGACGCTGGCCATTCACGCGCCGCTCGCCGCTCGCCTGGGCATTTTTACAGTCAAGAATGAGCTCGAAGATTTAGCTTTCAAGTGGATGAATCCACAGGCGTACGCGTCAATCTTCCAGGCGCTCGGTAAGAGAGAGTCCATCGTCGCCGCCCTCTCGAGGCTCGACGCCGAGCTTGTCTCCCGAAACGCAGACGTCGTCGACTTGTGCGGACGCCAAAAGTCAGTCTATTCAATCTTCAAAAAGATGCTCTCCAAGCATCAAAAAATTGAAGAAATCATGGACGTTCGCGCGATTCGAATCATTTTGCCGGACACCGAGGAGGCGATTGACAGCGAGCGGGCGTGCAGAGAGATGCTCGACCTCGTGCACTCAATCTGGACTCCCGTCGACGGTCGCGTCAAGGATTACATCTCCGAGCCAAAGTCAAACGGCTACCAATCCATACACACCGTCGTCCGAGACGAGACTGGGAACACGCTCGAGGTGCAAATCCGCACCGCCACCATGCACCGCACGGCTGAGTTTGGCGTCGCCGCACACTGGCGCTACAAGGAGAGTGAAAAGTCTCCGACGAGCGCCAAGGTGGAACAGCAAATTCAGTGGGCTCGCTTCATGCTCACGTGGCAAAACGAGCTCGATGATCAGCAAAAGATCCGTCCGACGCGCGTGGCGAACGCAGTGGAGTGCAGCGATGCCCTCAACCCGTGCATGTTCCCGCATCACGCGTCGGATTGCCGCTACCACGAAACGAGTGGCGCGTTTTGCCGATCGTGCGATGCGCAGGACAACTCGCCAAACTACATCATCACGGTGGTTGACGGCGCCGTTGCGGTGCGAGAGCTCAAGCCGGGCGCGACGCTCAGCGATCTCAAGCTTCAAGACGAGCACATTCCAGGCGGGGCGCGTTCGAGCGAATTCTACCGCATCTCGAGCGTTCGCGTCAACAAGACGTTTGTTGATGAGGCCGCGATGGACTCTATTCAACTCGAAATGGGCGACATTGTCGAGGTTTCGCGCTCGCGCATCTCATCGCCGAGCAAGAGCTGGGATGAGACCGATGACGCGATTGTTTTCGATGACTTGAATCTGGAGGTGCACGCACTCAAGGTGGATTCCGTGGACACGTCAAAGCTCCACGTCATTTAAAGAAACACAACTTGTACAACTTTGTCAATTTCTCACACACGCGGACGAACATTGCGTTCGCGTACCGTACGATACTCTCTTAACGAACAACTGTTGTAACATGAAACATGCTTGTATACTATTAAAACACTCCGCTGCTCGCGCATACTAAAAGAAGGAAAAGAATTAAAAGCCCGGAAGCTCGGCAAAGTCAACCACGCCCACGGGGAGATCCGCCACAGCTCGGCAGAGCGCCATGCGGTTACGCTTGAGCTCGGCATCTTCCGCCATGACGAAGACGTTCTCGAAGAACGCCGTCGCCGCGGTATCCATCTCGCAAACAGCAGAGACCAAATCATTCACCGAGCACCCTTCGGTAACCTTGGCCTTGGCGGCGGAGTACGCGGCGAAGAGCGCGCGCTCTTCGTCACAGTCAAAGCTCGCCTCGTTAATGGTGAGGTCCGCATCCGCATCCATCTTACCCCGGACGAGTCTCGTCGGACGACTGAGCACGCGCATGCACGTCTCGAGAGACGTCGCGTCGACGCTGCAGAGCTCGGCGATGGACGACGCAGCGAGCGCCGGATTGGTACCGCGCTCCTTGAGCACCGCGCGAACGCGCTCGACGTCGTTGCCGGCGTCAATGAAGAGCTGTTCGAGGCGACGGGTAATGAAGACGACGCACTCATCGATGCGTTCCGCGGCGACATCGACCGGTTGCTTCGCGGCGGCAAGCTCGATGAGGGTGCGGATGTCGCACGTCGCTCCAGAGCTCACGAGGGTTTGCACCAAACCGTACGCGGCGCGGCGCAAGCCAAACGGATCTGCAGACGCCTTCGGACCACCTACCACGGCGAAGAGTCCGATGAGGGTATCGAGACGATCGGCAACAGCCACCGTGACGCCCGCCGGCGTTTGCGGGAGCGAATCACCCGCGCTTCTCGGCAAGCACGCCTCAAAGATGGCTTGGCTGACATCCGCTGGAAGGCCCTCCTTTTGGGCGTAGTGACGACCCATGGTACCCGCCAAAGCGGTGAGTTCCATCACCATGGACGTGGCCAAATCGGCGCGCGCCAAACCAGCCGCGGCAGTCGCCGGTCCGACGATGTCGCTTCCGTATCCGAGCGCGGCGGCGACGTCCGGAACCAAGCCCTCGACGCGCGTCGTCTTCTCCAACATGTTCCCGAGCTCTTGCTGGAAAGTAATGCCGCTGAGCTCCGGCTTGAACTCAGCCAACGTCTTCTTCAAGTCGGTCTCGTAGAAGAACTTGGCGTCTTCGTAACGAGCGCGCAACACGGCTTCGTTTCCGTGCTTAACAACGCCTTCATCGCACGGACCGTTGGCAAAGGTGATAAAGTACGGCATGAGGCTGCCGTCGGCGGCTTCCACCGGGAAGTAACGCTGGTGCTTTCTCATCACCATGACGAGCACTTCCTTCGGAAGCACCAAGAAGGACTCGTCAAAGGTACCCATGACCAGGTTCGGGGCCTCGACCAGGTTGGCAACTTCTTCGAGCAAGCCTTCGGCAGCAGACTCTGGGATGACGCCCCCGACAGACTTGGCTGCGTCTCTTGCGTCGTCCCAAATCTTCGTCATGCGCTCGTCAAAGTCGATGAGGATGGAATCTTTCGCCATCAAAGAGTAGTATTCAGCAGCATTCGCGACAGAGTACGTGTCGGTGACGTCACCACGCGTGCGGAGCAAGCGAGTCGTCGTGCCGCTGTGCACGCCGAGCGCCTCATAGGTGAGGTGGTGATCGCCGTGTACGCCAAAGAGCCATCTAAGCGGGCGCGAGAACGCCGCCTCAGAGCCCGTGGCCCAACGCATGGCTCTCGGGAAAGTGATACCGGAGACAATCTTCGGCAAGGCTTCCTCGAGCACGGCGACGGCGGATCGACCCTCCTTCTTCACCACGGCCCACACGTATTCGCCATCCTTCTCCAACGCGCTCGGGTCGACGCCATTCTTCTTGCAAAAGCCTTGCGCAGCCTTGGACGGAGTAGTGCCGTCCTCTTCAAAGGCACGGCTGAGCGGCGGACCGCGCACACGCTCCTCGACATCCGCTTGTCCTGGGCTGAGGCCCTTGACTTGCACAGCGAAGCGACGCGGCGTCGCGCCGATGGTCACGCCCTCGTGCGAGAGCCCCTCGGCGGCGAGTAAGGCGTCGATGGCGTCGCGGAACTGAAGCGCCGTCGACGTCACGTCTTGCGGAGGAAGTTCCTCGGTACCGATTTCCAATACGCAGTCGGCGGCGGCGGTCGGAAGCGGACCAGTCTTGTCCACCAGAGACACGCCCTCGGCTGCCTCCACTTGGCCGAGCGGGTACCCCAACTCCTCGCGACGCGCCACCCAGAGTTGCGCAGTCTCTCTCGCGAGCTTGCGCATGGACGCGAAGAGCTTTTGTCGCTCAGTCACGCCCACGGCACCGCGGGCGTCGAGTACGTTGAACGCGTGCGACGCCTTGAGCAAGTTGTCAAACGCAGGCAACGGAAGCCTCGCCTCGAGCATGCGAAGCGCCTCCTTGTCCGCAATGTCAAACTTTTGTCGGTGCGCCTCAACGTTCGCCTCGTCGAGGTTAAACACGGACATTTCGTACTCCTCCTGCAATCGCATCTCGCCGTAGGACATCATGTCGTTGTACGCGATATCCTTGAAGTGATCCACGCCTTGAAGCGCCATGAGAATTCGCTCCAAACCATACGTAATCTCCACCGCTGTCGGCGCCACTTTAAGAGACCCAGCCTGCTGAAAGTACGTAAACTGCGTCACTTCCATTCCATCCATCCAAACTTCCCATCCGAGACCCCACGCACCGAGCACCGGCGACTCCCAATTGTCCTCCACAAAGCGCACGTCGTGCGCCCCAGTGTCGATACCCAACGCCTCGAGCGATCCCAAATACAACTCTTGCACGTTTTCCGGCGCCGGTTTCATAATCACCTGAAACTGCGTGTGTTTCTGCACCCGGTTCGGGTTTTCGCCATACCTAGAATCGTCCGGACGCACCGAGGGTTCGGGATAACACACGTTCCACGGTTCTGGACCCAACACGCGCAAAAAAGTCGCCGGGTTCATCGTCCCCGCCCCAACTTCCGTGTTATGCGGCAACACGATGGCGCATCCACGCGAGCTCCAGTACTCTTGCAACCGCAAAATCGCATCTTGAAACGTCGGCACGTCCGTTTTCTTCTTGTTCGTCGTCGTTGAAACCGTCGAAGCGCTTCGAGCCGACGCCGACGCCTCTGGTTCTCTCACCGCCCGCGTCCCGACGCGTCGTCCACCGCCGCCGCACGTCGTGCGATCCACCCGCATCGCGCTGCGATCCATCCGTCCCGGTCCGATGCACGCCGACATCGTCGTCGCCGTCGTCGTCGCGCGTCGCGCGTGCGTCGGTCGCATCATCATCAGCGGCATGGTCGGTGACGCCGGCGCCGAGGAGCGCTGATTCATTCGTTTCGTCGTCGTCTTAAACAACGCGCGCGCCCCTCCTCGGCTGGCCGGTGCGACGACGCATCGCGCGAACGCGACGGACATTTTTCGTGTCGAGGGTGTTTCGCGCGGGCGGGTGCGTCGTCTCTCGCACGCGCGCGCGACGCTGAATGGCGCTCGTTTTTGGGTTTTCGCAGAGACTTTGGCACTGGACACCTTTTGGAAGCTAAACGAAACGAGTTGAATGTTCTCGGTACTACTGCCTAGGCGCGCTAAATGAATGCACGACGAACGAACGAACGGGGACGTCAGAGCGGCCACGGGGACATGGCGATGCGATAGGCGTCGATCTCGACGGGTTTACCGGCGGATCGGATAAACGCGTCGTCGTCGCCGGATAGAGCGGTGAGGTACTCGTACACCGTCTGCGTCGCCACGATGGTTGGACCGTCGCCGGCTTCCTCGGGAGTTCTCCATTTGTACTTTGTGACGATTCGAGTGGATTTAACCGTGGGATTGGGGGAATCCGGACGGTCGAGGACGACTTGGGCGAGCTCGGAGGCGACGATGGAACGCGCGTCGTCGTCGCGTTCGAGCGAACGCGCGGTAACCTTGTAGAAAACTCTCAATCCATCCTTTGTCGTTAATCGCAAGACGTTCGGGTCGTCGATGTCCCACTCAATCTCACCGTCTACGGCACCTTTACCGCCAGACGCCGACGCTTCGGCGAGCGCTCGGACGTTAAAGGCTCGATCAAAGACGACGTCGCCTCGTCCGTTGCGAGTAAACCGAACCGGGTAGCTGAACGCCGGCGCATCCTTCGCCGTTTCCGCGCTCAACCGACCGAACGCCGATTTATCCCGTATTAAATCCATTCCCTGTGGCGCCTCGACGCGGACAGTTCGGGAGACGGCGAGCCAATTACCCTCGAAGACGTCTGGGAACCGCAAGTCGGCTTCGGCGCCGACGACGCGCTCCCACGCGTCGCTGATGACCCCGTTCGACGTTGCCGACGCGGGTGTGTCCCTCGCGAGACAAGCCGCGAACGTCCCGGCGAGCATCGCGCGGCGATGCACGCCGACGGATGGAACCTGTGCGCGTTCCGACGACGACGAAACCGACGCGGAATCTGTTCCATCTCGAGAGGCTCTCAGCACGGGAGCGCGAGGGGGGTTGGTCGTTGACTTTCGTCGCGTTGCGCGACGCGTGAGAAGGGCGGATGACGACGACGACGACGTCGTCAGTGTGCACGACGCGTGGAACGATGCGAGCATGTTGACACAGCGTTCGTCGTGGGATTTGCGAGGCGAAGAGTGAAGAGATTGACTGCGGAATATGGTTGTGTAGTTTTACAGAGGTGTCTTCTGTACAAATGGCAAGGACGAACGGGAGTCAACTCCCGGTCAATCTGAACTTGCGTAATCGGAGAGTTTGAGGTTTCCAACCGAGTAGTGGAGCTCTTTGGTGCTAACTTTCGGTGCCGGGATCGCGCCGCTGTTACTTCGTTCCCATGGGGCGACGAACCCAGATTCTTCCAATTCGGCTTTATCCTTGGCTTTCGCCTGTGATTTGGACCTTTTGCCGAAGAATTTGGAAAATAGACTACGCTTTTTCGGTGGAGATGGCGCAGCCACTACGGCACCGTCGCGTGATCCGTCACTGTCGGAATCTGAAGACGAGCCAGAGGCGTTGAACGTGAGCTTATCTGATTCGTGCGTCGCGCCAACGCCAGCGGTGGTGTATTTTTGCGGTTGAGCCGTAGGGACGCCGCTGAGAGAACCACTTTCATCGCCGGAAACTGCTTGATGGCCCTGATAACCGACGACTTCATCGATGCGTTTATGTTTTGTGGGAACGAACGTCTCCATGCGCTGCAGAGTCACGCTATCCGTGCTGAGCTTTCCATCCATGGCAAAGAGGAGTCTGCTGAAGACAGCTTCTCGCACGTTTTTGGTCCCCTGAGATTCGTCCGTCTTGAACTCCAAACGCTGTCGAGATATCTCCGCCGCTTGAGCCGCTCGAGCCTTCTCGTACGAAATATCTGTTGCGAGTTGCGGCGCCTTTGAGAGGTCAAGCGTGCGTTTCCCTATAATTTTACCAGCCGTAAACGCCCTGTAATCCGTGACACCTCGCTTCGCACGCTGTTCCGCAACGTAAAAGTCTTGTTCCTCCTCAGTTCTCTCGAAGACAAGCTGTAAGATGTCGTCGTAAATAGCCTTGCCGACGTTGAGTGGAAGCAAATCGTCGGGCGTAGCCATATCCACCGCGGACAAGTATCGATCGAGTTCTTCCAGCGCGCTGTACACGTCGTCGAATTCGTTGCACCCGGGCTCCGAACCTTCGTTGTTATCAACCGAGTACGTGTCTCCATCGGGATCCCAGTATCTATCGGCGTCGCCGTACACCCCGGTAAAATCCGCCGGTCGCTGCGGAACCGCCCGAGCGGGGGGGTGTTTCTCCATCCACTTCTCATCCACGAGCATGAGCTTACCCAACTTGGCGTCGGTGTGTTCCTCCCGCGATATCATCTTCGTTTCCGTGGGCCCCTCGCTCACTAATTGTTGCTTCAACGCCTGCAACGCGGGCGTAAGCGCTCCGGCGCCCAGCATCAACTCCTCCAACTCCCCATCCGGATGATCCCAGCTCGTTTCCCCCGCCTCGTCCACGTAAAAGTACGCCTCCCTAGCGTTATCGAAATATCTGATGTAAACTTGTCCATTGGTTTTGCTAACAAACTTCTCTCCCACGTCTTCCTCGTCTTCCTCGTCGTCGTGCGTCTGTGCGTCCACGCCCGCTTCTGGAACGTACACCGCCTCCCAACGCACCTCCTTTGCGTCCTCTCTCACTCCAGTACTCAAATTAAGGTAATGTTCTCGCTCAAACTTTGGGTCTTTCCTCAATAACCACGTGTCCCCGGTCTCTGGATCCCAAAACTCGCCCGTCACGGCGTAACCGTCCACTGTTCGTCCGACCCAGTGCGAACGCTTCGGTTTCGACTTCACCGTATTCGCAGTCGCCACCATCGCGTCCGGGTCATCCGTCCCCGCGTCGCTACGAGCACCGATGCCGAATGCATCGTCGTCGTCGCCGCTCGTCGCCAACTCGGCCGCGAGTTCTCTATCCGACGGCATCATCTCCAAACGAGACTTGGTTTTTCGCAATTCGACGTTTGGTGTTGTCGCCATGACGACTGGATTGTCGATTGGATCGTTCGTCAGATTGTTCGTCGTGAGCGCGAAATGAAGAGACGACGCGCGGAGTGGTTTGTTTCTTCTTTTCTTTTTCTTTCGGTCGCGTGACCCGGTGGACGAAGCGTCGTCGACGCGCGAGGAGGCGCGGTGTGTAGACGGAGGAATTGAGAACTGGTTGTTGCAAACTGGCTACGCGACGCGGATCTATTTTTTATAATACTGATCTAAACTCTGCCCGAGCGGGGCGATGAGGATGGCTTTTTTGTTCAACCGGTACCTCACGGCGAGCTTGACGCGTTCGGAGACGGCCGGGTCGTCTAAAATCGCAATGTCTTGGCGAATCTTCGTGGAAAAGACTTGACCGGATGTGAGGACGCTTTGCGCTCGAGAGCCGACGACGTCAATCCAGGGAACGTTGAGGATGCGTTCGCACGCCTCGACGAGGGTGGCATCGACGGAATTCATGGTACATGAAATTGGCTTTGACGCATTCTCGCCGAAAATGGCGCGAATGGCGTCGATTTTGTCGTCTGAGACGTCGAGGTTGAGGACGTCGCGACAGTGCGCAATCAAATCGTCGACGCCGCCTCGAAAAAGGGCGAACGCGTCGTTCGGGTTGTTCGATGGCACAAAGCCAAAGTATAGGAGAAAAGGTTCGTTCGGGAACGTGTTCGAGTACGAGATGAGAATCTCGTCCCCGGCTTCGATGCCTTCGCCGTCTGGATCGACGACGAGCTCGAAGAAACACTTTTCTTCAGCGTCGGCGTCGCGCGCCGAAACGTCGGCAATCTCCTCCGTGGCGCTCAACCCTTGACACGTCTCCGGACTCGTGACGATCCGAACAATAGCGTTATACCCATCCGGTCCCCCGTGGTTACACATATCCACCCCTGGGACGAGGATCCTCGTCGTCTTTCCCGTCGCTTCGTCTCTCCTAGCGAAGACGCGCGAGTGCACCGCGCTCGTCGCCCACTTCAAATCCTCCTCCGTCGCCCCTATCGCCGCCAGTCGATCCGCAAACGCCTCACACGCTCGTTCGTGCACCGCCTGAACCGCTCGAGCCTCCGCGATGACGTCTTCGTCTTCAATCATCGCCAATTCTTCGTCGCTAAAATCCAAAGGCGGCGTCTCGGGCGCCGGTCGCGGCAACGACGACAACCACACCGATCGATCGTACGCCGACGTGGACGACGGAGAGGACGACGACGTCGACGCGTGTAACTCTTCTAAAATCTCCATCGCCATCCTCGATGACCACGCGTCTTCGCCGTCGTCACCGTCCGACTCTCCTCGCAGCGTCAACCCGAACGGCACCCGCGCGAGCGTCTCCCCCGGACGCAAGTCTCTCACCGCCTCCACCCCGCGCGTCCCGAACGCCCGCCCGCGATCCGTCACTCGAATCTTTGACGGCAACGACGCGTCACCGATCGTCGCGCTCAACCAATCGACGAGCGCGCCAGACGACGACGACGACGCGGTTGAGGAGGATAACGAGGCGCATCGGCGCGTCATCTTGCGCATCTTTTTCGACACCGACGACGCGCCGGTCGTCGTTCCCGTCTCGCGCGCGGGACGAACCGAAGCCGAAGCCGAAGCCGACATCGCCGACATCGCCGACATCGCGCTCGTCGTCGTCGTCGTCGTCGTCGGTCTCGTCCACGCCCCCGCCCCGCGCGGGTCAGTCTCTGCCGTCGCGCGCTTCAGAGCGTGCGCGACGGTTTATAAACCAGAAACGCATATTTAACACTGTATACACATACCAAAGATACCGACGACCCACACCACGACCGACGCGCCTTTTCCGTTCCGACACCCGCTCGCGAGACAGACGACCGCGCGCGCGGTCCACGGGCGGCGCGAGCCGGTCGCCGAGCGCGCGCGGGAACGCGCGGGTTGTTTTCGTTTCACTCCGCGCGCGCGTGAGATTCCCCTCGCCTCGTCGGCGGCGTCGACGTGCGACCGAACGGTCGTTCGGACAAAAGCGCGTCGACGAAACGCGTTTTCTTCCTTTTTCGCGCTTTTTCGCGCGTCGCGCATCGCGCGCGCGCTTCGGGGTCGTCCGCGGACGCGCGCGCGAGCGAACGCGCGGAGGAAACGTAGGAATTTTTTTCGTGCGTTTACGTCTCGGTTGGACGCGCG
>Ga0255778_10004310_pt1 | contig 11736 bp, 4 predicted proteins | sample 071ome_31_FD_179976 | JGI IMG/M metagenome (GOLD analysis project Ga0255778, IMG submission 179976) | Coastal salt marsh microbial communities from the Groves Creek Marsh, Skidaway Island, Georgia - 071405CT metaG (version 2) | ecosystem: Environmental > Aquatic > Marine > Intertidal zone > Salt...
GGGGCAGGCGGGAGACGAGTCCGTCGCCAGGGACAGTGACGGGCAGGCAGTCGTCACGTTCTCCCGGAAGGACAGGCTTGCCGCGGAGGGCGAAGCAAAGCGGGTCGAGGTGGCGGGCGTGTCCCCTCTGAACGCGCTGGCGGCGGTGATGGCGGCAGCCAAGGCACAGGGACCGGCGGAGGAGGTTGAGGCGGACGCTGGGGAGGTAGGGGCGGGGGGCGGCGTTACAGGGAAAGAGTTTCTGGCGATGGAGGCAGAGATGAGTGATGACGAGGGCCACACCGAGGACGATGACAGCGCCGACGAGGACGACGACGGGAACCTCGCCGAGCTCATCGACGGCGAAGCCAAGGAGCGGAAGAGGGACGGTAAGATCCGCGACATCCTCAACATGAGGCTCCTGGAGGAGGACGACCGCAAGCATCTGGAAGCCGTGATGCGGGGCGTCAAGACGGGCTGGCAGACCAAGCTGAAGAGGCGCCCCGCCGACGACGCCCTGGGCGGGGACCTGGGGTCGGACGCGGCCGCGAGGAGACGCCGGGCAATGCGCATGGGCGCCGATGACGATGAGGGCAACGACGCGCTGGACGCTGCCGGGATCCAGGTTGCCAGTGGCGGAGGGGCCGACAGCGCGGCAGACATGGGGTTCAAGTTGCGCGCTCGTCGGATGGAATCGGCCCAGCAGGAGATTCAGCGCGACTCTGCTCCTTCGGTCCTGGACTTCCGCCTCGACGAGGCGTCCCAGAAGCTCCTAAACTTCGTCAAGAAGAACGTTGGTGGGGGCAACGAGGCCTCAAGGGACGTGAAGGCGAGCTCGAGCTCAGCCCCCAAGAAGCGGGGGCCACCCCTTACCGGCGGCGACAGCGCCTCGCTGATGTGGCTCACTGGGTCGGACCCGTCGTACGTCGGCAGCCTCAGTCTCCTCCAGGACTCGCAGGTGGGTTTCCTTGGTGCCGGGAAGAGCCAGGCCAAGCGCCCCCGCACGGCGGTTGACGCGGACCATGGGAACTCGAAGTCGTTTGTGTTTGCACGTACCGACACACTTCAAGGTCTCCAAAAGGATGAGACACAAGATGGTCGTCCGGACGAGGCTAGCGCGCCTCCACCGAGCAGCAAGTCCGCAGGCACCAACTTCTCTGGCATCGTCAGGACCCTCGCCCCGGTCAGCCAGTCCAGCCAGGGCGGCGGTCCGAGCGGCAGCGGGTCGAAGGCTAGGGGGGGGCTGCTTGGGATCTTGGGCGCCAACAAGACCAAGGGGAAGGGAGCGAAGGGCGGGGCGGCCCAGGAGGGAGGCGATCGGGCCTTCGGGTCGCTCTTCGGGAAGGGTGGTCCCATGAGCGGTGCGTGAGAAGAGACCCGGATCAGTTTCTTTTTAACGCGTCACAACATACCCTCCAGCTCGACGCAAATCTCGCTAAACGAGGGGCGGGTGGAGGCGCGTGCGCCCCAGCACCTCTCCATCAGGCCGGCCCAACGGGCCGGGCAGTCCCCCGGCACGCCCGGCCGCAGCACCCCGCTCATCACGCCCTGCAGCACCTGGGGCATGGTCTTGTCCTGGTACGGCGTGGCACCCAGTTGCCAGATCTCCCACATCACGACTCCGAACGAGAACACGTCCACCTTCTCCGTCACGTTGCCATCGTCCTCTGCCTGGTCCGCCGTGCTGGGCCCCTCTGCTGGCGGGGCAGCATCGCGAGCCATCCCGCCGAACAGCTCTGGGGCCATCCACGGCAGGGTGCCCCGCATGTTGCCCGAGACGAACGTGTTGGCCTTCTGCTTGCTCAGTCCCAGGTCCCCGACCTTCACGTAGGGGTCCCGGGGGTTGCTCAGATCGCAAAGCAGGTTGTCTGCCTTGAGGTCGAAGTGGACAATGCTCTGGGAGTGGAGGTACTCCATCCCCCTCGCGGCACTGAGGGCCAGCGACACCTTAATGCGGGCCGCGTCGCCCCCCTCTGCGGCTTCCACCATGGAGCGGAAGCGCGGTCCTTTCAGGCACGTCCGCAGGTTGCCATCCCGGACGTACTCGAGCACCGTCGCGGTCAGGTCCTCGGTGATGATCACCCCGAAGAAGCCCACCACGCAAGGGTGCCGGAGGGTGGCTAGTGTCGCCGCCTCCCGGAGCATCTCCCTGCGCGCGTTGATCCCCGCGTTGTGCATCTCTTTGACTGCCACGTCCACCCCCCGCCACCGCTGGTGCCACACGGCTCCGAACTGGCCTCGCCCGAGCTCCTTGACACGGACCAGGTCCCCCGGGGGGATCTGCTGAAGAGAGTTTGGGATCTCGGGCTCCTCCGTAAGAGCAGCATCTTCCATCCACTCCCCCGCCGAGTTCCACTTCCCCACAGGAGCCTGGCTCCCAATGAGAAGACTAGGGCGCTTTCCCCCGCGGCCCTCCTCTCCTTCGCCCTTGCGGCTGTTTTCCGCCACTCCCAGCAGGGTCGGGGGCACGAACTTCTGCCCCGCCCCCTCCGTAACCTTCCCCGGGCCCTGCGCTCCTGACTCCGCGCCTTCGCCAAGCGAGAGGAGGGACAGCTCTGCAGGCCCCTCGCTGTCTGCCCCTACTGATGCCATCACCAGCGCCGCCACACCGGAGGGAGCGTTCGCCTGAGCCTCGAGCGTCCCCCCTCCCGCCCCCGCCCCCGCCCCCGCCCCTGCAGACGCCACGCCGTCGTCGACGTCGACGTACCGCCTGCGTCCGTTCTCCATGCCGAACGACAGCGACTTGGGGTCGTCCCCCTCTTCCCCCTCCTCCCCCTCTTCCCCAAGCGAGTAGAGGCTTTCGAAGGTCCCGAGAAGCTGGTCGGCGCCGATCTGCCGATACCGGTGTCGCCTCAGCGACAGAGACCGCTTCTTCAGCAGCTGTTGCATCCTGAGTGTGCGGATGGTGTCGGCGGCGCTGTCGAACGCACCGCCCCACCAACCACTGTCGTTCTCCCCAGACCCGAGACCGCCGAGGTCCTGGTCGGCCTCCTGAGGGTCCCCGCCGAACTCATCGTCGCCGTCACTCCCCGCAATGCCGAGAGCCTCCACCGATCTGTTGCGGCGGTGCCCCCTCAGGTGCCCCCGACCTTGCGCCCGCGGCTCCTCTGCGATCGACACGAGGTGCCCCTCTGCCACGGCCCCCGAGGCCTTGGTTGCTGACAGCGGGCGACCGCCCCCCGCCTGCGGGCTCCGCCTCGCAAGGGACGCCGCCCGCTCGGACCGCCCGTCCGATTGGTACTCCTGACTCAGCGACCGGGCGTGCCGGGGGCGAGGCGCTTCGTCCCCGTGCGGCGACCCTGCAGGGGGCTTGGACAGCAGCACCTCGTCGACAAGGGCCTTGAGGACGGCGTCGTTCTCCGTGCCGGGCCCCTCGCCCTGCGGCGACGCGTGGATGACCACGCTGCCCCGGCTCGCCACGGAGTGTCGGTCCTCGTCGCCCAGCATCCCCAGGCTCCCCCTCCGGGGCTGCCCCCTCACCGTGGACCCGGAGACCCAGTGCGCGCCCTTCCCGTGGGGGGAGATGACGTGCTGGCTGTACCCTCCCAAGCTCGACCTCCGGCGCGTAACGGCCACCTCGTCGGGGCCCACGTCAACGATCAGCGACCGGGCCGACGTCGGCCGGGAGGCTCGAGAGCGCTGCCGCGGCTGCCTCTGCCGGCTGTACCAGGCTGTGTCCGAGGCCATCCCCCGGGGCGACGCCGTGGCCAGGTGCGCGCCTTGGGGGCTCGGGGATGCGGTGGCGTCCAGAAGCCCCGTCACGTCGGGGACGGAGCTGCTCCGCGCGTGGGACGCGCCCCGAGGGGCGGGGGGGAAGACGTAGACGCGGATGCGCTTGTCGTGGGGGAGGACGTCATACTCGCTGCAGAGAATGCCCCAGTCCTCCGCGTTCTCGAGGCACATGAGCTCGTTCGCGCCAGGGAGCTCGAACTTGAGCTCGCAGGCCCCGGGGGGCAGCGACGCGATCGGCGCGCATCGCCCGCGCAGCTGCGCCATGGGTGCGTGGCGGGGGAGGTCGACCATCTTGGAGAACCCCCCGACCGGCAGGTGAGAGGCTCCGAGCAGAGCCGGAAAACCGTATTTGAGGATCACCCGGATCTTGGACGCGGGCGTAGGGGCAGGCGCCGGTGAGGGCGACACCCCGGCGGTCGCGGACGACCCACTGTCATGCCCGTGGACCTGCACGTGCAGATGACCCCACCCGGCCCCGGGGTCCGGGAAGCTGGCCGGCAGGTGGGGGGGAGGGCCCTGGCCCTCAGGGACCACCCAGTTCGAGTGCGAGGCGTTCCACCCGGACCCCGGCCCGGCCCCGGCCATGAGCGCCGACGTCTCCTGGATGCTCCGGGCAGCAAATGTGCCGTGGGGGGGCGGACCCCCGGGCGAGGACGCCTGCAAGTCGGAGCCGTGCACCGAGCGCGGCTGGGAGGGGTAGAGCACGGGGATTCCCACGGGCATGCCATTCACGCCGCCCACCGGGACGAGGGTGCCCCCCCGGGGCTCCATCAGGGGCCCCGGCTGCAGCGCCAAGGACGACGGCCCTGCGGGCGTCTCCTCCTGCCGCTTCCAGGGCTTGGCCAGGTCGGGGTCCTCCCAGTCGAAGAGGTGCGACGTTGGGTCGGCCTCCATGAGCCCGCGGTTCGGCGACGAGCTCGCTCTCCGGTCGCGACTCCCTCGCGCCGCGTGCTCGCTGCGAGGAGGGGGGAGGGGTGGGAGGGTTGACACGGCGGTCGGTGGGAGCACAGGGCGACGCAGAAGGGGCGTATGATGGGGGGGATGCGCCGCACCTCCCGCTGAATGTCCCCTCCCGGTTCGTTTTGCTCGACTGGCCGAAGCACGCCGATGCTATCGCGGACGGCGTGCCACACAGTAACGCGTCGGCAATGCGCTTCCCAACTGAAGGGCTCTTGTGCGGGGCGAGTGTGGCGCCGTCACCCGCATCGCTCGGCGTCTGCGCGTGCGAAGGAGAGGCACTTCACTGGTCCTTCGATATTCGTGCAGCATACGGGAACGATTTCGTGAATCATGCGAACCAAGAAGGAGAGCACGTCGGTAGTTGGCGAGGGGTTGCCATCACCTCCCGGAGGCTTATGCTAGCCACGGAGCGCACATCGGGCTCCCCTGTCACCCTCTCACGAATACCGGTCGCAATATCGTCGACTCTGTCACCGGGAACGAGGGATGGAGCGGAACCACTGCTCGCACCCTCGTTCCGGTCGCTGCCCGCCATCCGGGGCCAGGCCTCCACTGGCGAGGACAGTGGCAGTGAGGGAGCGTGCGCAGCCTGGAGGCGCGAACTGATGCCGTGCGGACGAAGGAGGAGGGCCACGAGGAGGGGCCCAGGAGCGCCGCGCTGGGCGAGACTGACAGGAGAGTGCCCGGCCCGGGCGAGCCTCCCGGGGAATACTTGGGCACCCTAACCCGTCACCGATTAATCCATGCAAGGTCCCACATCCCCTCCGACTACTCTCAAAACCAGAGCCTACTCAGCGGGCCCGCCGCTGCCCCGCGCGCTGTCGTACCTCCCGTCCTGTGGCTGTAGGTCCACGTCACCGGACGGCCCCGCCCCTCCCTCCCCGTGGCCGGCGAGCCGGCTCGTGCCCGTATCGGACTGCCCCCCAACGTCCACCTGCGCTGCGTCTGCGAACGAGGGTGACCCCTCAAGTCCCAAGGACCGGGAGGGGTCAGACGCGCGCGCTGGTGGCCGGCGCTCTTCACTTTGCCGGGCACCGCTGGGCGTGCCAAGGCGCGCGGACGGCCGCGGCGGCGTCCTCGGCGGCGTCCTCGGCGGCGTCCTCGGCGGCGTCCTCCTCGGTGTTGTCTCTGGTGGCGTCGCCGACTGCGATCCCTGGCCTGACCCGAGGACCGACGCATCGCCGATCCCACTGAGGTCGCACGTGTCTACCCAGCTGAGCTTCACCGACCTTCTGGGTAGCGCCGACGGCGCCTGCCTGCTCCCCCCGCTCGCCCCCTCGATCTCCAGCGAATCGTCGCGAATCCGATGGGACGAGACAGGCACCCCCTCTTGTGAAGACTCCCTCATCCCCTCAGACACCATACCGGTGGTCAGGTCCTGAACCACCTCCCCAGGGGACCGCAGTGAAGAAAGGGAAGCCCTTCCTGTGCTCGCCCCTCTCTTCCTGGAAGTCAGACTTGATAAGCGACTGAAAAGGCCCGGCTTGCCGTCCGTGAAGCTAGACTTGGGCGACGCGCTGGTGAAGCTGCGCTTGAACAGTTTCTGCGTCGAGGTGCCCGCCTGGCCCGCAGCCCTCTCCTGCTCCCGCTGCCGCAGGAGCTCCTCCTTGCGCCTCTTGGCGAGGGCCTGGGTCTGCTTCTTGTACATTAGCCGCATGACGTCGATGTTCGTGCGCCGTGACACGAAATTGAACGCGGGCTGTAGGGAGGTCCTGGAGAACTTGGGCGCCTCCATCTCCCCCGCCGGCTTGAGTGGCGCCGGGGGGTAGAGGTCCCTGTTGTCCAGATCCGGGACGAACTGCACCGCCTGCAGGCAGTACTGCGCGTTCTGGACGCGGTCGGTGAGCACGCATAGCAGCGTGAGCTCGAGCAGGATCTCCTGGTAGTTCGGCAGGTGGTCGACCTTGAACCGCTTCAGGATTTCCTCGATCCGCACCAACCGCCGGTCGATGGGGTCCACCAGGTCCGCCTCCAGCCCGTCGGGAAGCCCGCCCGAGTCGTCCATCGCCGCGCTCAGCGCCAGTACGCGGCCCACGAACATATCGTTCGGGGTGATGTCCCGGAAAAGGACGTCCTCGAGCTCCCGCGCCATGCTGGCGAACCCCTTGCCTCCCACCCCTTCCATCGAGTCGAGCTTGAAGAAACGCAAGATGAAGGAGAGCTTCTCCGTGGGGGACACAACCGACTGCATCATTGAGTGCTCCAGCACGGAGAGGAGAGCTCTCCTTTGGTCCCCCAGCATGCGCTTCCGAGCCTTCTCGCCCTCGCTCAGCTCCACGTCGGCGCCCCCCATCGCGCCACCGCCTCCGAACTTGCCAGTCGCCTGGGACACGAGCTCCTCGATGGGCATGAGGATGTCCTCGTCGAGGCCCGAGACCATGTTCAGGTGTGTGGAGTTGTGCTGCACCGTCTGCTCCACCAGATCCAGCTTCTTCCCCATCGACCGCTCAAGGTGCTCGCCGAACGAGACAACCAGGGGGTTGAGCGCCATGCACATGCGAGCGGCACTGGCCTTCAGCATCTCGAGCCGGTTCGCATTCTCCCGCTTGCGGCGCCCCAGTTTCGAGCCGCTCTTGCCGAGCAGGACACCCCGGATCACGGTGGCAGTCAGCAGACCAACGATGCCAATGCCCAGCGTCATCAGAATCACCGTCAAGATGCGCGACCCCGTGCTTCGCGGCGCGAAGTCCCCATACCCGACCGTTGTGACTGTCACGATGCTGAACCATAAGACATTCCCAAAGTCCCCCCAACCAGGTGTCTTGTTCTGCTCAAGGATCTTGAAGGCCGCAGAGAAGACCAGCAGCATCATGAGGAGGAACGAGCACATGAAGAGGGTAGGCCGGTGGATCATGAAGTCCACCACCGTGTTGCTCCTCGTCGCCTTGCGGTAAGCGCGGACAACACGGAAGATCTTGAGAATGCGCGCCAGGCGGAAGATCCTGAGAATATGCCGGAAGCGAGTGAGGACCAAGAACTGCAGCGCACCTGCCGACGTCAGGCCCGGGATGTCGGTGAAGAGGGCGAGCAGGTCGGCCCAGTTCTTCCGCGCGAAGGACCGGAAGTTGGGCGTGTGCGCCGGATTCCGCGTGAGGTAGCGGGCGATGATGTCGACCAGAAAGAGGTAGGTGATGAAGAAGTCAGCCCACGAGAGCTGCTCCGCCTGCCGGATGGGGATGGAGTCCCTCTTGAGGTAGGGCACCAGCGCTGTGACAAGGGAAACGATGGCAAGCCCTAGCATCAGGGTCTGCCCGATCAGGGATACAAGCTGCGTCTGCGTCACGTACTTCCGTAGTATGGTCCTCTGCGCGCTCTGCTCCTCATCCTCCTCCCCCTGCTGCTCGGGATCATACTCCAGAAGCTCCCCGATCAGGGAGCCCCTCCGCACAATGCCGGGCGCAGATGTCTCGTACGTGTTCTGCCGGTTACGATTGTCCTGGTCCATCTTGTGCTCCTCAGCAGCTTTTCGGATGACGAGCTTTCTTCGGTAGTACCACCTTCCAGCGAAGAAGACCACGATGGTGACCAAAACGACGTAGATGGCCCACACGATGTACAGGACGGCGATGTCACTCATGCACTTGTTGCGGCTGGTGCTGTTGCGGCACGAGCCAAGAGATTTGACAATGTCGGCCTCGTCCCCGATGCCGTCGTTGTCTCTGTCAAAAATAAAGCTGCCAGCGACCGGGAACCAGTCTGTCGCGTCCATAAGCTCGTCGTTGTCCTTGTTGACATCTATAAGCAGCATCTTGTCCGCTGTTCGGTACGTCACAATGTCCCTCATCACCCCGACGGCTGTCCTGACTGCCACCGAGCTGCCCGATGCAGGCTTCTCGTGGACAATGAGGCACATGGAAGGGTAGTCGTCGACGCGGTTCTGCCTCTTCTTGATGTCGACCAGGGAGAAGAGGGCGAACAGGCGGTCCCCTGCTCCCCGGGGCTGCTCCAGAACCACCCCCTGACTGTTGACGTGCCCGAGGCCGAGGGGATAGGGGGAGTCCGTCTGCGGCCACTGGACCATGGCCGTGCCCAGCTCCACCCCGAGCTCGTCCACGACCCTCCGCGACACAAGCCTGTGCCGCTTGCCCTCGAGCGAAGTGTCCTGGTTCCCCTCGGCTACCACCGCGTAGATCTGGTTCTCCGACACAGCGACATCCGTCAGGACCCTGTACGTGACGGCCCCTCCCTCCTCAGCACCCCTTTCCTCCACGGTCTCCGTGTGATCCAGCACGGTGCCGAAGCCAGGCCCTGTGCTGGCCTCAAAACCCCAGTCCGAGCTGTACGACACCTTGCGCAGGCGGCGCGTAGGCAGTTCCAGGACGTGGACGATTCCGTCCTCGACGCCTCCCGACACGGTGTCGGGGACGACGTTGGCCCCGCTGTCCAGCTTGACCCCATTCCTCGTCTCGACCCAGACCAAGCGGCACCCTTGGAGAGCGGGGTCCTTGGTGGCGATGCCGGCAGCGCTACCGGTGTAAAATCCGCTCGCGGGCGCCGAAAAGTCGCCAAGGGTGTTGCGGCTGCTCGCATTACGGATCTCCTCTGAAGTCACGTTGACGAGGGGCCAGAGCCTGCCGAACTGACCCATCCGCGCACCGAAGTGGTTGCTCATCGAGGTGCCCGCGCCACCCCGCGCCACGACCTCCACGGTCCTGGTGCTGAACTCGTATAGCAAGATGGAGCTACGCTTAGTCACCGCGTCGTACTCCACGAAGGACAGGAAGTCGTCGCACACCTGCGGCCCCACCTGTGACACACCCGAGGCGAGGGACAGGGCGAGGGAGACGTACTGGTGGGTGAAGATGTCATACGACCCCAGTCGGTACTCGTCAGCGGACCCGTCTTTCAGCTGGGACCAGGCAAGACGGCCCTCGTGCTCGGCCAGCTGACCGATCCCGGGCTTCGACCGCGCGATGAGGCGCGTAGACTCGGGGAACGGCCCCAGGTAGACGTCGATCACGGAACGGTCGTCGAAGCTGAAGATAGACTCGAACTTGGCCTCCTCGTCTCCCCTGTCCTTGGCCGTTTCGAAGACCTCCGCCGATAACCCGGAGACGCAGTGAGAGAGGATCGAGAGGCTCGCGTCCGTATCCGTGTACTTGTCCAGGAAGAGGAAGCACTCGTCCGACATGGCGACGGTCGCATCGTGGACAAAGGGCTTCACATCCTTGGCCGCGGGTGGGGACACGAGCTTGTAACTCAGCTCGCGCTCGGGGAACCTGCCCTGCGCGGTCAAAGGCGGGGGGAGGGGTACAGTCGCTCGGCCGTTGGTCTCGGGTGCCGAGGGTGGGCCTTGCCGGGGATGAGGTCATCGACAGTGACCCGCACTCCCCGAACGCGGGAGCGGCGCAAAAGCGGACAGTCGGCGGCAATTTCTATGTGAGACGCTATCATCGCCGCGGCCACGCCGTTGTAAAGTGGACCGGCCCAGCCAGGGGCGCCGGTCAGAGCGAACGTCGCGAAAGCGTAGGGCTCCTCGGGAACCGGAGAACGCGTCGGCTGGGGTGTCAGGGGGGTACGTCGACGTCGCGTGCGCTCACCTTGGTCCCAATTGGGTTGAACGAGTAGTTTTCCAGGTTGTACTGGTTGCACGGGATCGGCGCTTCGGGGGAGCCACCTCCCTCGTTGGGTCTGAGGGCCCACCGCGCATCCGCGACGCACCCCAGTAACGCAAGGGCCACCAGAGTCCGCGCGGGGCTCGCTGACGCCTTTTTTACGCGCATCTCCATGGCCCAGCACCACCGAATCCCTCGCACGCGGCGCGACTGGAGTGCCGAACCGGTCCTTGTTAGTAGGGCGACACTCGAGAAAAAACAGGTCAAATGGTTAAGAACGGCCAAACTCCTCAATAAGGGGCGGCGTCAACAGACATGTAGGGGGGGCAAGAGGAATTGTGCGTCACAAGGCTGGGGATCGCCACCAAGGCCGGGGATCAACACTCTCAGTCCCCGTCACGAGCCGGCTCCGGAAGGGGCAAGAGTGTGCCGACGCTTGAGTCGGCCCTCCCGGTGAAGTGGGGCGTCGTCGTGGGGGATGGCTTACATAGCAGCCAGGCGTTGGCACCTCCACTCCCAATCGCGACCGTGTGGGGGAGGCACGGCGCCCGTCGGTAGTGCCCCCCCACCCTGCCAGCCAGGGACCGTGAAGCGGCCCTTCAGCGGCGTCTGAGTCAGTCCGTTGCGCCCTCTCTGTTGCGGAGGTGCCGGCCCTCCGCCCCCCCCGCGCATCTGAAGAGCTCGCTTCCCAACGCATACAACGCCGAAATCCGACCCTACAGGAGAGCGACCGAAGAACGTTTCGGCCGGCCCCTCCTACCCCAGCCCCACAGCCTCTCAGGATGTCCACCCTCCCCCTGGCTGCGGCCAGCGCATGCGCCCCTGCGCGCCCCGCTTCGAAGCCTGCCCGCCGTGGCCCCGCCGCTACCTACGCTGGTGAGCAGCCCTCTCCTCCCGGGGCGCCGGAGATACCTGAGAAGCGGGCCCCGTCGACTGGCGACGGCTCGTGGCAGCCTTTCGCCCGCCAAATCGGGTCGAGCGCGCCTATTTTGTGCCATTTATGGTGGAAAAGTGGCCCGCGTGCATCTTTCATCTCGCTGCGGGCGCGATTTCCGGTGCCCTACCTCTCGTGGCCGCGGGTGGCCCTACGTGGTTATCCTCTATTTTGCGAGCATGTGTCCGCGCACGCCGATACTTGAGTCATCTCAGACCAACACGTACCCGTATGGACGCCGTGACGGGAGTAGTAACCCGCCACACGCCCTCTCCGCCACACGGTGCCACGGCTCCGGGAGGTGAGGGAAAACCCTGGAGCCGTCGCCTCGCCCCGCAGCCGTCCATGCGACGCGCGCCCAGCTCGAAGCCGTGAACATGTTTTCGGGTATCGTCGCCACCCCTCACGCCGCCCGCACCGGCGCCTGCCGCGCCGTAGCCGCCGCCGAGGCGGTGGCTGCCCCCTCCGACACGACCAAGATTCGCAACATCGCCATTATTGCCCACGTCGACCACGGCAAGACCACGCTGGTAAGCATCCGCGGACGGACCCCCCGGCGCCCTTATCGCCGCCACC
>Ga0255778_10004323_pt1 | contig 11719 bp, 20 predicted proteins | sample 071ome_31_FD_179976 | JGI IMG/M metagenome (GOLD analysis project Ga0255778, IMG submission 179976) | Coastal salt marsh microbial communities from the Groves Creek Marsh, Skidaway Island, Georgia - 071405CT metaG (version 2) | ecosystem: Environmental > Aquatic > Marine > Intertidal zone >...
GAAATTAATGATTCAAGCTATGAACGCTAATAATAAAGCGATTGATAGTGCTAGACAATTTGCCGAGAAAGAATCACCATATTCTGCATTTACACGCAGAGTTATATTTTTTATGATTCTTGGATTTATTGCTGTTTATGTATTAGCTCCAATAATATTTGATATTCCAACAGTTATTCCAGTAATTGATAAAGGTATTAGTGTCTTAGGGCTTCAAATTACAGCAGATTCAACAAGTTATATAACAGTTGATGGAATGGTCAAGTATGAAGAAATCTTTGATTGGGCATCAAATATAGTTGATTTCTATGTCGGTTCTCAAATTAAAGGCAGATGAATAAACAAATAGTAAATGGTGCTATAGGATTAGGATTTGCTTTTATAGCATTTTTAGGTTCTCAACTATATATGGCTAACAATGACATAGTTAGATTAAATCAAGCTATGAAACTACTTGTTACTGATGACTTACAGATTAGACCTAGTCCAGAAAATGCAATAGAGCGTGGGAGAATAGAATCAAGAGTTAAAGTTAATGTTGAATTACTAAGAGAACTAGAAGAAAAAATTAAAGATTTAAAACAAGAAATTAGATTAATAGAAATAAGATTAGAGGCACTAAAATGATTAAAGCAATGATGGGTATGATGTTAATGACTGGACAAGCTATGGCAAACTATGCTTTTCCAGCACCAAATCTAGTCGAATTACACATATTAAAGAATGATGGTATTCCTAGCCATGAAAAATATATTTGCGTTAATAGACCTAACTGTGTTAAGGTTTTAAATGCGATTAAATACCGATACCCAAATCTGGGTTGTGCCACTAAGGTTTTTATGAAACAAAATGGTCGGGTTACTCGCATAAAGTAAACTAAACTCGGGGGAGAGATGGACTATAGTTATCTCTTAGACTTCTGCGAAACAGATAGTCAAAAGGCAAAGGTTGAAGCCTTAATTCAACACAAGACATTTGGCGAAACAGCCAAAGCTCTTAATATGACCAAATCTTCGGTCTGGAAAACAATCAAGCAATTAAAGTTTAAAGCATCTAAACAAGGTTTAGCACCAGAATATAATATGCTTCATTCTGTGCCAGATGGATTTAATGTCAAAGGCGTATCTAGTTATTACAACAGAGATGGCGAATTAACGGGTCAATGGGTTAAATCACAATCAGATAATGATAGACGAGCTGAACAACTAATAGAACGCTTAGAAGCATTTGAGTGGACTCCAGCACCAGAGATTAAATGTTTTAAAGATGACTGTTCGGAAGATTTATGCACTTTGCTGACTATTACTGATTTTCATTTAGGTGCTTATTGTTATGCTAAAGAAACTGGAGATGACTGGGACACCAATATTGCTGAAGATGAATATCTAAGAGCGATTAATGAAATGTGTCAAGGTTCTCCAAACTCTAAGACTGGCATATTAAATCTACAAGGTGATTTCTTACATTGGGACGGATTAGATGCAGTTACTCCCACAGCCAAGCATTTATTAGATGCTGATACACGCTTTAGCCGATTAATTGATGTGTCGCTAGATATTATTATGCACTCAATAGAAATAATGCTTAAAAAGTTTCAATTTGTGAAAGTGATAGTCTGCGAGGGCAATCACGATATAGTCGGTTCTATGTGGATTAGAAAAGCCATAAAGAAAATATATCAGTTAAACGATAGAGTAACAATAGACGATACAGATTTCCCGTTCTATGCACATTTACACGGACAGATAATGCTGGGCTTTCATCACGGGCATAAAGTCAAGAATCAAAGACTTCCAGAACTATTTGCATCAGAACCAAGATATAGACAAATGTGGGGAAGTGCTAAATATACATATATCCATACTGGTCATTATCATCACGCAGAACAACAACAATCAGAATGTGGTGGTGCAATCGTTGAAAGACACCCAACATTAGCTGGTCGAGATGCCTATGCAACTAGAGGCGGTTATAACTCTTGGCGTTCAGCTCATGCGATTACTTATCATTCTCAGAATGGTGAACATTCTCGAATAACAATATCTCCAAAACAAGATTAATCTGATACTATTTCTGAATGGGAATTTATCTAAGCCAGATTGGTCTGGAAGAACTATGGCAGTTGATTGACTTTGAGTCTGGAGAAGGTGCTGTTATAGAATTTGGTGAAAGAGATGAATATGTATGTCATGAAATATTAAATTCGCTGGACTTTGTTTATAATCCAACATATCACTAATTTATTTTGCTAAACTAGGTTTTGGGATTGGCTACTAGACACTCTACATCTCTCCTAATATCCATAAGACTAGAGCCAACCCACCTTATTACTAAAACGGAATTTCGTCATTAGGCTCTGCTTGAGCTTGTTGTGTTGGTTGAGGTGCTTCCTCTTTCTTATATGGTTCTTGTGCTTTAAGCGACAAATAAGTCGTTCCTTTTTGGCTAGTATTTTTCCAACCAGCTAATTCCCACTTCTTGCCAGTAGCATCAATAAACTCGCCACGATAATCTGGCTGACCCTCTTTCTCTTTATAAGTGTTTGCAAATAAAGCACCAGAATTTAATTTAACTTCCATGATTTTCTCCTATGATTAAAAGCGACTACTTAGGGTAGTCAATCCCAGCATTACTTTAACTTGGGTAGTATGAATATTTGAGGAGAACCACCCAGTAATGGTTGCTGATGCCATTACATTCCTTCAGTATTGTTTCCCTCGAATAGTTTTGTGTATTCGTTCATAATGATGTCGTTTTTATGGTCTTTACCCCAGTTATAAATATCGATAGCCTTATCAACATCATCAGTAGCTTTAGCTTTTCTTAGACCTTCTAACGCTCGGTCAATAGTGGCTCGTCTTTCTTGTGATTTAGTTTGTGGCTTTGCATTGCCAACTGCCACATTCCCGTCATCATCTAAAGCCTCTAATCCAAACATGGATACCAACGCATATCTACGGGCATAAGTAATTGCTGACCCAAGCTGTTGCATATCATTCTTAGCAACTACTAAAGGCAAATGACCTTCAATAAAGTCCTCTGGGTTTTCACAATTTATTATTCTAGTAGTCAATACATTCGCACCCGTTCCAAGAACATTTGGTGTTTGCACAAATACAAGACCAACATCAGATAGAACTGGGTTTAGTGTTTCCAGCACAACATTGATGTCCGCATATTTATTTTTAAAGAACGGATTGCTAGATTTCTTTTCAATAAATCCAACCTTGTCCCTGACCCATGATAATTTTTCGTAAATATTTGATTTTTTAGCTTCCATTTATCTCTCCAATATATAGTTAGCGACTCTACATTTTTCATTCCAGCGATTCTTAACATCTAATCTTTCTGTAATGATTTCATGTCCTGATTTTCTTAAATCGTTAATACGGGCAGATAATCTATAAATGCCTAGCTCTGACCAAGCAGTCATTGGGTTTATCTGTTTGTTGTTTTCTAAATAATTTAATAATCTATCTTGCTGACTCATTTTACTCTCCATAGTTATTTTTACAAAATTTAGTCCATTCCTTAGCAAACTCATCTGACTTCATATACTCTGAAGCGAACGCTAAGGTATCTTTTAGCGACTTTTCTTGGTTACCCATAGTCGTGGTATTACTAGATATAAAATCGTCCGTTAAATCACGAATATCTTGGTCAAAGTCATCAATAGTAAATTCTTGCTTTAGCCTACCCATACTATCCCCCCTAGTAAAAATGCAAATATAAAGATAATCCCAACTGCACATAAAAATATGCAGATTAGCTCAAATATGGCTTCACACCATTCTCTAGTGTTGCGTGGTTTCCTAATCATCATTTATCTCTCCCCCCCAGATAGAACGCACAATGGCTCGGTTCTGGGCTTGTTTATCATAGTAAAGTTTTTGAGCATAACAATATTTATCCCAGTCGGAAATATTGTCGCCCATAGCTTTTACTTGTTCTTTAATCCAAAGTGGCAGACCAGCCATAAACTCTTTATATTCATCATACTGTCTATCGCCAATTTCGTCATAATCAATATCTTTTGGCATTGTTACCCCCTAATTAAATTCAAATGATTCAATATCCCAAGAATCAATCTTGTCAATAATCATTTGTTCATTCTCAATGTTTTCAAAAGTGCCATCTTCAAAACATACATCAACACATCTTTCTTCTGCACAACTTATAAGATTAAAAAATGCTTTATTTGGTGTAATACGCCATTGACTTCTTTCGTGAGGATTGGTAGTTTCAAAAACCCATTCCTTGCCTTTAACAAAACAAAGATTAGCACATTCAAACTCAAATTGAGTTTTTGTATGCCAACCCTTAACATTGCTTACAGCACCAGATTTCATACCATTAATAATTGCAGTATGTAGTTTGTTGTTAGTAGTAAGTTTCATATTTACCTCATATTTTTAGTTAAAGTAATTGCATTATGCCATAAATTTATGTTGTTTCAAGTTATTTTTAATATTTTTTTAAATAAAGTTGTTTTTTTAGGTATATTACTTCCAAACTTTAGGAGAAATTATGCAAGAACGACAATACTTTACCTTTCTAAAGTCCTATGCTGATATATACCAACAGCTGAATGACGACCAGAAGGTTCTTTTTATAGATGCAATAATCGACCAACAAATGAATGGTGTTGATGCTGAATCAATTATTTTTGATGATGCAATGCTAAACATAGCTTGGTCTGGTGTTAAGCCAAGTTTAAGCAAATCTATAGCACAATATAACAATGGAAAGAAAGCCAAAACTAAGCCAACTATAAGCCAAATAGAAGCCAAACCCGAACAAATAAGAAGTAAGAAGAAAGAAATAAGAAATAAGAACAAAGAAATAAGAAAAAGGATTGTTAAGGAAAAAACAACGATAGAGAACTTTTATCCAAATGAAACATCACTAAATGCAGTTGATGAAATTTATCCAGATTGTTGGGACAAAGATTTACTAAATAATTTAATCAATGATTTTAAAGACCAAGCAAGAAATAGAAAGCAACCATTTAAAGATTTTGATGCTGGATTTAGAAATTATTTAAAGCGGGGTTGGATTAGTCCATACAAAGAAAAGAAACAATTATCACATTCACAGATGGCTAGTGAAATGATGAAAAACCCATTATTAACTTTTGGAGATGATGATGAACTATAAAGCTAAAGCACAATATATTCTTGGATATATGGAACTACGCTTCCAACGCAGATGGGGAGATGACCAGAAAGACAAAGAAGCTGAAAGAAATATCTGGGCAATGGAGTTGCAAAAATTTGATGATAATCAATTATCAGACCAAAACATTATGAAAGCGTTTGATAACTACAAGAACTCTGTTGACTATGACCAGAAAAGACCAAGCATAGACCAGTTTATGTCTTACCTAAAGTCTGCTAGTCATGTTGAGCCAAAAAGAGTTGAATACAAACAGATTGATTATGCTGGATTATGGGATAAAGCTGAATCACAAGGTAGAGATGCTTGTATTGCCTATATGAAAAACATTTTTAACAGAAGGCTAGTATCTCCAGCAACTAAGTATCACATTAGAAAATACTGGGAAAAAGAAGGCATGACTTATGGTCAATTTTTAGATAAGGGATTAATATGAAACTGAAATATCACGACATTAAATTTGAGATTAAAAAGCTTGGATTAACACAAGAGCAAGTAGCAGATATGCTTGGAGTAACGACTAACACTCTAAATTATCGCATTAAGCAAGATAAACCAACAATACATTGGGCGATATATGGCATAGCTAATTACTATGGCAAAGAGGACAATTTGGTAATTAAAGAATGAGAAAGTATAAAGAACAATTTACCTTACCATTTCCACCAAGTGTTAATTCTTGTTATAGAGCCATTCCTAGAGGAAAGATATGCACTAATATCATTTCTAAGGAGGGCAGAGATTACAAAGATAGGATTAATATGATTCTTGGCAGTTTAAAGCCTAGAGAATGTAAATTTATCGTAACTATTAAACTCTTTATGCCAGATAAGCGTAAAAGAGATATTGACAACTACTTGAAGATTCTATTAGACTCGCTAACTGGTAAAGTCTGGGTTGATGATTGCCAGATAGATTGCATTGTTATTTCCAGAGAGGAGGTTATAAAAGGTGGGCGAGTTACATTAGATGTCAGAGAAATATGAGAATATTCAGGGCGTAATTAATGCAAAAGTTATTAGACTTTATTTTGATGACAACACAAAACTATTAAATTATGTTAAAACTTTAAGCGATAAACAAAAGGAGAGAGCTAGACAGCATTTAAAAACTGTTTTAGCGATAAAAAGTAAAAATGAAAACAGAATTTATTAAACTTAGCCAGATAAAAAGAAACCCAAATAATCCAAGAATATTAAAAGATGACAAGTTTAAAAAGCTTGTTAAATCTATTAAAGATTTTCCACAAATGCTTGATATTAGACCAATCGTAGTTAATGACGATATGATTGTGCTTGGCGGTAATATGCGATTAAAAGCGTGTAAAGAAGCTGGATTAAAAGAAGTGCCAGTTATTAAAGTTAAAGATTTAACAGAGGAACAACAGAGAGAATTTATTGTTAAAGATAATGTTGGCTTTGGAGAATGGGACTGGGAACTATTAGCTAATGAATGGGATTATGAGCAGTTAGAAGATTGGGGCTTAGATTTAGAATTTGATAAGATTGAGGAAGATAGCGAAGGTCTAACTGATGAAGATGATGTTCCAGAGTTAGCAGAAGAACCAGTATCTAAAGTTGGCGATATTTGGCTACTTGATGAGCATAGAGTTATGTGCGGTGATAGCACAAGTTTTGAATCGGTAGAAGTATTAATGGCTGGTGAAAAGGCAGATATGGTGTTTACTGACCCGCCTTATGGAATGTTTCTTGATGCTGACTATTCTAGTATGAAAAACAACCTAGACTTTGCGAAAGACAAGGGATTTACTGGTGGCAAAAAATACGATAATGTTATTGGCGACCACGAAGATTTTAATCCAGAATTCATAAATAACATTTTTAAATGTTTTGATTATTGCAATGAAGTATTCTTGTGGGGTGCTGATTATTATTCTGAATATCTTGTGAACAAAAATGATGGCAGTTGGATTGTCTGGGATAAACGAGCAAATAATAATGATGATGTTAAAGCAGATGAGTCAAGCGATAAAATGTATGGTTCGTGCTTTGAGTTGTGCTGGTCAAGAAACAGACACAAGCGAGATATTGCCAGAGTGAAATGGGCGGGTGTATTTGGAACAGAACAAGAATTCGACAGAAAAAGACACCACCCAACACAGAAACCCGCGTTACTTGCTGAATGGTTTTTTGATAGATGGGGTTCTGATAATGATTTAGTTGTTGATATTTATCTTGGCTCTGGCTCAACACTTATCGCTTCAGAGAAAAAGAATCGCAAATGCTATGGAATGGAACTAGACCCAAAGTATGTAGATGTAATTATTAAAAGATGGCAAGACTTTACTGGTAAAGATGCTATATTAGAGAGCAATAATAAAAGTTTTAATGAAATAACGAAATATGACACATAAAAAGAAACAAGCAATGTTAGTAGCATTAGAACAATCTCTAGGGGTTGTAACTCCAGCTTGTAAGTCTGTAGATATTGCTAGAGAAACACATTATCGTTGGCTAAAAGAAGATGAAGAATATGCAGAAGCTGTTAAGCAATTAGATGATGTTGCTATTGATTTTGCTGAAAGCCAATTACATAAACAAATTAAATCAGGTCAGACTGCTTCAACTATCTTTTATTTAAAAACAAAAGGTAAAAAGCGTGGCTATATTGAAAAACAAGAAGTTGAAAGCAATATAGTTACTGGCATTAAACTTATAGATGATTAAATCCTTTAAAATGGATGAGGTTGCAAGTTCTGGTAATGACGAGTATTACACACCAGAGTATGCAATCTCACCACTTATTAAATACCTTAAAGATAAAGAATTTAAAACAATATGGTGTCCGTTTGATACTGAACGCAGTCATTATGTCAAAATGCTGACAGCAGAAGGATTTGAAGTGATTAACACACATTTAGACAATGGTGATGATTTCTTCTTTATGATTCCACCAGAATGTGATTGTATTGTTAGTAACCCACCTTACAGTATTAAAACAGAAATTATAGAACGCCTCTACAACATTGGTAAACCATTTGCTATGTTAATAGGTGTTGTTGGTTTGTTTGAAAGTCAAAAGAGATTTGGTATGTTTAGTCGATTTCCAGTAGAAGTAATGTATTTTGATAAGCGTATTGCATACTTTAAGTCTTATGAAGACCAGAAACCATCTTTTAATCCACCATTCAGTAGTGTGTATCTTTGTTCAGAAGTATTGCCAAAACAAATGGTGTTTGAAACAATACATAAATGATTAAAGAAGTTGGTGTATTAAAACATCAAAAAGAATTTATAAAATCTGATTCTCCCTCTACTGGTCTTGTTGCTGGTTTTGGTGCTGGTAAATCCTATGCTGGTGTTCTCAAGACAATCATTAAGAAAATGCAATATCCTAGTGTTAAGGTTGCATATTACTTGCCGACCTATGGTCATATTAGAGATATAGCCTTTGATAAGTTTCCGCAGTTATGTGATGAGCTAGGATTGTTTTATCGATTAAACAAAACAGATAAAGAATTAACTATCCAAGACTATGGCACGATTATCTTTAGGAATATGTCAGAGCCAGAATACATAATCGGATACGAGGTTGCTTATAGTTTAATAGATGAGTGCGATATATTGCCAAAAAGCAAGATGGATAAAGCATTCAAACAGATACTTGCTAGAAACAGAAGTCCATTACCAGATGGAAAGCCTAATCAAGTAGATACTGTTGGAACTCCAGAAGGTTTTAAATGGTTCTATTCCAGATTTGTTGAACACGCTAATCCAAGTTATAAGTTAATTAAAGCTAAGACTATGGATAACCCATATCTTCCAGAAGGCTATATTGAAACGCTAAAAGAAGATTATGATGAGAAGCTATTAGAACAATATCTCATGGGAGAATTTGTTAATGTTAATGGTTCTCAAGTCTATCACCAGTTTGACAGAGAGCTTCATGTTATTGCTGATATGCCAGTTAATAAAAACTATCCATTAATGATTAGCTGGGACTTCAACATTAACCCATATAACGCTGTATTTTTAATTCAAGAAATAGGGGGAATTGTTTATGTTATTGATAACGCTATTAAGAAAAACTCGCCAGTTGTTGATTCGATTGAATATCTCAAACAAAAATTTGGGTATCTGGGCGACTATCTATACCAAGCTACAATATATGGAGATGCGTCTGGTAAATCGAGGTCGCAAGGGACAGCACAAACGAACTACGACATAATTAGAAACGCTGGATGGTCTAAGTTTAAAATTAAAACTGCAAATCCAAGAGTGCAAGATAGAATAAATGTTTTTAATTCTATGTTGAAAAATGGTAATGGTTCTGTTAGTATTGCGATATGTTCCCGCAATGTAGAATTAATAAACGACTTGGAACAGATGTCATATAATGATAAGGGCGAAGTAGATAAGTCAAAACAAGACTTGAGCCATGCTAGTGATAGTGTGGGTTATTACTTAGAAACAGAACATAGACTAATTAAGCAAAAAGAACTACGAGCTAACTACGCATTATGATTATTAATCACTACACTAAGAACGATATTAGAAGTATCGACCCAACTACCAAAAATAGATTAGAGAAGTTTAAGCTTCGCTATGACATGTATAACGATAACTACAGAGAGCAAGTCATTCACAAACTTGGTCAGTTATACAGAGCTTTTGCTCAACTCAAATTAGATGTTCAGATTAACGATAACTACAATATCTACAAACAGGTTGTTAATGCTATCTCTAATGTTTATTCATTTGGTGTTGATAGACAATTCGATAACGAAGCTATAGCTGAACTATACCAAGATTTAAGAATCAACAAAACAATGGCTCAAGCCAATCGTTACATGAACGCATTTAATGATTTGCTAATCCAAGTTAGCTGGGACGATAAGAAAGAAATGCCTAAGATAATGCTTAGACTCCCACACAATACAGAGGTTGAATATTCTCAGGGGGAAGTCAAATCTGTTCAATACTTTGTTGAAATGGTTGATAAGAAAAGAGAGCGTTGGGCTTATTGGTCTGATGAAGAACATTACTATATCGACAAAGAGGGCGGAGAAGATAAGATTGTTCCAGTAGAAGATAACGAAGAAATGGTCAATCCATTTGGAACGCTACCATTCGTATTCTTGCACAACGGCTGGAGAGATGAAACATTCTGGGATATGTTTACTGGTGATGATTTAACTGGTGGCACAATCGATATGGCTGTCCATTTAACATTTTTAAATCACATCATTAAGACTCAATCATTCAAGCAATTAGTTGGTAAAGGCGACAATGTGGGCGAGTTACTTGGTCAAGTATTAGACCCATTATCAATCCTAACATTAACTGGACAAAACACAGAAATAGATGTCCTAGACCTGCAATCAAACTACGACCAATTACATAAAGTCGCACAAGACCTAGCAAACAACATTGCTGTTAATTATGGCATTAGTCCTAGCCAATTCAGAATGACTGGCTCAGTATCATCTGGCTTTGCTTTGCAGATGGAGAACTTAAAACTAGATAGATTCACAGTAGAGCAACAATCAGACTTTAGAATATACGAGCAAGAACTATTTGAACTAATCAAAACAGTATCAGAAGTCTATGGTCAATCACTTGGTGATGGAGATATGTTTGTTGATTTTGTTGAACCTAACTATCCAGCATCAGAGCAAGAGCAATTAGCTATCGACCAAACTAAGATTGATATGGGATTAACTAAGACTGCTGATATTCTTATTAGAGAAAATCCAGATTTAACTGAGGAAGATGCTAGAGTTAAAGTAGATGAGAATATAAACGCTAGAAACGATTTACTAAACAAAGTTAGAACTGGCGGAACAATTCAAGATACTATGACTGCTCTTGGATTAAATGCCAACTCTTGATTCAATCTACAATCAAACGCAATCTGAAATAGACAGATTCATTGCTAAGTTTGACAAAGATGTTCAACAAGTATTTGAGCGTGTCAGAAGAATAGCAATAGCACAACTATCTCAAATCAATGCAGAGAATGTTCTGCAATATGAATTTGTTTGGAGAGAATCATTAAGACAAGCTGGATATTACACGCTAGTCAATGACCTAATAGATACCCAATTCGATAAGATATATTCTGGCGTATTAGATGCTTTTGAAACTGGTGGTCTAGCAACCGCATTTACTACTGATGATGCAACCAAGATTCAATTATTAAAAGATTTGCGTAGAGATTTCTTTGTTCGTCTTGGTGATGATGTTGGATTAGCAGTTAAGAGAGAGTTATATCGATATGTTATTGCTGATGCTTCACTAGAATCAATAACCGCTGGTATTGAACAACAATTATTATCATCTGACCTTGCTAGATACTCACAAACCTATGCAAGAACAGCTATTAAGGAATTTCAGCAAGAAGTCATAGACTTAAGAGCCTCAGACATTGAAGATGGTGTCTGGGTTTATGTTGGAGTTAATGATGGTCGCACTAGAAGGTTCTGCCGTAATGTTTTAAAACAAAACAAATGTCTTAGCGATAAAGAAAAGTCCAGATTAGAGAATGACCCAGATAGAGAATATAATTGCAGACATAGATTCTA
>Ga0255778_10004344_pt1 | contig 11678 bp, 14 predicted proteins | sample 071ome_31_FD_179976 | JGI IMG/M metagenome (GOLD analysis project Ga0255778, IMG submission 179976) | Coastal salt marsh microbial communities from the Groves Creek Marsh, Skidaway Island, Georgia - 071405CT metaG (version 2) | ecosystem: Environmental > Aquatic > Marine > Intertidal zone >...
TCTTTCTCACTTAAATGTGGTGCCCTTGGTTCGCTACAACAATGCCAAAATGGTCTTTCAGCAAATCCTTTAGTAGGATGATTTTCTGCTGGCATCCATTTGTCTAGTTCGTAACGTTCCTTTTTGTTAATGAATAGTGACGAGATGTCACCGTTTTTGAGTTCTCGAAATAGTTTATACGCTTTCATTATATTCCTTACTTAATTCTGATTTAAACAAACAAATAGCACCCAGAATAGGTAAACCAATTGCAAACAAAATAAGGAATATGATGCCGCCCAACGCAAAGAATGTTAAGAATGATATCAGGGCAACTGCGTATGTTAATTTCTTTTTCATTACTTTGCTATTTACTTAACTTCCAGATTTTGTATTGAAAAACCATCTATAAACACCAAAAATATCTATACCCAAATATACTAAGTTTAAAACAAAGTATCCCCACTCTCTACTGATAAAACACCAGATTGAAAGTAGAATAGATGCGATTGTGGAATGTATAAATCCATACTTAGTATATCGAGTATTTGATGCAACCATCAACCCACCAATAATTCCGAAGAATGCACCGGTATATTGAAGAATATCTAAAATTATCTGTGTCATTCAAACCATTTAGTGATGTTGTCTTCTTCTTTTTCTCTTGGGTTGTTTATGTGATCGAGTATATGTGCAATAACATCTACCGTCCAACCATTACCTAACATACGGAATCTTTGAGTATTACTAACTCCCTCCGTGTAATTGTCTGGAACAGTTTGTAATCTTTCACATTCTACTGGGGTTAATCTACGATAACGAGGATGTTCATATCTCATAAATTCGTAATTTGCTGCAGTAAGACAGTTTGCTTTATCTTTCATATTACGACCTCTTCGTGTCTTACTGTTTATAAAAGTGGCATCAAAACAATCACCATCTTCAATTTCGGTGTAACCTTTCTTGGTGGCTTCTTTAATACATAATATAGGTTTCTCATCTTCATCTACTCTAACCCACATATTTCCATTTGAACTATTCGTGCGTAATGTAGTAGACTTATCACCTTCTAATGGTTTCTTATTATATGGATCTGCAAATTTTTCACCATGTGGTGCATATTTTTCAGCAGATTTATCAGAAACCATTAGGACATTATCTTTTTCAACAGTGGTTAGACATCCAGATTTTTCATCTTTCCTGGCTTCGAATCTTTGTTTAATTTCTATATCTGTATTCTCATCATCCCGTTTACCAGTTTCTGGGTTAATTCTTCTTCCTACAATCCTCCCACAACGAACATCTTCTTTCTGAATTTCTTCCATTTCTAACAACAACCTTGGATATAGATTTTTGCCAGTTCCTTTCGCTAATTCCAATGTTAGACAAGGACTTTTATTTTGTGCTTCGAATTTCTTAGGTGCAAACTTCATCAAACTCTCTACTCTTGCATCTGTTAAATCCCATTCTTCCCCTACATCTGATTGGAGAATATCTCTTAACATAATTCCTTTATCTTCTGGTTGAGTTATATTCGGGATATTTGTCCAGTACAGACGATAACGATTTTGTGCACTTAGGAGATTACTATTAATCGCAACAGGTTCTACTCCCATATGTTCAGTAATAACATCTTGATATTCTTTTTTCATTCTTACATTCTCTAAAAGAAAATATGTTGGTTCACATTCTTTCATTAATCTTACAAACTCAAAGAATAATTTAGATCTTGGGTCATCAAAGTTTAGTTGTTTTCCTGCAAAAGAAAAACCCTGACACGGACTACCACCAAGTAATAAATCTATTTTCGGTAAATCTTTACCATTAACTTTAGTCACATCTCCAAGATGTATGGTGTTTGGAAAGTTCTTTTTTGTAACTTCGATAGCGTGCTTGTCAATTTCTGATGCATAGTAATTGTCGACCTTTATTCCTAGTCTATCTAGTGCTAATTGTCCACAAGACATTCCGTCAAATAAACTTAATACATTCATACTTTTTATATCTCAATATTTTTAAAACAGTGTGCAATAACATCTACAGTCCAACCATTACCAAGTGCGTGGATTCTTCTAACATCGGAAACACAATTAGTGTAGTTATCTGGTACTGTTTGAAGTCTTTCCGCCTCAACCATTGTTAACTTTCTATACTGCAATCCACCAAAGTAACTAAATGGAATTACTTTTGGTGATGAACCACAAGTAAGTGCTCCATGTTTTGCTCTTTCGTAATATGCTCTGTTATGTTGTGATTTATGACCAGTTTGATTCTTGTCCCACTGAATATAGTTAATTGAAACTTGTGGTTGCCACTCGTCTAATATTGGAGTAAGTGGTGGAGTTTTCTCATGATCTGGCTCGAGAATATCCCTTAACATAATTCCTTTATCTCTGGGTACTTCTATATTTGGTATATTAGTCCAATAAAGTCTTTCTCTGTTTTGGGCACTAAGTAGTGAACTATTAATTTTTATAGGTCTAACACCCATATGTTCAGAGATGACATCTTCATACTCTTGTTTCATCTTTACATTCTCAAGAAAGAAATACTTTGGATTGATTTCTTTTACTAATCTTTCAAATTCAAAAAATAGAGCAGATCTCGGGTCGTTGAAATTAAGTTGTTTACCATTGAAACTGAATCCCTGACAAGGTGAACCACCAATCACCAAATCAATTTTCGGTAAATCAGATGCTTTGACTTTGGTTACATCTCCTAACTGAATAGTATTTGGAAAATTATGTTGTGTTATCTCCATTGCGTATTTGTCGATTTCACAAGCAAAGTATTTGTCTACTTCAATACCTATATTTCTTAATGCAATTTGTCCACAGGACATACCATCAAATAAACTTAATACATTCATTTATACTCAACCTTTTTAATCATTCATAAAAACTTTTAATTCACTAATTGGGTTTTCTTGATTTCTCATTTCATCCAATTTATTAGAAAATCCTTTTGCTGCAATGAAACTTATATTTGGTTCCATTTTTAATTGTTCCTTAATCAATTTTTTAAGATCTAACGGTAATTCCGATTTGCTTATATTTTCTGACACTAATTTTTTATATTCTTTTGGTAGATTTCGAATATCTAATTCCTGCGGGTATATACATAAGTTGTATACAATTTTTGATTCTTCCAAACCAACTCCTAATAACCATTTATGTAACTTTTCTAATCTGTTTACGTTATATATGTTTATGAGTGTGTTTGTTGACATATCCCAATCGTACTCTTTAGAATATGTATAAAATTTTTTGATATTTGTCGATACATTTTTCCAGTCACTTCCGTATCTGAAATAATCATTTTCTTTACCATATGCATCAACACTTACTATTAGTTGTAGTTTTCTTAATTTTTTCCAGATGGTTAAAATATCCGAATCTGGCATTACTGTTCCATTAGTAAAATATTGAAGAATTAAATTATCTGTGATACCTTCTTTTTCAATTGAATCCAATAACTGTTGGTTTTGTTTCATTATTAATGGTTCACCACCAAACATTGTTATGAACTTTAGTTTCTTGAAATCAATATTAAATTTATCTAATTCTTTGTCGTAAAGTGGGTAAGGATTTATACCTAATTTTTTCTCATCTTTTTTCCACTTAGAACTAAGCATACTGTAACAACCACGACAGGCTAGATTACAAACATTAGACGCATGTATTCCCAACCACTGAATACTAGGGCCAGATTCTATAATATCTTTAAAGATGTTGATCCAATCTATACTGTAGTCCCTATTTCCAACACCATATAAATCATCACTCCATTCTTCAACAACCCCATCCACGAATAATCTTTTGAAATACCAATTCGTATAAAGTCTTAAACTATTACTTCCAATATTTTCTAAGTGATAACATTTTTCACATCCAACGACTTCTTTACCATTCAACATTTTTTCCCTAACGGCATTCATATTGTCGGAGTTAAATACCTCTTGCATTCCATCTTTAAATATATTTCCAAGTGGGATTGATTTTCTAGAACACAAGTGCATATCCCCATTTGGTTTTAGATGAGTATGTATCCAAGGTAGAATGCAAAAAGTCTTATTCATTGAAAAATGGTATCTTGCTGATATCTGGGTATATATGGTTGTACTTATGATTTATGTCACCCTCTTCTAGAATATTTAATCCACGAAGGCATTCTTCTGGTCTCATCATATAATGATAACCAACCGACCATTCTTTTTGATTTTCCCAAGGTGAAATAGATAAATCCCTACCATCGAATCTTGATTTAATTAACCATTCATAAGTAGTTTTGTCATCAAGTAATATAGCACCACCTCTACCTACTTCAATTGGTTTAGTTCTTCCAAAACTTAGACATTGTATTTGACCAGATAGATACATATTTCTATCTAATTTCCTAGCACTATCCCAAATATTTGTCCCATAAAATTTATATTGTCCATACCATTCAGTATTGATCAGTTCATATGGAATATCTAAAATTTTGAATATATGTGGGACACTAATATATGTTCTTGCGGGAAAAGATATATTATTTAAATCTTCACCAATGAATTGTTTATATCTAAAAGATAATTCAATCGCATGAGAACAACAATCCGTGGTTACTACATATGGTGCCCCAGTATATTCTGACAACATATTTTCGAATTCAAGAATAATATCGAATGGATTTTTGTAGTCTTCAATTTTTTTCATCATTCTTTTCTTCTAAAACGATATCGTCTTTGTATTCGTCCCACGATGTGAATACTTCTGGTGATGTTAAGTAATGCACACTATGTGTCCAGGTTCCATAATTTGAATAGTTAAAGTCCAAATCATCTATCTTGATTGCTGCGTTATAACCAAAGTCAGCAAAGAACGGAAGTTTCATAGAAATTAATGGTATGAATTTATTGTAAGAACACATTTCAGATTCCAACACATATCTTGAGAAAGTATTATCGAAATCTAGCGTACACCAATAATGTAAGATTAGAAAATGTGTAATAGTTTCTGTCCAAGGTGACATATCTTCGGTAGTAGATACTTTGAAACTATGTCCACTACCGAAATATATATGTGTAATTTCTTCACCATCATATTGTGCCAATCTTCTTGATATCTCTTCAATATCTGGTTCACCAATTACATATAGAGTTCTTTTACCTCTTGCATATGTATTCTCTGGATAATCACCAACTATAAACTTAACATCCGCTGGGATGGTTTTTGTTTGAAATTCTCTATCCACTTACTTACTCAATGCCGGAATGATATAACTGTATTCTCCAATACCACTATCAACTGCAATTTCCATTGCACCCTTGTCACTGATTCTCATAGTCTTGTCACCATCTAAACTAAGAATTTTAATAACGGCAGTCATTGGCCATTTCCATCCACTATTTAAGGTTCCAGAAACATTAGATTCAAAAACAAAAGTTCCTGCGTGAGTACTTACATCACCAACCGAAATAACTAAATTTCCATCTTTTGTGATTGTTGAGAATTTAGTTTCTGCAGGATTGATTTGGGATTGCATCTTTAATCTTTGAATATTTAAATCCGTAGGATTAAACTCCACATCCCAGTCAGCACCTTTGAATGTTCCGACATTAAGTTTTTCGTTAACCATTTCTTGTGACATAAATCTATAGTCATTTGAAAAATCACCAGTTTTATTATCGAAATGTAAACCAACTGGAACTTCTGCGTCGTTTCTATTTTGACGAGTGACTGTGATTCTTGCGTCATTAACATATTCTTGAGTATTAAGAATAGTTTTAAGGTTGTTTAGATTTGGCATACCAAAAGTTCCAGAAAAGTCATTAATCTTATCTTTGAACTTTGCATTAAGAACTACTGTTTGATCTGTTGCCATTGCATTGATGTTTGTTCCCGCATCATCACCAGAAATTTTGACTAAATCAATAGTTCCTAAATCGTGTGTATGTCTTACTAAATCGATTAAATAATCTCTCATACGAGTTCTCCTTTTATAATGTTAAGTTGTATTATATATTTGTTGATATATATAAAAATTGGCTGATTTACCTAAACAAATATTTCGGTAAAATTTATTTAAGTATGCCCAAACACTGTCCACCTCTGATGGATGAAAGTGTTCCAGATTTCTTGATTTCTAACCAACTGACATTAGATAATATGTCATTGTATGATTCGACAATTTCAAATCCAATTTTGTTCAAGATCAAAGAAAGTAAGTGTAAGGGAGTATATGAAAATCTCCCTTTTTCAAATTGGTTCACTGCGATATCTAAATCACAATTATTATATGTAAATATACAAGTTCCACCATCTGAAACTAAATCATAAATTTCAGTCAAGTATCGTTCAATAACATGAATAGGTCTGTAATTAAAATAGTTATAAACTACAACTAGGTTCATTTGTCCTTTGGGTAAATGTCCAAATAATTTTTGATCCCTTTCTTCATCGATAAACGAATACCTAATTCTTTTTTGAAACTGAGTTGTCCATTTTTCAAAACTTTGAATAGGTCTTAGATGTTTTGGATTATCATCCATAATATATAATGGATCGGAACCTATTATATGATCTACAAATTGTCCATATTCTGGTCTAATCCACAATGCTGCATATTTCCACGAACTGTGTGATTTAAGTCTTGATATAAAATAATCTGATACTTTTGGCTTATATATTAAAGTTTGATACAAGGCATCTGTGAGTAGGTAACCTTCTGAATCATCTTCGTATAATTTATAACTTTGTAATAGATACTCTTTTTCAGTATTTCGGATGACTGAATCAACGCTGTCTTTATATCTGTTGTATTCTTTTTTGAAATCGTTTAACTTCTTTTCAAATTCTTTTCTTGTGTCCTTTAACTTTTGTAATTCAGATGAACATATTTCAGATTTGTCACATGCATTCATCACATTATCAAATTCAACTTTTATTAATTCAGAGTCAATATCTGTATTATTAATAGTATTTTTATATTTGACTAGATGACTTAGTGGTTCTTTGATATTCATGCAAAATCGAAGAGATCGTTTATAGTGCTATTTATATTAGTTCTATTAACCACATCCCAATTTAGTACACCGAGTAGATTTTCTATCTTCTTATCAATGACAGTTTCTTCCATCAAATCATCATCAAAGGGTAACTCTTTATACCACTCTGGTACATTTAATTCATCGATTGGTATTGCAATACTGTTGATACCGTAATTGTTTGGTTTCAGTTTACATACAATGGTTTTCATTCCATCTGTGATATCCATTGTCTGGTTATCACCATTAATTTTCTTCACATTATTCCAGTTGATAGATGCTCGTACATGACCAGGAATTGTGACAGATATCTTTTCTTCTTTCTCTTTCTCCCACATCTTAGTGTAATAACTAAGTTTGTTGACTCGTTTCGGTGTTCCTTTCTCCCAACTGGGTTTTTCACGAAAGGTTCTTTTGAACTCTTTGATTTTTTCTAGTATCTCATCTTTTGTTTTATCGGATAACAAATCATCCAGAATATCTTTAAGAAAATCTTGAACAACAATTGGTGTATCTGATCGCTTGAGGTCTAATCCCATTGCTTTAACTTTACCTGGTTTACCATCTACATCGTATCGGTTACCCTCGTTGTCATAAACCATAATTGCGTATCGTTTCTTTTTAATAAACAACCCACTGAGACCAGTAACCTCACGACCACATTTAATAATCTCACCCTTATCTTGTGGAGTATTGTGTGCAGTTTTCATATACTTTGGGAAACTCTCGTTTATCTTGTCGGCAATCTCTTCATATAATCCAGTTGCAATATCTTTATTCCATTCCATCGAACCAGATTTAACATCATCTTTAATTGCTGGCCAAGCACTAAAATAACAAGAGTCTGTATCACCGTAAACAATACATTCCCCAATGTGGTCGTACTTACCAGTCATACATTCATTGGCAAAAGCATCCATATGTTTAGCAATTGAACGCCCAGTCAGTGTAGTTGATTGTCCGATTCTTTTATCGAAGAAACGACAGTGTTTATTTAGAATCGCACCATATAGAGAGTTAAGACCAATCTTTTTAACGAGTTGTCGTTTATCCCAGAACTCTATTTCTTTGGGATCAGTGGATTCTCGTTTCTTGGCTTGCATTTCTTTTCTTTCTGCATACCATCTTTCTAAGAGACCCGGAATAATTCCTTCTTTTTCATATGTAAAAATAGTTCCATTGGCACTGAGTGCAAGATTACTCTTTCTTTCGAATATGATGGAATATAGTTGCATTGTTGAATGTTGTGTACTATTACCATCTTCCCAATCAACAATAACTTTAATATCTTTCCACTGTTCCATAACAGCAGTGTATTCAATTGTTCCAAACAATCCTTCCCACGCACCAGCAAACGAAACACCCTTACGAGATTTACCATTCTCATCAGTCTGGTCTGCCATCTTACCTTTTATATATTCTTCTGTTGCATCTAGTCTAATTTGACCCACAATAGTTTCTGGAGCCATATTTAATGCACGGATAACAGAAGGATAAAGTGAATTAATGTCCACTGAACCAATCCATTTATGGATACCCACTTTAGGTTGGGCGACATAGGCACCTGCCGCTTGAGTATTTTCACTTTCGTCTCTATTTCTATCTGGTACAACGAAACCTCTTTCGTGGGCTTCGTTAATAATTGCTTGTTCAGTAACACCAACAGAACCCATAGTGGATGGTATAGTCACTGTGTTTGCGTGTGCGATTTCATTCGCTAAGTCAATAAACTTGAGTTTCTTATCAAGTTTTGCTAAAAGCATTGTATCCTGACGAGAGTAATCAATAAACTTTTCAAAGTCTTGGTTGTATAACTGATCTAATGAACCAAGGTAAGCAACTTTTTTATCACCCAATTCATACTCTGAAATGGTATCGAGTGAATATGAATGCATTTCGTGATATGTATATTTTTGATATAGTTGCATATAATCCAGATGGATACGACCAGAGAATGTATAAGTTTCTTGATCTGCACCATATCTTTCATATTCTTTTTTCTTGGGCATCATATCGAATAGACAAAACTTTCTGTTTGTGTCTGCATCCAAAATACGGGCAATACGATTTACGAGATATGGAATATCAAATCCTTCACTGTTCCAACCACTAAGTATGTCCGCATCTTGGATTAACTCTAAGAATGTCAATAACATATCATCTTCGTGTTCAAACATTATTGTATTCTCGAATTTACTTGCAATACTATCTGCTTCGTGACGATTCATATCACGAGGTGGAATTGCAAGACATATTAAATCATCCGTCCAGTCAAGATACAAAGACACAGCAGTGACTTTGTTAAATGGATTTTCTGGTGGTGCGAAACCTTTCTCTAAGTCGAAGTCGGTCTCGATATCAAAGAATACAGTGTGAAGATTAGGTGAATGTTTATTCTTATAATGTTCTTCTAAACATTTGTTTACAACATTGATATCACTTTCATAGAGTTTTTTTCCTCTTTTTTGTGATTTCTCAAAGTTGAATTGTTTCTTGTGTTTTGCACTGACACGGGCTACTGGTGTTCCATAGACACTTTTAAATTTGCCTACTGGACTGTCATAGTAGAACTCATATTTCGGTCTGAACTCTTCTATGACTCGTTTACCATTTATACGAGTACTGACTAAGATTCTATCTTGTTCACCATCGTATACCGCATCAACATATGACATTAATCAGTTCTGCCGACTGTCTCTAAGATTGTTTCAAGTTGATCGAACTCTTCTTGTGATTCGTGGAAATTAAACTTGTACGCAACTTTTAGTGCTTTCTTAAGAACAGTTGGTTTAATTTGCATCTCTTCTGCAACTGCTTTAACTGTATCACGAAGTCCTTCATTTAAAGATTCTACTTCAGACATAACACTGATACCTTCTTTAAATAATTGTTCAAGTTTCTTTTTTTGATCTGGATTAAATACTATAGACATAGTTACTCCCTATTGTTGTGAAATGATATTTAATAATTATACGAACTATGTTGAAAAAAACAGTATGTATATGACCGAAATGGTTATTTAAGTTAAATATTTTTTAACCTCTTTTGCCCATTTGGCTTGACCATCTTTAGTTAAATGAAAACCATCCTCATCTAAACAATCATTATCTCTTCCGTATTGGTATGGTGGGAGGGGAATGTAGTTTTGTTTATTTAATAATTCCCAATAATCTAAATTTCTACATACACCCAAACAGTGTTCATTTCTATCACCTTTTTTAAATACATCGTATATAAATGTATATTTGTGTTTGATATTTCTTGCTTCGAGAAAACTTAAAAATGCAATGACATCGTACATACTTAGGTGTGTAAAAAATTCTAAGTTGTCGGAACTGTATTGTTTTTTAAATATATCTTTAATAGACTTATCTAATGTTTTCGACTCATCCCAAGTTCCACAAGAACCACCACTTTGTATCAAATGTAAACCATTTCTATACTGTGTAATTGGAAAGTTGAAATAATAATCTTCTGGTATTGTGTCGGTAGGTAATGGAATACTTGTTCGATTTATTCCAGTAAACATAACAAAGACATTGTCGTATGTTCTTTCAGATAATAGATGAATACCAGTTCTACTTATCCAAGAATTATCTACTCCACCTTTGGCATAAATGTCGTAATCATCAAAAAGGATTCCGTGCCAGTTATTACTCCAAGTATCTGTAAAACTGTCACCCAGTATTAATGTCTTCAATTATCCTTATTCTTTTCTAGAGATTTTTCCCAATTTTCTGTTGAGTTCTAATGAAACTCTATCCATTTGTTTCAACATTTGTTTAATACTAGCCAACTCACTAGTTACCACATCTTTTACACGATTCATTTCACTATTACTTTGAGATAGTCTATCTATTTGGGAATCTATTTTATCTTCTTTATCTTTCAATCTTGCAATTGCTTGATCGTGTTCTTTATCTTTTGCTGCTTGTGATTTAATTTGTCCTTGTTGATTTTGATTTACAGATGTTTCTCTTTCCACACCATCCGTATTAGATTGAATATCTTCTTCGTCTCTGTCAAGTCTGTTATCGGTTCTGTTTAATTCTTTTTTATTTCTTTCAATTTCTTTTTGATTTTTTTCAATACGACTCTTTTCATCTTCGACCTCATCTCTCATAAGTTGGATGAACGCTTCTAAATCTGTATCTGCATATGAGTACTTTGCTCTTGCTTTATCAAGAAGATACTTAGCGGTAGGATCTTTTAATTCTATATCTGATGTTTCATTTTTTTCAAATAAGTCTTGTAGGTACATTATTTAAATCCTTTCTTTTCTGCTTCGTTATCCAATCTTGCAAGATAGTCTTGTGCCATCTTTATCGCTTCTTCTTCACCAGAGTTAATAATATCCATCAGTGTGTTTCTTTTTTCTTTGTAATCTTCGGCACTAGTGGGACTTCTGTATGTATATGTATTTGCAACATCTTGTTCATATACACTAGCACTTTGCATACGTTTTCTTACTTTACCTAAAGGTATAGATACAGTAGCAATTGCACCAGAAGTTGTTGTTTCCATTATCTCTTGAATTTTCATAACTGTATTTATGTTAGTTTAGTTGTTTTAGAATTAACTTGGTAAGTAGTCGTTATCTATTAAGATCATGTCATATTGACAACTGGCGGCTGTGCCACTGTTACTTGCTGTGAGTTGTACATCAACATCT
>Ga0255778_10004348_pt1 | contig 11669 bp, 5 predicted proteins | sample 071ome_31_FD_179976 | JGI IMG/M metagenome (GOLD analysis project Ga0255778, IMG submission 179976) | Coastal salt marsh microbial communities from the Groves Creek Marsh, Skidaway Island, Georgia - 071405CT metaG (version 2) | ecosystem: Environmental > Aquatic > Marine > Intertidal zone > Salt...
GCCAGCGAGTTCCAAGTAGGAGAACCAAAAGGAGCGTTCTCCTGCGCGATGCGGACACCGTTGAGGTAGGCGACGAATCCGTCATCGTAACGCATCTGCAGTTGCAGGGAAGTCATGGATCGGATGGTTTCCGGATCGTCCACTTCAAAGGAAACGCGCACATAAACACTGCCATTTTGATTTCGCATTTCCCGGACATCCAGCCCGACAAATCCTTTGTAATCGGCGGGGGAGGTTTCGTAGCCCACTCCGGTGAAGCCTGTTTTCCATGCCTCCGTTTCCCGGAATGTCGGTTCGATCCAATCCAGACCGAAACGGTCGTCTTCCGGGATCCATGCGCTGACCGGAGCCCGGTCGTTCAGCAGGATGATCTGTTCCAGCTCTGCTTCCTGTCTGGGATCGGTTCCATCGGTGGTGAAGTAGATGGTTCCTTCGGGTGCGTTCAGTTCAATGGTGTCATTATTTTTCAGGTAGCCTCCAAACTGCGAGAAGCTGGGTGCATCCACATTGGGAAACAGTCCGGCGGAGCGCAGTTCATTGACGATGGCGTATTGACTCGAGGGATTGTGCAATGTCGGCAGGTAATGGTCGAGGATGTTGTCGCGTTCCACCAACCAGGAATCCTCGCGTGTGAAATAAATATCCGGCGCGTGTGGGGCGGGTGGGTAGTTGTCGTGGTTGACATTGGTGCGCGGGCTGGGTTGTTGCACATTGTTACCGTAGGGTGTGCTGGCTTGTGTGTCGCCCCAGCGCGCTGATTCCGCGACGATTGCCTTGTCGATTTGATTCGCCAGATCGAGGTATCGTTGTCGACTTTGATTCAAGCTCAGGGCTCCGTCATTGAAGAGGTGTTTTTGGACTCGATCTGCGAACAAGTTTCTGAACGCGTTGTTTTGCTTCAGCTTTTGGAAAACGCCTCCCGCACCATCTGCTTTGAAATAGGGATTCCAACTGAACTTGTCCAATGCGATTTCCTGATCCCAAACGAAAAAACGGAACTGGCCGTCGCCGGACCCCGGATTTGCCGCGGCGTATCCGTTGTGGTGCGGCCAGTCTTCCGCGTCGGCGTAAAAGTGGAGCAAAAAGTAATCGGCGACGTTTTCCACATCCAGGTATTCCTGAATCTCGGTATAACCTTCCGGTGTGGAGGCATCGATGCGCATCATTTGATTCCATCTCGTTCCCGGACTGCCAAAGTCTTCATTGATTTCCCAGTCTTCCGGACTGCCACCCAAGTGATCCGACATGAAATCTTCTTTCAATCGCTCGGTCAGGTTATGAAGACCGAAGTAAAGTCCATTTACGTAAAGATGCACGAAGTTGCCGTGACTGGACGGTTGTCCCAAATCCTTCAAAGATTTCTTCATCCAGACATCCCGGAGGTATTGCGAATCATTCGGACGATAACGGGAGCTTCCCCAACTCACCAATCCCCAGCTGTCGGTAAAACACGCGCGCAAAACCAGTTGATTGAAACGATCGACCGGCGAGTCCGGAAACAATGGGTATTGGAGTTTTGCAACTCCTTGTTCCGTGGTGAAGGTCACTCGCAAAGAGTGTTTCTGCATACGCCAGGGGCGTCGACTGGAGTTGCCGTGCACTTCAATCTTGCAGTTTTCCTGAAATCCTTTGGCACCGTCCGGCAGGATGTATTCCATCGAGCAAGCCTTTTCGATACGGCTTTGGGGAATGGCATAAATGCCCCGGCCCGGCGCGATGAATTCGTCCTGGTTCATGACGATGGAGACGCTGGGAATATCCAGCAAGGCTTCCCGGATGCCATAATCAGGTAATGTATTGTCGACCACACGGGGATCCATTTCATAATCGGCTGGCACGATGCCGTTGCCTGCACCGTCCCTGTTGTTGACCTCGCTGTTGGCTCCCCAATTGTCCGGCCAACCCGGTGGTTCAGCAGGCTGGCGGGCGACGTCTTCGACAAAGATATAGGTGTGAGTGTCGACGTTGGTTGAGAGCCAGCCATCCTGATAGGCCATCGCGCGCAAAGTGGTGGTGGTGTCGATAGGAATAGGTCCGAGGTAGAGCAATCCATTGGTCGGAGAAGGTTCGCTTCCGTCCAATGTGTATCGAATGTCTGCTTTCCCTGATTCGGTGGTGATTACAACGTTGAAAGGAGTGTCATAAAACCCTCTATCCACCGAGAAGAGCGTGTCGCCGATCACACCCTCCAATCCATTGCCGTTCGCCCGCCCGGGACTCGGACGCGTGAAGTAGGACCATTGCCCTGAGAGATCGTATCCGTAGGAAAGGTCGTCAACTTGTTTTGGATAACCGGGGTCCAGCACGAATTCGAAAGTCTGCCCATCCGGTCGCACCAGGGCCAGGAATTCGCCGTTTGCGTTCAGGTTGAAATTGAAATGGTAATGTCCTCCGGCATCGCGATAATCGAAGACAGTGACTCCATCCACCTCGGGCGCTCCGCCAAATAAAACAACGTGCCCTCCGGGCGGGATGCGAATGCCGGGAAAGGTCCATTGAGTGAGATCGTCCGGATCATCGGTGAGGTAGTAACCGGAGAGGTCAAGCGTTTCATTCAGAGGATTGTAAAGTTCGATCCAATCGACCGCGTTCCCGTCACCATCCAGATGTGCAGATCGGTTTGAAGCCATGAATTCGTTGATGCGAATGGGTTCAGTGAAATCGTCACCATTTCTGACTTCAATGTGAAGGATGGCTTCGAAGGTTTTACCGCTCTCCGAAGTGGATCGGACTCGCAGCGACAGCACGGTGCCTTCCGGAGCAGCGATAAAGCTTTTGCGTGTGATCAATTGATCCTGCTGGATGCCAAAGGAATCATTATCGTCGTCACCATTGCCCGATGCCAATGCATATGAAAAATTGGATTCATCCTCCATGCCGAGGGTGATCAACTGACCGATTTGGCTGCCTACCGGTTCAGAGCGGTAGGCTATGTGCTGAGTGAGATCGATGCCCGTTGGACCATCCGGGACATCGGTTGGTTCACCGATTTCCATGCCATTCATCAGCACATTGAAATAGGGGCCGGGAGGATTGCCGCATCGTGCTTCGATGGTGGCCTCGCCTTCAGAATCGGCTGTCATTGAGAATCCCACTTGATGATCCTGCAGAGTTTGTGGTTCGGGATCGTTTCCGTTGAACACGTAAGGTGTGCCGTTCCAGGTGGATCGCCGTTCGTCGCGGCTGGACGTGTCATATCCCCAAATCGTCACCGGGTAGGTGGCGAAGGGGATCAGGCCACTGACACGAAGGTCGAGCCCCTCGGTTGTCGTCAAACTGCGAGGCACATAGATGAAATCCCGCCACATTTCGGCTTCGTCTCCACCGCCGTTGATGGTGCGCCGGTTGCGAGTGTCGAGAGGTTCGTTTCCGACAGGAACAATCTCGAGTGTCAGCCCGTTCAGGAAGACCTTGGACCAGGGAAATCCGAGGTCTTCGTCGTTCGAGCTGATAGCCTGCCAGCCGGATTGAGTGTCGCCATCACGATTGAAATCAATCAGCAAAGTGGAGGCATGGCCGGCCTCATGCGACACTAAGAGGCTGGCCAGGAACCGGATCAGGCAGGGGGACCATCCTATCCCGTTACGGGGGATTCGACTTTTCGCTTGTTTGACCACACGTTTTGTAAGCTGTTTTCATGCCTATTTGTAGGCAATCGCAGCGCTGGCCGGTCCGGCGAGATGCAACACTTCAAACCGTTTGAATCCAACTTCCCGGCACCATCCTTGAAAATCGGCTCCCGTATAGTCAAAACCACTTCCGGTTTCGATCAGCATATTGAGTGACATGAGAAGGCCGAACACATTTTCACGGCGCGCGTCGTCAATCAAAGACTCGATGGCGATGAATGCTCCACCTTCCGGAAGGGCGTCGTAGGCTTTGCGGACGAGGAATGTTTTGCCGGAGGTGTTGTTGAAGTAACGTGATTCCGGGCCCTCCCCATCGCGTTCCAAAAACTTCATGGCGACGAGGGCGTCAAAAAAGTCGTAGATGCCACGGGGGTGAATACCCAGTTCCTTGCCCAGTTCAGGACCCGTCATTTTTTGGTCACCTAACTGGGTGAACAGGTCAAACTCAATGGCTGTCAGCAGCGTTTTCGCATTCCAGAATGCGAATGCCGACTGCATGATGGGTTCGTGAGTTGCTTCCGTTGTTGGCATGCGCGCACGTTACTGAACTCGAACACCGAAATCAAACAGAGAAAGGTGTCAGTCGTTGGTTGTGAAAAAGGGGGCAACTTGTTTTATTGGATGCTTTGAAGGTTCTGATCACTCCGGCCAAACAGGCGCCTCCTTTCGGACTTCGTCGTATAATGCTTTCAGTTGGCTTGCCATAGCCTTTAGTCGTGCCGGTTGTTCGGAGGCGCGATCGGTTGTTTCTGAGAGGTCTTCTCTCAGGTTGTAGAGTTCGAATTGAGTCAGTGAGGCAGATCGGATGATGTCTTGTTGACCTTTTCTCAGGCTGCTTCCCGGCGGATAATCCGGACCGTCCCAGTGCGCGGCTATTTTCCAATTGCCCGATCGCATGGCCACCTTCGGTTTGCCAAACGCGCTGAAATAGTGCCAATAGAGCGGGTGCTGGCGTTCAACGGATTCCCCACGCAAGGCTGGCCGAAAGTCGGCGCCATCCAGCGTGCGATCGATAGGTAATTCGACTCCCGCTTCTGCACAAAAGGTCGGGAGAAGGTCCACTGCTGAGATGGGTTCGCTGACAACCGATCCTGCTTCTGTTTTGCCCGGCCATCGCACGATGCCTGGGACGCGGATTCCACCTTCGTAAATGTGGAGTTTCATCCCGCGCAACGGCCCCGGTGAACCATGCGAACGCCACGCACCGCCGTATCGATTCAACGTTTCGGGTCCATTGTCCGAGGTGAAATAAACCACGGTGTTGTCGGTGAGTTGGCGCTGGTCCAATGCTGCCATTAGTTTGCCCACGGCACGGTCCATGTTGGATACATTGGCGTAGTAGAGCGCTTCGCCTTTCTTTTTTGCCTCCGGGTATTGTCCGGTCAAATCGGTCGGTGAAGCGATGGGTTCATGGGGTTCATGAAAACAGACGAATTGAAAGAAAGGCTTGTCAGGTTGACGCACCGTGTCCAGCCAATGAATGGCTTCTTCGGCAACGATGTCGCATGAAAAACCCTCCAACGGTCCCACTTTTTCGCCGTTCCGCACAAAATTGACCGGGTTCTCGTGGGTGGGGGAAGCGTTGTTTTGCGTTGAAAACCAATAATTAAAGCCATGATCACCCGGCTGGGGTTGTTCCGGCGAATTGAACTTCCCGTTGCAATGCCATTTTCCAATGTGAGCCGTATCGTATCCCGCGGACTTCAACAGGCTCGCCAAGGTAATCTCTTCTTTTCTCAAATGCATCGCGTGTCCCGAAGGAATCCAATCGTAAATGCCCAGTCGATTGGGGGTGCGCCCGGTCAAAAGTCCCGCTCGGGATGGGGAACAAACCGGCGCCGTGGCATAGCAATCGGTGAGGCGAGCCCCCTGGGATGCGAGGCGATCCAGATGTGGCGTTCGGATCGTCACGTTGCCGAAACAACCAAGGTCACCGTAGCCCAGATCGTCACACAGGATGATCATGAAATTGGTTTTTTCCTGAGCTTGACCGGAAGAGGTAGCCCCCAAAATGAAGCAGGTCATCAACGCGCATGTGAAATAAGGCCAGTGGTGGAAGAGCTTGAAACCTGAGGTGTTCAAACAGGAACGAACTATTTTGGTGAACGATGTCATCAGTCAATGGGGTCAATTGCTTGGGTTGTTCCGCAAGTTAGGAAAGGGGGATGTCAGGGTTTCCATTGGCTGCCGTTGCGAAAGATGGCTGTTTCAGTGATGGAGATTGGCGGGTCGAAGGTCAGGGGACTTCGTTTGGCGGCCCAGGTGCAGCCTCGTTGGATGAGGTTGGCAGCGTGGCGGATGGAGGCGTCGGAGTGTCCCAGTAGGGTTTGGAAAACGCGTCCCTGTCCCACCTGATAAGCCCATGCCATGGGTTCATCCTTGCCGGTTACTTTGGAATGTGCGGTTGCCAATGCTTGGATAGGGGCTTCGCCGGCTTGTCTGAAGTAGAGTTCGTCGATGGTATCAAATTCATAAAAGTTCTGCGTGATCGGGTGTTGGATGGCAGTGATTTTTACTTCGAATTCACCGTAAGGATCATGCCCGCTGTCGGCGTTGTGATCCCAAACGCGTCGAACGAGTTCGCGGTATCCCGGCCAATCGGAAGTTTCGGCTCCGGGAAGTGAAGCGTGAAAGGCTCCGTTACCAAAATGGATGACCGCAAATCCACCACCATTGCGAATGTAGTCGTCCAGTCGCTTTCTCGCTTGTTCGTTCCAGCCGGGACTTTCCCAGTTGCAGTAGTTCATCACCAGGACGTCGTAATCGGACGGATCGTTATCGGTGAGCCATTGTTCCGGGGTTTCGGTGACGTGGGCAATGTTGCGGGGATCGAGTTCGATGGCGTTGATCAGTGCAGTGGTGGTTTCCTTCCATTTGTGGGCCGGATGATTGTCACCTGTAAGGATCATGACTTTAAAGCGATCTTCCAGTTTGGTTTCAATGCCCCCTTTGGGAATCTCATTGCCTGCGGTCCAGGCCACCGCGTTCATCAGCATCTTCCTGAAGTCGGGTATCCACCAACTGTCGTGGAAATGCCCTCCTGTGAATCCAAAACCGCGCGATCCGTTGTCGCGTTCGACCGCCCAGGCGACGGTGTCGGCGGGATCGTCGCCGGGAGGATTTACTTTGAGGATGGATTGAAGTCTCGGGTCGGCTTCACGGAACTTGATATTGTAGTAATACTCGTCCTTCAGATCGAAAGGGGAAACGCCGCTCAATACCGGATGATCGGGGGAGGCCAGCTGCACGGTGTCTTCCCAGGTCTGGATCTTCGAGAACCACTTGCGCGGGCCGGGGCCGGTTTCGTAATCGAAATACCCGCCCACCCACTCGGTGATTTCGTCGTGGTGTCTGGCCGGGTGAAATGTGGACCAATGCAGCAACATCAATCCGCAACCACGATCCATCTGCTTTTTCAAAACCTGATACCGGTCCTCGCGATAGAAAGGGTGCATGATTTCGTTCTGATCACTGCCATCGGATACCAGTAGGATCAGGTCCGCTACATCCAAAATGTTCGGGTTGGCCGGCCAACCATGGTAATGGGCCGAAATGTTCATGACCGGCGCATTGGGGGATGTTTCCAGGCAGTGTTTGATCAATGTCACGGCCTTTTCGTATTCGTGGGCATCCTTGGGGTGGCCGGTGATGGGGCCGGCGATCAGGACCACTTGTTTGGGGTATTCTTTGGGGTTTTGTGCTTCTGAGTCATTCGATGGAAAGCTGAACATCAGTATGAGGAGAAACCATTTCAGGTAACCGGTCCTTGGTCGAAGATGGCGGATCCAGTGGTGACAAAATGAGTGCATACGTAAATTTTTGGCGAAAAGTGTGGCGAATTGCCAGATGTTTGTTATTGCTTGTGCGTTCCGCCGATCCTGGATGTTTGTTTCTATGGTCTTGACAGCGGGACGCAGGTTGCCGTTTGCTTCGGTTTCCTGTTCTTGTTGTATCCTTTTCCTGACGTACCTGTTGAGCCTGTATGGAGTGCTGTTTTGATGGCATTCCCGGGATTTTGTATGCCTCTACCATGGGGAGATTTTAATTTTATTTTTTTAGCGCTATGGCTGCTGCCAAACATAATTACGACGAAAGCAAGATCAAGACGCTGTCCTCACTGGAGCACATCCGGTTGCGCACGGGCATGTATATTGGCCGTATCGGAGACGGAAGTCATTACGATGACGGGGCCTATATCTTGCTCAAGGAGGTCATCGACAACGCCATTGACGAATATATCATGGGATTCGGCAAGGAAGTCCACATCGACATTCAGGACAAGAAAGTCAGTGTCCGGGACTTCGGGCGGGGGATTCCGCTGGGTAAAATCGTCGACTGCGTGTCCACGATCAATACCGGGGCCAAATACAACGACGAAGTGTTCCAGTTCAGTGTCGGGCTGAACGGGGTGGGAACCAAAGCCGTCAATGCCCTTTCACAATCTTTTCTCGTCAAATCCCATCGTGATGGCAAATACGCCCAAGCGTCTTTCTCCAAGGGGGATCTCAAGGAGCAAAACAAAGGGAAATGCAAAGACGAACCGAACGGCACCTATGTGGAGTTCGTCCCGGACGCATCGATATTCAAGAAACTCCAACTGCGTCCCGAGCTGATTGAGCGACGTCTCAAGCATTACAGCTACCTGAACTCAGGCCTGAAACTGATCTGCAATGGTGAGACGTTTTATTCGCGCCATGGCTTGCTGGATTTAATCAAGGAAGACGTGGATGATGAAGCCATTTATCCTCCGCTTTACTTCAGTTCCAAGACACTTGAGTTTTGCTTCACGCACAGCACCGGTCGTTCCGGTGAGACCTTCTTTTCATTCGTTAACGGTCAATACACCTCCGATGGCGGAACTCATTTGAGCGCTTTTCGCGAGGGATTGCTGAAAGCGGTCAATGAATACGCCAAGGGCAAGTATGATGGGGACGACGTGCGTGAGTGCATGGTGGGCGCTGTGGCGATTCGACTGCAGGATCCGATGTTCGAATCCCAGACCAAGAACAAGCTGGGGAACACGGAAATCCGATCCGATCTTGTTGCAAAAGTGCGCGAAGAAGTGTTGCATCTGCTGCACAAGGACAAGGACACGGCCGACAAGTTGATGGCCAAGGTGGAAGACACCCGCAAGTTACGCAAGGAACTGATGGCAGTCAAAAAACTGGCCCGCGAACGCGCCAAAGCCGTCAGTCTTCGCATTCCTCAACTCAAGGACTGCAAGAAACATCTCAACAAGAAGAAGGACAAAGGCTATGACACCATGCTGTTTATTACCGAGGGTGTCTCTGCAGCCGGTTCGATTGTGAGTTGTCGAGATGTGAGCTCCCAGGCGATCTTCACTCTGAAAGGGAAACCTCTCAATGTGTGGGATCTCAAGCGTGATGTGGTTTACAAGAACGATGAGATGTACAACCTCATGTGTTGTCTGGGGATCGAAAATACCATTGATGAATTGCGGTATGACAAGGTGATCCTGGCCACGGATGCGGATGTGGATGGGTTGCATATTCGTAACCTGATGATCACTTACTTCTTCAAGTTCTTCGATCAATTGATATACGAAGGCCATTTGTATGTCCTGGAAACGCCGTTGTTTCGCGTGCGCAACAAGAAGAAAACCATTTATTGTTATTCAGAGGCCGAGCGCGAAAAAGCCATCAAGGAATTGGCACGCGGGGTGGAGATTACCCGATTCAAAGGGCTCGGTGAAATTTCTCCTTCCGAGTTCAAGCATTTCATCGGCGATGACATGCGGTTGAATCAGGTGGAATATGCTTCGCACAGCGATGCCAGTCACATCCTCTCTTTTTACATGGGACGGAACACGCCCCAGCGTCGGGATTACATCATGGATAATCTTGTGGTGCCTGTTGAGGATTAAAAGAATTTAGATTTTCAGAAACCATGCCCAGGAAGAAGAAAAGCAAAGGCTCGAACGATCCGGAACTTCCCATCGACGCCGAATATGATTTCGGCGAAGAGGAAGAAGAAACGGATGCCTCCGCCGAATCAGGTGAGACTGCCGAAGTATCCGGGGAGGATACCCCCGACCAGGATGTGCCGGAAGAGGACGCCGAAGTGAAAAAGGAACGGAGTCGTCTGCATAAGCGGATGGACACGAATTTCCTCGAGTATGCTTCCTATGTGATCCGTGATCGCGCCATTCCTAAGCTGGTGGACGGATTGAAGCCCGTGCAGCGACGTATCATGTGGTCACTGCATCAGAACGATGACGGTAAATTCATCAAAGTGGCCAATATTGTCGGTCACTGTATGCAGTATCATCCACATGGCGACGCCTCCATTGGCGACGCATTGGTGGTGTTGACCAACAAGCAGTATCTGATCGAAGGGCAGGGGAATTTCGGGAATGTATTCACCGGGGATCCGGCGGCAGCTTCACGATACATCGAGTGTCGATTGACCGAGCTGGCCCGCACTCAGTTGTTCAATAACGAACTCACGGAATTTGTGCCCAGTTACGATGGTCGTAACAAGGAGCCGGTCTGTCTTCCCAGCAAGCTTCCCCTGTTGTTGATGTTGGGTGCCGAGGGGATTGCTGTGGGCCTGTCGGCCAAGATATTGCCCCACAACTTTTGTGAACTGCTCGAAGCGCAAATAGCCATCCTGCGCAAACAATCCTTTGAAGTGTTGCCTGACTTCATTGCCGGCGGCTTGATGGATGCCTCCAATTACGACGATGGCCGGGGCAACATCCGCATCCGCGCCAAGATCGAGGTCAAGGATCAATCCACCCTTCATATCACCGAGATACCACCCGCGACGACCACGGAATCCGTGATGGCGTCCATTGAAGATGCGGCGCGCAAGGGCAAGTTGAAGGTTCGGAGTATCAACGATTTCACTTCCGAAAAAATCGAGATCGAAATCAAGTCTCCCCCCGGTGTGCCTGCCGAGAAATTGGTGCCTGCCCTTTATGCATTCACCGGGTGTGAGACCAGTATTTCCAGTCGTTTGATCGTGATCCGTGACAATCGTCCGGTGGAAATGTCGGTTACCGAGGTGCTGAAGGCAAACACCGAGCAGTTGGTGGACTTGTTGAAGCGCGAGCTTGAATTGAAGGAAGCCAAGTTGCTGGAAGATTTGTTCTTCAAGACCCTTGTCCGTATTTTTATTGAGAACCGGATTTATAAGAAGATCGAGAATTGTAAGACGAATGAAGCGATCTACAAGGCGATCTACAAAGGGTTCGAACCTTTCCGTGACGAGTATTACCGGGATTTGCAGGATAGTGATATCGAAATGCTCCTGGGCGTAAGGATCCGTCGCATTTCACTGTTTGATATCAATCGTCATAAGGAAGACATTGAGAAAGTGCAGGCGGAGCTGGATCAGACTCGCAAGTATCTGAAGTCAATTGTCCGATACACGATCTCCCACATCAAAGGCCTGCTGAAACAATACGGAGACCTTTATCCGCGCAGGACGCAGATTGCTGAGTTTGAAGCAGTCACCGCCAAAGAAGCAGCCTTTAAGTCGCTTAAATTCTCTTATGACCGGGACAAGGGATATCTGGGGCACAAGATCTCCGGGGATGAATTTCAGATGGCTTGTTCGAAATACGACAAGGTGTTGATCGTGTTCAAGGACGGTCTCTACAAGGTGGTTGAAATTCCTGACAAACTTTTTGTGGGTAAGGATATCATTTTCTGTGCGCGTCCCGACCGGGATCAAATCATCACCATGGCGTATCAGCACAAGAAGGTGACTTATCTGAAGCGGTTTTCATTTGGTGGAACAATTTTGAACAAGGAATACCGGTTGGCACCGGAGAAGTCCAAGGTCCTGTTCTTCGAAGAGGGAACCCCGGATGAGCTATACATCAAGTATAAGCCGGCTCCCCGGCAAAAAGTGACCCAACAAATCGCCAAACCGGGTGAACTGTCCGCCAAGACAGCCAAAGCCAAAGGCAACCAGATATCGATCAAGGAAGTGCATTCCATCCGCACCAAACCACCGCGGAATTGGGATGCCGACGCCGCCACGACCGAACTGAAGTTCTCCTGAGGCGTTTGG
>Ga0255778_10004349_pt1 | contig 11666 bp, 10 predicted proteins | sample 071ome_31_FD_179976 | JGI IMG/M metagenome (GOLD analysis project Ga0255778, IMG submission 179976) | Coastal salt marsh microbial communities from the Groves Creek Marsh, Skidaway Island, Georgia - 071405CT metaG (version 2) | ecosystem: Environmental > Aquatic > Marine > Intertidal zone >...
CGCTGATGACGACCTCACAGCCGTCGAAGAACTCATCACCGGAGATCGTGCCGCCACCCAGGGCGACGGAGTCGAACACCGCATTCGACCCGTTCGCCGGGTAGATGTGCGTGTCGGATGTGAGCGCCTCGTTCATGTCGGTGATCGCCGGCAGCGGGTCGATGTCCACGAAGACCGCTTGCGCCGCGTCGGTGGCCTGTTCGTAGGTCTCAGCGACAACGGCGACGATCGGTTCCCCGACCCAGCGGACACGGTCGCTGGCGAGAAGGGTGCGGTTCACGTTCGGGTTGAACATGGCCGGTGTCGGCTCAAGGCCGAGGCTTGCTGCGGTATGCACAGCGATCACGCCCGGCATGCCAACGGCCTCATCGATATCGATGGACACGATGGTGCCATGGGCGATGGGTGAGCGAGCGAACACCACATGGGCGGCTCCCTCAAGCATCGGATGATGGAGGTCGTCGAGGTACACACCTCCGGTGGTGAGGAACTTGGGGTCCTCCTTGCGCAGAACCCTCTCCCCGAGAACACTTCCGGTCATCGCCTGCACCTTTCGTCGCAACGGTCGTTGCCGCCAAGTTAGTCGCCCGAGCAGTACCTCGGCCACGTGGACGTCGGATCGTGGTGCCGAGGTCAGGGCGACGGGGTTCGCGCAGCGATGATGTCGGCTATCACGCCGTAGGGCCAACCGTTTGGAAGGTCGGTTGGTAGCAGCGGGGCATCCATCACTGTCTCGCGATCTTCGCCATCGGCCACGTACCCCAATTCGTCGCGGGCGGCCTCGCGAACACCATCGTCGGTGCGCAGGCGCTGTACCTCGGCCGACAGGTCGGCATTCACCGCCTCCAGGCGCGCGAGCTGATCGGCGAGTTCGTCGATCCGGTCGCCCTGCTCCCCATAGGTGCGCCACGGGATCACGGCGAGCGAGGCGATCAAGGTGAGAACCACCACGCCAGCGAGTGCACCGAGGACCACGGTGGTGCGTCCGCGTCCGGTGATGCGCGCCTCGCGTGGTACGCCACCGGTGAGGTCCGCAAGCGGTGACCGTCGCGCAGTTGAGGCCGGGCGTGGGCGGCGCGCCAGGCGACTCCTGCGTGGTGTGCGCGACCCGTTCACCCGCTCAGTCTCTCAGGCCCCACATCGTCGGTTGTGTCACCCGTTGGTCCCAGGAGCGAGCGCTGCGCGACCCCGGAAAGCTGCAGCGGACCCCAACTCGGACTCGATGCGGAGCAAGCGGTTGTACTTGGCGACCCGGTCGGAACGGCAAGGAGCACCGGTCTTGATCTGCCCACAGTTTGTGGCGACGGCGAGATCAGCGATCGTGGCGTCCTCGGTTTCGCCGCTGCGATGACTCATCACCGCGGTGTAGGAGTTCTCTGTGGCGAGGGCGACAGCGGTCAGCGTCTCGGTGAGTGTGCCGATCTGGTTGACTTTCACGAGGATGCTGTTGGCCACCGATGAGGCAATGCCGCGACCGAGTCGTTCCGGGTTGGTGACGAAGAGATCATCGCCAACGAGTTGGCAGCGATTGCCGATCGCTGCAGTCAGCGCGGCCCAACCGTCCCAGTCATCCTCGGCCATACCGTCTTCGATCGAGACGACCGGATAGGTGTTGACGATGCGCTCCCAGTAGGCGGCCATTTCGTCGGGGGTCAGCACGCGGCCCTCGCCGTCAAGGTGGTACGAGCCGTCGCGATGAATCTCACTCACCGCCGGGTCTAGTGCAATTGCAATGTCGCTACCGGGGGTGAAACCGGCGGTGTCGATGGCCTCGAGCAACAATGTGATGGCGGCTTCGTTCGAGGCGAGATCGGGTGCGAATCCCCCTTCGTCACCAACTGCGGTAGACAGGCCACGGGCCGACAGCACGCCACGAAGGGCGTGGTAGGTCTCGGTTCCCCATCGCAGCGCTTCGCTGAACGATGGGGCGCCCACCGGCATGATCATGAATTCTTGGAAGTCGACGGAGTTGTCGGCATGAGCGCCACCGTTCAGCACGTTCATCATCGGAACGGGGAGGACGTGGGCATTTACGCCACCCACGTGGCGGTACAGCGGAAGTCCCAGATCGTCCGCGGCGGCGTGGGCGACGGCGAGGCTGACACCAAGAAGGGCGTTCGCGCCGAGACGCCCTTTGTTGTCGGTGCCGTCGAGCGATCGCATGGCCGCATCGATCCCGCGCTGATCGCGTGCATCGGTACCGATGAGGGCCTCTGCGATGTCGGTATTCACATGGCGCACGGCGCCGAGCACACCCTTTCCGCCATAGCGCTCGCCGCCATCGCGTAATTCCACGGCCTCGTGCTCACCGGTGGACGCACCGCTCGGCACCATCGCGTGCCCCACCGCACCTGAATCGAGGGTGACCTCTACCTCCACAGTGGGGTTGCCGCGCGAGTCGAGGACCTCTCGGCCGGCGATGAGACTGATCTGTGACATGTCAGGGTCCTCCTGGGACAGGTGTGCCGATGTCGATCACGGTAGCGGTTCGATGCGCGGCAGTTCCGCTGTCGGCGAGTCGATATGTACCCGCTCGTGCTCGGAGCGCGGCAGCACGTGATCGAGGTAATCGGCCAGGGCATCTTCGAGCGCGATGTCATGGCCGACGCGTTCGGCGAGAAACCACCGGTGCTCGAGGAGTTGATGGAAAATCTCGGCCGCCTCAAGCCTGCTGAGTAAGTCGTCGGGGATGGCCGCGATGATCGGCTCGAAACGTCGATCAAGCCAACGCACGGCCACCACGTTTTCAGGTGGGTGGCGCCCGTTAGGGCCCACCATCGTGGTGCCGAAGGCTCGGATGTCGTCGAGCATGCGTCGGGCCTGGTTTTCGCCTGCGTCCAGGCCGGTGAGGTGCGCCAGTCGGTCGGCGTGAAAGCCGTGTTCGACAACGCGTGGTGTCACTCTCACGACGTCACCGCCGGCGCCGCTGACCACCTCAATCTCGCCGGCATCAAAGCCGAGTTCGTGCAATCGGTCGAGCCGGGTGCGCACGGCCATCGCGTCGCCCCCGGCGATTGGTGTGTCGTGGGTCAACTCGGCCCACAGGGCGTCGTAGCGGTGAGCCAGGTCATCGGCGACGGTGAATGGATCGATATCGGCCGTGAGACGATCAGCCATCTGCAGATCCAACAGTCCGCCCGCAACGTTCTCGCAGGCGATTGCTAGGTCGAGTTGGCGTTGGCCAGCCGTGAGTTCGTTGTGTCGTTCGCCGGTTTCCACGTCGATCACGTAGGCGGCGAGCGTGCCGGCATCGCGGCGAAAGAGCGCGTTCGACAGAGAACAGTCACCCCAGTAGAAACCAGCGAGGTGCAGCCGGACCAATAAGCCAACGAGCGCATCGAGCAGTCGGTCGCCGAGAAATGGGATGGTCAGTCCACGCCCTGAGAGCAGCGAGCGGTAGGGGAGGGAGTAATCGAGGTGTCGGGTGACGAGCATGCCGTCGCCCCCATTGGGCCGATCGGTGACAGCTGCAACGACAGTGGCGGTGGGGAGTCCGTCGTCAGCGAGATCACGGAGCAACCGGTATTCGCGGCGCACAAGGTCATCGGGAAGTTCCTTGGCCACGTACGCGAGACCGTCGACTTCGACGAGGCGCACTTCGTGGCGGTGGATACCGATGACCTGGTGCATGCCGGGTAGGTCCCACTCGCGCAGGCGTTCGCGAAACGGTAACCGCGCCACACCGGTGTGATCGGTGGGGTGGGCCATGGTGATGCGCATCAGCCCTCCGGCAGGTGTGTGCGCAACTTTGCCTCATCCCATAACCCGTCGAGGACGACGAGTTCGCTGGCGTGCAGGTCGATTCCTCGGTCCCGCGCCAATTGCTCCACGATGCGAAAGCGGCGCGAGAACTTCGATGTGGCTGCTCGCAGTGCGGTCTCGGGTTCGATACCGAGATGTCGCGCGACGTTCACGACGGCGAACAACACATCGCCGAGTTCATCGGTCAGTCGCTCAGGATCGCCGATGGTGATCTCGGCAGCCAGTTCGGCGGTCTCTTCGGTCACCTTGGCGATCGCCCCGGAGATATCGGGCCAATCGAAGCCCACCTTGGCTGCTTTGCGCTGGGTGGCGTGGGCGTGGGCCAACGACGGGAGCGAACCCGGAACACCGTCGAGCACCGATTGGGGGGCGCCGCCACGTTCGGCTTGTTTGATGCGGTCCCAGGCCGCGGTCTGCGCGGCGGCGTCGGCTGGTGCATTGTCGCTGTCGCCGAACACATGGGGATGACGTCGCACGAGTTTGTCGTGAATGCCGGCAGTGACGTCAGCGATGCTGAACCGGCCCTGTTGCTCGGCAATCGTCGCGTGGAATTCGACCTGATAGAGCAGATCGCCGAGTTCTTCGATGAAGTGGTCATCGCTCGATGGGTCGTCGACATCAAGTTCGCCGATGGCTTCCACCACCTCGTATGTCTCCTCGATCAGGTGGGGGATCAACGACTGGTGCGTCTGTTCGATGTCCCAGGGGCAGCGTTCACGCAGAGTGCGCGCCAGTTCGTGAAAGCGCACGTATCCCGCGCCGACCGGCTGGGCGAGCTGTGGAACCCACAGGCTTGTGAGGTGGTCGGCGCCATGACGATGCATTTCCGACCACATTGTGTTCACGATGCGTTCAGCGCTGGTGCCCAGTCCCATCAGCAAGGTCACCTCTGTGGCGGCCAACATGTCGGCTGCGGCATCATCGGGCCCCACGTCGATCGCCCCGGCCATCTCGGCGAGTACCCAATCCGCGTGGGTGTGGGCGACGAGCAGTGGGCCGGTACGTCCCGCTGCCTCCACTGCAAAGCGGTGACCATCGATGAGGGTCACTCCAACCTCGATCGGGTCGATACCAAGTCGGGCCCATACGAGATCGAGGAACGACATCGCCGGGTGAACAACGATGTCGCTGCCGTCGCAGCGTTCTCTCAGCAATTCAACGGTGCGTTCGAGTACTGCCGGAGACCCCGGTACGGCATAGGCGATATCTGATTTGCTCGATGCGTCATGTAGCAACCGATCGACAATCCGGTTGTACACCTCATCAAAATCGTCACTGGTCTCGTAGAGGTCGTCGTGGCTCACGGTGCCAGCCGGCATGATCGACGCCGCCGGGTGCTGCAGCGTGCGCGCGTGATGTCGGTCTGTTGATGCGAGGACGTCGCGGGTGTGGGCCGTCACCCATCTCTCGTCGCCGGGACCGAGGCCGACGATATGAATCATCCGACAGGGATCACTGAGGATTCGGCCGCGTCCCAGGTGCCGTATCGGGGATCGATCTCGATGTTGCCGGCGGCAAGTAGGCCGTCAACGCGCAGCACGGCGGAGTCGGTGCCGATGTGGGCAGCAACGACATCATCACCGACTTCGTCCCAGGGGCGATGCACGATCACATGCCATCCAAACGATGATTCCACTGGCGGCGAGATCGCCGCCGTCGGCGTGGCGTAGGCGCCTCGGGTAAAGCCGGGGTCGAAGCCGGCGTTGTATTGGCTGACCGGGATACATGCGTTGTCGGCGGTGCCAAGTGCGCCACCGGTGTCGACTGCGGCCGGCTCGGTAGATACTTCAACTGCCACAGCTGCAACCTCTTCGCCCGCATGAAGGCGTTCGATCACTGCGGTGGCCTCATCGCGGGTGTCCACCAGGATGTGTCGCACACACATCAATCCGGTCATCGCCGGATGATCGGCGTAGAGCTCTTCAAGCTGTTCAGGAGTGGCTGGGTCCACGCGGTCGAATGCACTGCGAACCACGTCGGTCTGGGAATCGACCACGAGGTCGAGGAACTCTGAACTGAGTGAGCGCCACGGGTGATCGCTCTCGAGGACATCGAGCACCGGGGCTCGGTCATTGTCATCGATGGCGGTGCCAGCGGTTGCGAGGAGGACATCGATCGCGCTGGCACGTACCAGTGCCGACATGAGGTACCGCGCCTGGTCGGCATCGGCCACACCGTCGGCGGCCGGTGTGGTGCCGAAGACGTCGGGGCGAGCGACGAACTCGGTGAGCAACGCGTCGAAGTCGCCTTGTTCAACGGTGTCGACGAGGTCGCCATCGCCCACTCGAATCACATCGTTGGCATCGGTGAATGTCGCGCAACCACTCGTGCCGAGCACGGCAGCGGCAGCGAGGAGCAACGATCGTATGGTGCGGCGGGAGGTCACCCGCATAACGCTAGCGGTGTGGGTCAACTGGCGCTGAGTGCCAACGCGAGGCGGTCGACCTGAGCGTCGAGTTCTCCGGGCAGGCGATCACCAAAACGCGCAAAATGTTCGCGGATTTCGCCGATGGCGGCGCTCCACCCGTCGGTGTCGACACGGAGGATCTCGTCGAGGTCTGCAGCATCGATGCTGAGGCCCGTTGTATCGAGGGCGTCTGATGTAGGCAGGCGTCCGATTGCCGTGTCGACAGCATCTGCGCGACCATCCACCCGCTCGAAGATCCACTTCAACACGCGGGAGTTCTCACCGAAGCCGGGCCAGAGGAATCGGCCGTCATCGTCGCGCCGGAACCAATTCACAAAGAAGATCTGGGGCAACTTCGACGGGTCGGCGCTGGCCCCGATGCGCAACCAGTGGGCGAAGTAGTCGCCGTAGTGGTAGCCACAGAACGGCAGCATGGCCATCGGGTCAAATCGCAACTTGCCCACCGCTCCCTGCTGTGCAGCGGTGGTCTCCGACGCCATGATCGATCCAAGGAACACACCATGTTCCCAGTCGTAGGCCTCGGTGACGAGAGGCACGGTTGACCGGCGGCGTCCGCCGAACAAGATGGCCGAGATCGGAACACCGGCGGGGTCCTCCCATTCGGGTGCGATCGACGGGCATTGAGCCGCGGGTGCGGTGAATCGCGCATTCGGATGGGCTGCAGGCCCGTCGCTTTCGGGGGTCCACGGTTTGCCGCGCCAATCGGTCGCGCGCGCAGGGGGTGTGTCGCTGGCACCTTCCCACCACACGTCTCCATCGGAGGTCAGTGCGGTGTTCGTGTAAATGCAGTTACCCCACAGGGTGTCCATCGCGTTGGCATTGGTGTCGTACCCGGTTCCCGGCGCAACACCGAAGAAACCCGCTTCAGGGTTGATGGCGCGCAGACGACCGTCATCGTCGAACTTCATCCAGCAGATGTCGTCCCCGATGGTCTCGGCTCGCCACCCTGGGATGGTGGGCACGAGCATGGCGAGGTTGGTCTTGCCGCAGGCCGAGGGAAAGGCGGCGGCGAGGTACTTCGACTCGCCATCGGGGTTCGTGAGTTTCAGAATCAACATGTGCTCGGCGAGCCAGCCGGCGTCGCGAGCCATCACCGATGCGATGCGCAGAGCGAAGCATTTCTTACCGAGGAGGGCATTGCCGCCGTAACCCGATCCGTATGACCAGATGTCGCGTGTCTCGGGGAAGTGCACGATGTACTTGTTGTCGGCATCACACGGCCACGCGACGTCGGGCTGGCCGTCAGCGAGTGGAGCTCCCACCGAGTGCACACACGGCACCCAGTCGCCCCCGCCGAGGGCATCGAGGGCGCCTTGACCCATGCGGGTCATGATGCGCATCGACACCGCCACGTACGCCGAGTCGGTGAGTTGAACGCCGATGTGGGCAATCGGTGACCCGAGCGGCCCCATGGAGAACGGCACCACATACATGGTGCGTCCACGCATGGCGCCGGTGTAGAGGCCGATCATCTCGGCGCGCATCTCCTCTGGGTCTCGCCAGTTGTTGTTCGGGCCCGCATCGTCGGCAGATGTACTGCAGATGAATGTTCGGTCCTCCACACGGGCGACGTCGCCGGGATCGGAGTGAGCCCAGTATGAGTTCGGGCGTTTTGCATCATCGAGTTTCGTGAACGTTCCGGCCTCGACGAGCGCGCCACACAGGGCGTCGTACTCCTCTGCGGAGCCGTCGCACCAGTGGATGTCGGCGGGCTGCAGGATTTCGGCCCACGACTCAACCCATGCGGTCAGTCGAGCGTTCTGTGTGGTTCCGGCCAAGGGGGACCTCCCGGTGTCGGGCCGCCGCGTCGTTGCGTACGGAGATTGCGCGTGTGTGAACCATTGTGGTCGGTTGTGTTCGCGCAGATCGCATCGCGGCGGTTCGGTTCGTGAGTTTGTGCCGATAGCCCATCGCTATCAGCGATGGGTGGCCGCGTTATGTCATCGCTGACAGCGATGAAGTGGAGTTGGAGGACGTCGACCGATGGGTGGGCTCAGTAGCCCGGAGTACCCATGTCGACTTCGCTGCCGAGACGCAGTGCGGTGGCTCGACCTGCATCATCGAGATCAAACACGACACGCTGACCTTGACGCAGCATGCGGAATACGGAGCCATCGAGAGCACCATCGGCGATCTCGTAATCGGCGAGATCGGTATCGCACATGATCAGACCCTGCGCGGTGGCTGGGTCATAGGCCTTGACGACTCCCTGCATGGAAAGTGATTCTAGGTCGGGCGGGGTGGTCAGCCGGCCTTGACGACCTTGCCCGCCTTAATACAGCGGGTGCAGACGTTCATGCGGCGCGGCGCTCCACCGACGAGGGCGCGCACACGCTGGATGTTTGGATTCCAGCGACGCTTCGTCCGACGATGCGAGTGCGACACCGACATGCCCCACGACGGACCCTTGCCGCAGACCTCACACGTTGATGCCATGTCTCGAAACTCCTTGGGATAGGTCCGGTACCTCACCGAACCACGACCCCGACACGCTATCGGTCACGGGGCCAGACGGCACCTGCCCCGGTCACCCCTGTGAGCTGGTGGGTAGATTCGTCGAGGTGGGTGCCTCACACCACCGAGCGGGAGCGGTCATCGATAACGCCGTCAGCGATGCCGTCGTCATGTCCCTGACGGCCGGGTGGGTGGCCGGTCGATGAGCGATGGTGACCGGTCGACGTTCGGGGATTCACCGACCACGGCCGATGCCCCGCTGACCTGGAGCGACCTCGCAGCGATCGGAATCGATCGGCTTCGCGGTGTGGGAGATGCGCGGCTGGCGGCATTGCGTGCCGTCGGCATCTCCAATGTCGCTGATCTACTCACGACCTACCCGCGCCGTTGGATCGATCGCACCCGACAGCGCAGCATCATCGACCTTGTTCCCGGCGAGGAGACGTTGCTCGTGGTCATGGTGCGCGCATGTGAGGAGCGACGACTGCGCGGCAACCGCACCATGGTGGTCGCTCGGGTCGGTGATGACACTGGTGCGATGTCGCTCACATTTTTCAATCAGCGATGGCGTACCAGGCAGTTGACCCCCGGCCTCACGGTTGCGGTCTTCGGCCGAGTTGAAACCTTTCGGGGTGTGCCACAGATGACCAATCCCGTCGTCGATCCTGTCGGCGATCGCACCGGCCGCGTCGTGCCGGTGTACCCGCAGAGCGAGAAATCACGCATCACCACTTGGGAACTGGCCTCGTTGATCGAGCAGGCGTTGCGGCGGTGTTCTGCCCGCTCGATCGCCGATCCATTGCCCGAGCCCATGCGCGAGCGACACGGGATGATGACGCGGTCCGCGGCCATGTCGGCAATCCATCGCCCCGAGAGCATCGATGACGTAGAACCGGCACGGCGCCGTCTCGCCTTCGACGAACTGCTACGTGTGCAGGCAGTGCTTGTTCAGCGCAAAGTCGCGATCGAGAACGAGGCGGGGGGAGTCGCCCATCCCAGCGACAGCGAATTGGTCAGGCGATTCCATGCCTCGCTCCCGTATGACCTCACTGCGGCACAGGCACGGGTGATCGACGAGATTCATCACGACATGGCATCGGTGGTGCCAATGCATCGGCTGCTGCAGGGCGACGTCGGCGCGGGCAAGACACTCGTTGCGGTGTCGGCCCTGCTCGTTGCCGTCGACGGCGGCTACCAGGGAGCGCTGATGGCACCAACGGAAGTGCTCGCCGAACAGCACGGCCGGGCGATTGAGGCCATGCTCGGCGATCTCAACGTGAGCGACCCGACCAACCTTCTCGGTGCACGACCGATTCGAGTGGAGGTGCTCACCTCGAGCACTGCCGCGGCCCAGCGTCGCGACGTTCTTGATGGGCTTGCCAGCGGTGCGGTCGACCTGGTGATCGGCACCCATGCACTGATCCAGGACTCGGTCGCGTTTCATCGACTCGGTATCGCCGTCGTCGACGAGCAACACCGCTTCGGCGTAGAGCAGCGTGCGGCCCTTCGCGACAAGGCGGGGGCCGCGGTGCCGGATCTGCTGGTCATGACAGCCACTCCCATCCCGCGTACCGCGGCGATGACCGTGTACGGCGACCTCGATGTCAGCGTGCTTGACGAACTCCCGCCAGGGCGCACACCAATCGCGACAACACGAGTGAGCGGCGACGCCGGCCGTTCGACGGTGTGGCAGACCATTCGCGACGAGGTGACCTCGGGACGGCAGGCCTATGTGGTGTGTCCACTGGTTGAAGAGTCTGAACGTGTGGAGGTCGCCTCCGCCGAGCAGACCTTTGAGGACTTGGCGTCCGGCGCATTACACGGGCTACGTCTGGGCCTTCTGCACGGACGGATGTCATCAGCCGACAAGGAAGCGGTGATGACAGCGTTCCGCGAGGGCGACATTGATGTGTGCGTTGCCACCACAGTGATCGAGGTCGGTGTGGACGTTCCCAACGCAACGGTGATGGCCATCGTGGATGCCGACCGTTTCGGCATTGCTCAGCTACATCAGTTGCGCGGACGTGTCGGCCGCGGGCGACATGCCTCCACGTGCTGGCTGATCACCGACGATGATGAGGAGAATCCGCGCCTCGCCGCACTCGAGTCCACCACCGACGGTTTCGAACTCGCCGAGGTCGACCTCGCATTGCGTGGAGAAGGCACCTTGATGTCGACGGCGCAGAAGGGTCGTAGTGATCTCCGTCTTGCCTCGCTCGCTCGGGATCTTGATCTGGTTGCCCTGGCGCGTTCGACAGCGATTGAACTGGTTGCGGACGATCCAACGTTGGCGAACCATCAGGTGCTAGCCGATGAACTCGACACATTCGTCAGCGATCGAGACTCGGAGTTCTTGAGCCGATCCTGAGTCGACGCCATGTTGCCGTCGGGTTACTGGTGGTCGACGTCGCCGAGTGGTGGTTCGTCGTCGAGCACGATGTCCCATCGGTCAAGGCAGTCTTCACAGCGGTAGGCGACCACGTCTCCGACCTGCCAGCCGCTGATGTCGGCCTCGTCACCGTGCGTGACTGGTGGTGCGCTCAGCAAGAACGCACGCCCTCCACAATCGATACAAGTGATCTGGGGGTCTGGTTCGATCTGGTGAGCGGCTGCATCCACGACATGAGTGTGGCAGGCACCGGGTGCACCCGCCATCGCCGTAGGGTGGTCATGTGCGAGTGGTCGCAGGAGAATTGGGGGGTCGACGACTGGCGTCGCCAGAGGGTCGTGCAACACGGCCCACCACCGAACGTGTGCGTGAGGCAGTGTTCAATTCTCTGGGGTCCGCCGATGCAATCGACGGCGCCGAATTCTTGGATCTCTGGGCGGGAACCGGCGCTCTCGGAATCGAGGCCCTGTCGCGTGGGGCGGCGCGTTGCACCTTCGTGGAACGCGATCGCGGTGCAGCAGCAGTGTTACGCGACAACCTGCGCACCCTGGGTTTGGAGGGGCGCTCACGGGTTGTCGTCGGCGATGCGCTTGCGGCAGCTGCGACTCCCGCGGACGTCGTTCTCGCCGACCC
>Ga0255778_10004358_pt1 | contig 11655 bp, 10 predicted proteins | sample 071ome_31_FD_179976 | JGI IMG/M metagenome (GOLD analysis project Ga0255778, IMG submission 179976) | Coastal salt marsh microbial communities from the Groves Creek Marsh, Skidaway Island, Georgia - 071405CT metaG (version 2) | ecosystem: Environmental > Aquatic > Marine > Intertidal zone >...
GTGCATACGTGTATAAAAGTAGGGAAATAATAACGACGTAAGAGCGCATCGATCGAACGAACGAACGAACGAACGCTGTCGCGGAGGAGGAAGAAGAAGAGTGAGAGAGAGAGAGAGAGAGAGTTTATTAGGCTCCTTTTTGATTATTTGTAAAATATGATTTTAGAAACGAAAATTCAACACATCACAACACTCTTCTTCACCGGCATACACGCACACAGTCACATCATATATATTCATTTATACCATCGTCGTCGAAATGCAGTCTGTGGTATCAACGCAACTAAGAATAATTGTTGGAATGAGCGCGACCAGTCGTCCACGACAGCAAAATAAACGGTCGTTAGTGTCGCGAGTAAACTCATCGTCGGGAACTTCATCAACATCATCATCATCATCATCATCGTCATCATCATCAGACGAAGAAAAAGCTCAGTTCATGCTAACGGAATACGGACATCCTTGGATAGAAAACGAAGAATCCGCGATGCGCTTGCTCGAGTATTTGCGAACGAAAGAGAAGAGGGAGTTCAACTTGGAAAAAGCGAGAGTGGTTATCGCGCAAATCAGAGAGACGCACGAGAAAGGAATAGCAACCGAAGAGGCGAGGAAAGCGAACCCGTTTAAACTACCAAAGACGTTCCCGGGGTTCTTGGGGATTTTAGAACGAAGTAGCGATAAGATTTGAGCTAATGCATGACTATTATTTATTATTTACTCTACTGCGATTTCGCTGCTGCTTTCTACCTGGTATCTACGAGTAATTTGAAACTATTATGCTACCTGCGCTTCTTCTTCTTCTTTCTCGAGGACAACTGCCTTTTCGTCCTCGTACTTTTTTTGGGCAATCTGACCTTCACGCAACATCGCTTTCAATTGGTCTTCTAAACCGTCCGTATTCAACACGGCCACGCACGAAACGTAGCGTGGGCCGCACAATTTACCTAAACGAGAGCGCGTGAGTGCGAATAAAACTGGTGTATTTAGTTCGCGACATTTTTTCACGATTTGCCAAATTTGGTCGTCCAGACCACCTTCCATATCGCCGGTGGATTCGATGTTCGGAGCGACGACAACAGCTTTACATTTACCGAGCTCGACGTTTTTCACGACTTCTCGCAGACCAAAGGTGAATCGTTTCTTCGATTTTGCTTTTATCGGGTCTGTTTTATACAGTCTCTCCTGTAATCTTCGAAGCTCAGAGAAGAGCGCTTGCACGGCTTGATTCAGAGGGGTCGTGATGACTTGCGAGGCGTATTTCGGCATTTTTTCAACCTTGTTCACGAACGAGGCGTCTTTCATGCGTTGAGAGTTGCGTTGGATTTGCTCTTCAGTTGTTTCTCCACGATCTATCCTCTCTTTGCGTTCGAGCATCTTCGCGTGTTTCTTACCCGCGACGTGGTCTGCCCACGCCGTTTCGCTGTTACACTCCATTTTACACAAATCGCAGAGTTTTGGTACAAACGCGGATCTTTCTTTTTTGTTCGTCTTCTTTGACGCTGACGTTGCCGTTTGCTCGCCTACTTTACCGCTACCGGAGCCTGTATTCATGAGTTCAGATTCTTTCTGTTTCAAAGTATCGATAAAACTTTTTCTCGTCCAAATGGAAGGTAACTGAATGACCGTTTGACTGGACGTGGAGGAGACGATGTATGGCTTGTCGTCTACATTTTCCTTCGCACTTGCTGACGTATTCGTGTCTGTATTTGTTGCATCGACAGCATCTTTGTCTTCGTCGACGGTGGCTTTCTCGATATTGTCGTCGTCGTCCGAATCATCGTCGTCTTCGTCGCACCACAAATCCACCTTTACTCTTTCGCTGTCTTCCTCGTCCACTTTTATGTTCACATACACTTTTCCAACCTCGATAGTTACTTCAACCGTCGATTCTTCATCTCCTTTGGACGACTCTTTCTTATTTGCTCGGGATACGAGAATAATTTTCCTCAATTTTGTCATGCGTTTTTTCTTTTTACCGTCCATGCGCTCTTTCCCTCTCCTCACTAACGTGGCCGAAGCCATGGCGGCGTTTGGATTCGCCATCAGCTCCCCGCCGCGTTTGGGACGACCTTCCACTTTCTTCGCCAATAAAGCCGATTTATCGCTTTTCTTCGTTTTTCCTTCCTTGAAGTACAAACCTAGGCCGCCTAACATTGCGCTCACGCCGCCGCCGCCGGCATTGATGGATTTATTCTGCCCAGATACAATTTCCGAAAGGTCAATCGTTGTTCTTTTTTTCTTCCGTTTTTCCTCCTCGATTCGTTCTTGTTCGGTCAAATCACCCCTCGCTATCCGTTCAGTATCGATGACTTTCACGCGATCTGGGTCGTTCAAACCGTAGTGTGAATTGTACAAGTGTGACGCTAAATGTTGAAACTCAGCGAACCTCCTACCACACACTCGACACGGGATTTTCCCGAACTTATCCACCTTGGACTTGCGAGCTTCTATCCGCAAAGACTCTGCGGTTATTTTGGGTAAATAGTCTTTTCCAGCGTGCTTTCCACCATTATTTTCCGCAGTCGTTGGCCATTGCACCCCATCGTCTTCATTAATATCGGTGGTGTTTGCGTTTGGCAAAACGCTGAATGGCTGCGCTTGAGCCGTTAGCGACGACGATGTCGCGAGCGGCGTATTCCAAACCGGTTTAGACGGCGCGGGAGCAAACACAACTTTCTTCGCCATTTGTTGCTGTTGTTTCTTGCTGTTATTGTTGTTACTATTATTGTTGTTGTTATGTCTCTTCTGTTGTTGCTGTTGTTGTTGTTGATTCTTTTCCTTGGTTCTTTTGGCAAACGACAGAGCTTCCTCAACCTCTTTCGATACTCGCGAAGGCACCGTTGTTTTCGAGTTTCCGATGCTATCACCAGTTTCGTCGTCATCATTTGAGATGTTCGCATTGTTCTTCTTTTGTATCCAACTCCCCGCGCTGCTCGCTTTCGAAGACTGGTATTGTTGTTGTCGTCTTCCTTCTTCTTCTTCTTCTACTTTTTCTCCGCCGATGTTGTTGTAACTCTTATTCCCACCTCGGGAATACCACGGGTTGTCGTTCTCCACCATGGATGGAATTCTTCCCTCTTCGTATGGAGAGAGAGAGAGAGAGAGAGAAAGAGGGAGAGAGGGAGAGAAGATGCCCGCGCTTTACACACAAAAAACAAACTCCCCTTCTTTATTTGTACAGCTTTGTGTGACGCATGACGCATTCTTCTTTTCTTATTCACTTCACGGTTCTTTTCTTCACTCAAAGAAGAAATTTCCACACACGAATTTTTAAGCGAATTCACACACTTAAACACACATATAAGAACTAAATATGTTTGGGAGATCCTCTTCTTCAAAGGTCATAAACGCCGAATTCTCGTTGATGGAGAGCGAGTCCATTCGCTCGGCTTCCAAATTATGCCTGATATTTATCGTCTATTCTTTCCTCGCTTCGTTGAAAACGAAAACGTACTCGCACGTCGACCGACTGTGGAGTATCACTCCAATTTGCTATTCCCTCGTGTTTACGTATTACGGGAAGTTTAACGAGAGAAATCTGTTGATGAGCGCGTTGATTTCGCTCTGGGGGGTGCGATTGACGCATAATTTTGCCAGAAAAGGTGGATATAAAAGAGGAGAGGAGGACTATCGATGGGCGGTGTTGCGAGAGAAGCGAATTCTAAACACGAATTGGGGGTGGACAGTTTTCAATATCACGTTCATCTGTTTCTATCAGCACGCTTTATTGTTGTTAATCACCGCGCCGTGCGCGTGGGCGGCGACGACGTACGCTCAAAAAATACCTCTGAATGAGTACGATTTGTACGCAACGCTTCTGTTCCTGTTCTTTTTCAACCTGGAACGCGTCGCGGATAATCAGCAGTGGCAGTTTCAGCAGGCGAAACACGGCAAGGCGAAGCGAGAGGCAAAGTACGAAACGGATTATCAAAACGGATTTTTGAGCAAAGGTTTGTTCGCTCGATCTCGTCATCCGAATTTTTTCAGCGAACAAATGATTTGGTGGTCGTTGTGCGTTTTCGTTTTGGCTGCGGGAGGGTCCGTGTTGCCGCAATCGTGCTCGGAGGCGAAAGCAAACTGGTATTGGCTGCGTTTACCGAAGACGCTGAGATGTTGCGGTTCGTGTTTGTCGATCCCTGGCATCATGTGCGGGTGCGAGGCTTTACACGCGTGCTATTTGGGCGCCGTTTTGTTATCGTTATTATTTCAAGGATCCACGGCGTTTACCGAGCAAATCACGGCGGGAAAGTACCCGACGTACAACGAGTACCAGAAGAAAGTGAACCGCTTGTTTCCCGCGTTGCGACCGCCTTCTTTTTTATCCGCCGAAAACGCCGCGACTAGGATCCAACACGCCTGGAAGAAGAAGAAATCAACGAGCGCGGCAAAAGTGTCTCCCAATAAGCTTAAGCGAGGAGGCTTTTTATCCTTCGGGAGGAAGTCCAACACGAAGAGAGAATAAAAAAAATTATACCCTTTGTATACTTGGTAGTTATGTAAGATCGGAAGAAAAAACATCGCACTTCTCATCACGTGCTTTCTCGGCACCCCAACTTTTTTTCACACGTCACAGTATCATACGCGTAGAGAAAAAAATCGCCACTTTTTTCCTTTCTCTCGTCTTCTCGCGCGCGAAAGAAAGGAACCGCACGAACACACGCGCAGAGCGCAGCAGCAGCAGCAGCAGAGTTTTTGTTTACTTCGGCGGCGCTCTATCTCTCCGCTTGCGTCGCGCCACAGTCGCGGCGAGCGTTACGAGTTTATTCTATTTTTCGTGTTAAATTGTACCCTCTTCTTGAGACGGACACGAAAACGACCCGCAGCGATTACGATGATGAAGACGACGAAGACGGCAACGGTGAAGATGACGACGAAGACAGTAACGATGGTCGTAGCTACGGTAGTATTTTTTTCCGCGGTGAAAGCGGTGAATGCGGACACGCTTCTTCGCATCGACACGGACTTGCTAATCGACGTCCCTTCGGGTTCTGACTACAAGTTTTCGTTTGACATATCCGAGTGCTCGCAACGAGGCGACGAATACATTCAAGTTGATTTATACGACAACGGATACTCGTACGGTATGGACACTTCTGAAAGACCAGATCCTATGTTGATGATTGCCAGAGGGAATACGCGTTATCCGTCAACGTCGTATAACGCGGATTTGCAAAAATGGTCGTGGAGTCCGACGTGGACACAAAAAGATGAAGACGGCTACGACACGTTTCGTCCGTACCACAGGATTGTGATTGATAACAGAGTGTGTACGGAACAATGTCTGAGTGGAGATCAGGTGTGCGTGAGCACGTGCGAGACGGAGAAATCTAGAGGGGACATATTTAAAGGTGTGGTGAAGAACGTGGAATATTTTACGCAGAATCGGTTGAACGGGAACTTGAGAGCGAGGTGCTCATCAACGCCACCGTGTCCTGAACCAGATGGGAAGGAATGTAACAATAAAGGGACGTGTACTGACATAAATAGTAATAGTGTTGGTGTGTGTTCGTGTGTCGATGGGTACGGCGACGTGGCTTGCGATGCAGTCGTCACGACGCTACCGAATGGAGAACAACAACCAACTACCGGCAATCCGTTTCTTTTGAACGAGAAGATGTGGGATTATTACTCGTTCGAAGTAACCGCGCCAGCTGGATCAGAATCGACTATTATCGTGGAGCTAAATAGACTTTATGGAGATCCAATTCTGTTCGTCAAGAGGGCGGCAGATGGGAAAGCGAATGGAGGGAGCGGTATCGTGAATGGCGTACCATCGACGCAAGATTTTGCCTCCTTGGCAGACGTGAACTCCTTTCGTTCAAGGCTTGATCATCATCACATTGAGTTGACAAACGCTGATTCTGGATTGTATTACGTCGGTGTGTTCAACAACAATCAGTATTTGAAAGAAGTATCCAAATACTATCTTCGCGCGAGGTGGAATAACAACAACGCAGGTGTGGAGACGCCGATGTGTCCTTTCGATTGTTTTGGCGACAGTCAAGGCGTGTGCGGCGCGGACATTCCCAACGGAAAGAGCGTGTGTACGTGTCAACTAGATGCTTTTGGTGGAGAATATTGTCAAGGTAAAGTCATTCCGTTCGATACAGATGATCATTACTGGAGAGGTATCAATGGCGTCATCGCCCCGGGCGAATGGAACTACATAAAAATTGACACCGCCTACTTACCAAGTGCAACTAAAGATGGTTTGCGAGTAATTTTCTCCTACCTAGGAAATGGGCATCCTTTACTGATTATAAAATACAACGACTTTCCGTCTTACGAAAACGCGGATACTATCTTGTCCAGCTCTCGGAATGTGCGAAGTCCGACAGAATTTCACATCACCGCGGACGTCATGAGTCGAACCGGCGTGTACTACATCGGTATTTTGAACATCAACTATTACGTTCACGAGGAGTTTTCTTACAATATCATCATTAACGTTGGTAGCTCTTCGAGCGAGAAGCTTCCGAGTTTCATCTCTGTATCTTTAGTGATGATTTTTAGTTTGTTCGTGTGCATGCTCATTGCGCTTGCCAAAAGAATAGTTCAAAACAGACAATTGGCAAGGATGCGCGCACTTCGTGCTGCTCAAATCGCAGCTAATCCAGAGTTGGCATTTACGTTTGGTGGTGCCGGTAATCGACGGGTGGAACCGTTCAGAGGGACGCCACAAAATGTTATCTCTAGAATTCCGATTGTAACTTTTAGAGGTGCCGGTGATGAACCGAAGCTCGACGATTGCGATTACTCCTGCGCGGTGTGCTTGGATGAATTTGAAAACGGTGATCGATTGCGTCAACTGACCCTTTGCGGTCACCAGTTTCACACTGCGTGTTTGGACGAATGGTTGGGTCAACACGATAATTGTCCTTTATGCAGAGCACCGATTGAGGCGACAAGTCAAGAAGGTGGAGAAAGAGTTGAGGATGATAACGAACAACAACAACAACAACAACAACAACAAAACATAGAGTTGACTTCGGTGTTCCGCCCGTCAAACGGCGAAGATGCGAACGATAATAGAAATGACAATAATTCGGCATATAGCGTAGTATGATTATGTAGCTCTTTTGTATTCAGTAAGTGTGTATAATTATCATGGATGTTTTTACTTCTTCCGCCCGACGCCAAAGAGCGAGGCAATCCCAAAAGCCGCCGTTTTTTTCTTTTTCTCCCTTGGGACTTCCTGCTTCCGATCTATTTTTGTTTCAACGAGACGTAATCGCAAACCAAGCAAAGTGTTTGGAGCGTTTTCTTCGCGTTCTCTCTTCGCCTCTTTTATTCTTTGCGCTTCTTTCAAACGTTTCTCGAAATGTTTGTATTTTTTCAGCAATTCTTCCTGTTCGCATTCTCTCTTCGCCTCCTCTTCTTGGCTCGTCAAGTCCCGTAATCGTTTTTCGAATTCATCGTACTCTTGGAGCAAATTTTCTTCTTCGCGTTCTTGCTGAATCCACGTGTGATTTCGTATATCTTCCAAGCTAAATCTTTTCTCCGGATCGGGCGTCAGCATATTTTCAATCAAGTTCAAGACATCCTCATGGATGGTACCCTTCTGCGGTCGTGTAAAGTTTCCGGCGCGAATATTTCTCATAGTCGACAACGTCGAATGATTCGTTGGATCCTCGAAAGGATACCGACCAACTAACATCAAGTATAGAGTTACGCCCATTGCAAAAATATCGATTTTAATCGGGTCGTATCCTACTCCTTTACCCTTCATTCGCGAAGGAGCGCCAATCAATTCAGGCGCCATATAATCTGGAGTTCCAATACCGAGCGTTTTTGCGGAATCCAACCCTTTCGATAAACCAAAATCAATCACCTTTAACGTTTTTTTAGCGTTGTTCTTCGTATTAACAACGAGACAGTTGTCTGGTTTTAAGTCTCTGTGAGCGAACCCGCGCTCGTGAATAGTGGATACGGCGTTCAACAGCTGTGCGAACAGTGATCTCGCCTCTTCGTTGTTCAATCTGCCACCTTTAGAATTTATGTAATCGAGTAAATCTAAGCCTTCTAACAACTCCCACACCAAAACGACGTACTCACGATTAGTCTCTGGAGAGACATGGTTGGTCACGTTCAACAATCGCGCAAAGTTATCCGTGCTGTTTTCGGAGGAAGAGTTCAGTCTATGTGCGTACTTCACTTCGCGACATATCGCGTTCAACGGCAACGACACCTCGCTTCTCTGCGAAACTTCCATGATTTTCAATGCAACCGGACGTCTGCTCGTCACGTCCACGCCCCGTATGACAACCGCAGAGGAGCCTCGATTGATTTCTCGTTCCGTTCGATATCGTCCGCTGCATATGACCGTCTCTTCCAACTCGTGCGTGCGTGGTTTTAGTACTTCTTTTTTTCTCTTTTCCACTTCTTCTTCTTCTTCGCGTATTTCTCCTCCAGTTGTCATCTTCGCGGCGTCGCGGCCGTTGCCGTCGCCATCGTTGTTGCCAGAAGATGGAGGAGGACGCGAAGATGCGTTTTTCGCAGCAGCAGCAGCAGCAGCAGTAGCGGTGGTGTTGGTTGTCGTCGTAATCATCCGACTCGCTCGTGAACGTTTTCAAGTCGCGTATATTTTTTATTCTCGTTGTCCTCCTCCTCCCCCTTCCTCGACACCTCGAGAAATCGAATTTCTTCGAACAATCGAAAACACAAACTTCTCACTCATAAAAAGCTCCATCTTTTCTCAACATCACATCAAAAACATCACGTCAAAAACATCACAACAAAAAAACACACACTCTCTCGTGTGTGTGTCGCGCATATAAACACACGCATCACATACGAGAAAGAGAAAAAGATACGCGGAGAGATTTTTGCCGACATTCGCGTCGTCGATTCAATCAAACGAAACACTCGCATCCCTTTATTGTATATCAAACGGAAAATTTGAAATATGTCACAAGGCAACGTGCCAACGAACCCCTTCTTGGCGCACGCGGAGCAACAACAACAACAACAACAGCAAGAAGCTTCATCATCGACATCATCGCAGCAGCAACAACAACAACAAAGAAATGACGCGCAGCAAGCTATCACGGCATCGCAGAATATGATGAACGCGAATAATAACGCGGCAGAAGTCTCTCGACCGTCGATTACCGCGACTACGTATACACCAGCACCAGCTGCTGGAACGCCAATCGCTGGCCCGGTGCCATCGCAACAGGACGAAAGAGCGAACAATTTTGCGGTCGGCTCGCCGTTCTTTTCGAGCCAGTTATACACGGGTGGCCCATCAGTGGAGTACTACGAAAATGACGAGCAAGAGGCGCAAAGAGCGAGAGATGAAATTCGGAATGCGTTTTCGCGAATCGGCGTCAACGCGCCGTCGTCCGACAACGCAAACGACTTGTTACAGTTCGTCGTGGCTAGACAGTTATCGAGGACGTTGAGACTGTTTGCGTGCGTTGATATCATATTTTGCATGTTTTTCTTTTTTACAGCGTGGGTGTTCGTCTTTCTATTGTTTGGACCGGTGATGGGATACCAAGGCGCGAGATTTTTCAAATACAGCAACGTGGTGGCGTATTTAGTGTACGTACTCGGGATGGCTTGTTGGCGAGTGGCTTTGTTTATTATCAACAAATCCGCCGCGGCGAAAGTTTTGACGTTTATCATGTTCATGGTGGAGATTTACATTTTGCGGCTGGTGTTCAAGTTCATGCAATTATTGAAGCGGTTTTCAGAGGAGGAGTTGCAGTTGCTGCGAATACTTGAGAATCCGCAGCGGAATGTGTATTGGCATCAAAGTGGAGGACCGCAAGCGACACAAAGGGTCGTCATTGTGCCGCCGCAAGCAGGTATGGCAGGGAGAGCGCCGATGTATCATTAAGAGATTAACATTCAAAGATCATTGTAATTACTAGCACAATAATTATCAAAGAATAAATTTCTATATATAACAATGGTACCATGCGGTGCCAGGTAACAACGCGTTGACATTATAAATTTACTAACATACTCTACGCTCAGGCGCTAGCCTCCTTCTTTAAATCGCTCCACAGCTTAGCCACGTCCTTCTTCGCGTTCGGTCTCCCAACACCGCAAAACCAGCTCGCTTGTCTTCCCGGAGGAACTTTGCACTTGCAGGGCTTCCCGTTCGGCTTTCCTTTTGTCAACGAAAACCAACCTCTTGGTGGCGGACGAGATAAACCACCTTCGTTACTCGTTTTCACCATGTGCATGTACGCGTCGTCGTCCGCGAACCACCCGTGCGCACAAAATGTGTCCAACCACCACTGTCTCGGCTTCACCGTCTCGTGAAACTTGAACTTTGTCGAGATCTGTGCCACGGCAGACTTCTTCCTACCATCAGCCGTATCGAACCTCGAAGTGGACTGCCCAACCGTGATGAATGCATTCGCTCCAGGTTTCGCCACTCGACTTAATTCGTTGATAGATCTATCGATATCCGCCTCTGGAATGTGCTCAAACACCTCCACGGACGTAATCATATCGAACGATTCCGATTTGAACGGAATCTCTTGCATTGGCGTGGAAAATACCGTCCCGTTCGCCAACAAATCCGACGCGTACTCCTTCAATGGCAGGCTCGCGGCTTCGATCCCTCTCGCGTCTATCCCACTTTGTCTCAGCTTTCTCACCATCACCGCCGTGCCGCATCCGGCGTCTAACAACGTCTTGAACTTGTACCTCTTTTTAATCCCGTCTAAAAATCTGCACGAGTGGCACACATTCGCTCCAGACCGTAACTTGTGATACTCATCGTACATCGTTTTATACATCTCTCTGTGTTGCGGATTTGTCCACGTTTGTTTCCCGGATTGCACGTTCGTGTTCACGGTTGTTTTTGGTTTCGAGACTAAGTGGTCTTCCTCAGACCCATCGTGTTGGTCATCGTCGCCATCGTGTTCTTCTCCGTCGTGATCATCGCCATCATTCGAGGAGTGATGAGTATTCAAATCCCCGTGTCCATCGTCGTCATCGTGGTCATCGTCATCGTGAGAGCCAGAAGAAGAAGAAGACCCGTAACTCGTCGTCGGGTGCCAAGTTGACGAATGATCGTAGCGATTATGATGAGAAGTCACGCCTCCATCGTGCTGATTCGGAGGCGTGAATAAAAACCCGGCTAAAGAGCCAACCACCATGCCGACGGCGACCAAAAATGCCGCCGAACGCACGCGCCTCGCTAACTTTTCGTTGTCTTTGATCCCCATATTTTGTGTGAGTGTGTGTATCTTAAAAAAACTTTTGTTGTGTGTGCGTGGTTGTGGGTGGGTCGCGTTAAAGAGATGAAGATAACTTTCTCTGCCACTGTCTCGCGATTTTTCGTTTTTCGTTTTTTGAAGACGCGAGAGGAAGTTGAATTTTCTTCTTCTTAAAAATAAAGTGCGTAACGACCTTCATTTGACTTCATAATATTATAAACATAAAACGTTAAAATGGCGAAAGTGATGGATTTCCGCACGGCGGTGTTCTTTCTGTGCACGAGCATCACTCTTATTTCCACTCTGTTGGCCATCGCGGGGTTTCTCCCGTTTCTCTCCGCGACGTTTCCACTCTTGCGATTTCACATTCAAAGAACGTATCGAATCGCTTTTTTCAGTTCTTGCGTAGCTTTTATCTATCGCATGGGGTACACGCTAAAGAAACTGACGATAACATCATCTCAGCAATCGCAAC
>Ga0255778_10004369_pt1 | contig 11639 bp, 9 predicted proteins | sample 071ome_31_FD_179976 | JGI IMG/M metagenome (GOLD analysis project Ga0255778, IMG submission 179976) | Coastal salt marsh microbial communities from the Groves Creek Marsh, Skidaway Island, Georgia - 071405CT metaG (version 2) | ecosystem: Environmental > Aquatic > Marine > Intertidal zone > Salt...
GCTGATAGCGCACAATCCAACCCAATTCTTTCAATCATCCTCGCCGGCATCGGTTTGATGGGTGTTGCCGCGGTGTTATTACCAGCGGATCTCGTTCCTCAGCTCACTCAATCAGCACCGACTGAAGAGACTAAGCCAGAGGCTTCTGTTGCAGCTGAGCCTGCACCTACACAGGTTGTTGAAACTGCAGACGTTAAAGAAGCGCCTGTGTTTGTTCCAGTAGAAGAGCAGAGCCAAACAGAGCAAGTCGTCGAGACGGTTAAAGAGGCGGTAACTGAGCAAGTTGAGCAGACACAAGAAACCGTTGCTGATGTGGCGACGGAAGCGGCGAATACCGTGACAGATACTGCCAACACAGCGGTCACAGCTGTGACTGACATGGTGAACAATGTGATGCCAACGGCGCCGGTTAATTCAACTGAGCCGCCAGCAAATACTACCCAGCGTCCAATGGCGCCTCAGTTCCGTCCTCAGTACATGCCGTACATGGATGGTCGTTGGCCGGCACCTCCGGGGTATTACCCACCGCAGAACTATCAGCCGCGCCCACCTTGGGGTTACCAACCACCGCCTCAGCAGCGCTAAAAAACAAAAGCCCCGCAGTGCGGGGCTTTTTTTATTTGGGTAGATTGTTGATTAATCTTCCGCAGATTCTTTCTCTTTTTGTCCGGCTTCTTCGGTCGCTCTAACGAAGGGTCGCATTTCTCCACGGTCATGCTCGATAACGACATGATTGCCATCTGCAAACGTCATCTTGGTAGAGTAGAACAAGGTTTTCTTGTTTCGTTTGATGATCGCAACAATCAGACCTGCGACTGAACCGATTAGGGCGCCATCTAAACCCATAGCAAACCAGAGCCCACCGGCAAGTACGCCTGCCGAAACAACGAGGGCAATAAGGAAGGTGGTGAAATCAAATGCAAGCTTTTCAATAGGGTCGGTTTTAATTTGGAAGACATGTTCAGCTTTGTAAGACGCCGTTTTATTGCTGACGACATTAATAGAAGAGTCGTCTTCATTTAACGTAATTGTGCCTTCTGTCCCAAAAGAGCCCTCGGTAATACGTAACATACAGTCCCCCAACCATATTCAAGCATATGTTTTTTATCATGAAGCTAAAGAGGGTACAAACACTCTCAAATATTAGAAATTCCTACTTAAGGTCTTGAAATCTTGGTGTCTGAGTCGGTTTTTTATATGCACTTAGATTTTTAAACAAAGTAATTGAGTTTTGGATTGATTCAGATTGAGCGGATTTTCGGTAATAAGCATAAATGCCCAATTCAAATCTTTTAGAGTCATCTTCACAAAATAGATCCGTACTTTCGGCGAGTATTTTTTCTGATAGGTAAGCACAGCCTGGGCGATGCTTTAAAAGATCTCGAGCAAGTCGTGGTGTAGAAACGGTAATAAGTGGCTTACGGAATTCATTATGAGAAGCCTCAAATTGCGCATTGAATGACTGGCTCCAGTTGATGTGAATGTAATGATTAAAATTAAATTTTCTGCTGGGGTTGTTTTTTGATTTAGCTAAAAACAACGTTAAGTAGCCAATTTCTTCACTTATAACTTGTGGATGAGAAAAGCTTTCTATAGATAGGTAAAGATCTGCTTTGCCATCTAATATTCGTTGAAATGCACTTTTGCTATTCAGGGTTTCTAGCTCAAGTTGAAGACTCACATCATTAGTCAGTAGTTGATTGATCCAACTTGATGAGGAGCTATCCCAAATTCCTGGCGACGCTAGAATTTTTAAGACATTGAGGTTGCTGTTTTGATCCGTGATTAATTGTATGGCGTTATCCCAGTTTTCGAGAATTGTCTTTGCATAACTCAAGAGTGCTGAGCCAGCTGCCGTTGGCTGGATGTTATTTCTCTCTCGGGTGAATAACTGGCTATTCAGTTGTTCTTCAAGAAGCTTGATTCGAGAGCTTACACCGGCAGTGGTGAGGTGTAGATTTTCTGCTGTTTTGCCAAAGTGCCTTGTTTGGTAAAGCTCGATAAAGGTTTTAAGCAGCTCGACGTCCATCTTTGGTTCTCAGGGTATTTTTTTCGATCTTATCCTCCTGAAATCTTTTTTCGTCAACTTAATTTTAACGTGTTGTTAAGGGATTCGATTTGAGTGCTTAGCTGCTGAATTTCACTATGGGTCCATGTATTTATATGGACTTGTGAAATGGGTTTCTTGCTTTGCCCGGCTAGACATCAAGATGTTGATTTCATTTTGAGCTTGATAATGAATGGAGCCAGAAAAGGGCATTTCAATTCGCAAGCAATATCAGATAAAGGGTTAATGCGCTCCGATATTCTATCTATTATTAATAATGGTGTAGATAGAAATATGTTGGCTAGTTTTGCTTACGTCGCTTGGAACGATGGAAAGCGGGTTGGGATCGCCAGTATGACGGCAACTACCAAGTCTGATGGTGGATTTGAACTGGGAGCTATTGCGGTTAAGCCCTCAGACCAGAATAAAGGTTTTGGGTCCTTGATTTTGGAGACTCTTTTAAAAGAGTGGCTACCTAAGAAAATCATCTACGCGCGTTGTTACCCAAAATCCGAAAAGCTTTTTCTAATGCTTCAAAAAAAGGGCTTTGAGTTTTTAGGTTTTAGCGGAGAGGATCGTATTCTTCGTCATGAAAGAGTTAATGGAATTGACCTTGGCTTAAGGATTGGAAGTATTATTCCGACCCGTCATGCTAGCTAAGCACTGGCGATATCAGTGCTCAAATCGGTTTCTTGTTCAGCGTATAAGCTTGCATACAGACCATCTTCTTTGAGTAGTTGCTGATGGCTGCCATCTTGTACGAGCTGACCATTATCGAAAACTAAAGCACGATCAGCTTGTTTCACGGCACTGAGTCGATGTGCAACGATCAGTGTAGTTCTACCCTTTAAGAAACCTTGAAGTGCTTTGTGCAGTTGATGCTCGGTATCGGTATCTAGAGCGGATGTGGCTTCATCAAGAATCACGACTTTAGGGTTGCTTAAGACTAAGCGCGCAATGGCCAGTCGTTGACGCTGACCGCCTGATAATCGAATGCCGTTGCGTCCAACGATGGTGTTCAAGCTGTCAGTTAATTTTTGAACGGTATCTTTAAGCTGGGCGATTTCGAGTGCATGCCATAGCTGCCCATCACTAAACTCGCGACCGAGGGTGAGGTTTGCGCGTATCGAGTCATTGAAGAGTGCGGGGTGCTGAAGAACTGTTGCGACGTTATCACGAACTACGCTTAACCCAATCTCTTTCACTGAATGCCCATTGAAAAGCACGTCACCAGATTGTGGTGTGTACAAACCCAAAAGTAATTGCACCAGAGTTGTCTTGCCGCCACCACTCGCGCCAACGAGCGCAACTTTCTCGCCGGACTCGATACGGATATTCACATCTTTGAGAACCGGTGAGTCGGGTAAATAGCTGAAGGTGAGGTGGCGTGTTTCGATCGAGACAGTATCGTGATCGATAAAGGGATTGGTTTTAGACGGGTACTCTGGCTCTAAGCCGACATCCATCAATTGATTGATGCGCACCAAGGCGGCGCGTGCAGAGTGATAGGCGTATTGAATGCCCAGTATTTCTTGTACAGGCGTCATCATGAACCAGAGATAAGCAAAGACAGCGAGCATCTGGCCTATTGAAAGATCTGAGTAGAGGACCATCACCATCGATAGGGCGCGGAAGGTGTCAAAACCAAACAAGAACACCATGAAAGAGAAGCGACTCGCAGCATCGGACTTCCAGGTGTAGTTGGCTGAATGATCACGAATATTGCTTGCCGCATCGATGACACGTTGCACGAAATGCTTCTCGCGATTGGCAGCACGAATCTCTTGAATCGCATCGAGCGTTTCGCCTAAGGATTCTTGAAACAGCTGATAAGCCGAGTTCTCTTTCTTTTTGAGTTGTTTGACGCGCCGACCTAATGCGGTGGTTAGATAAATCACAAAAGGATTGAGCAGCATGATGAAGAGTGCGAGCTGCCAATGCATCCAGAACAGGACAATGGCTGTGCCGAGTATGCTTAATACGGCGACGATGAATTTACTGGTGGTTTGGCTGACAAATTGATCGATAGCATCCAGATCGGTGACTAAATGTGACGCAACGGTTGAGCTACCGAGGGTTTCATATTCCGACATCGAGAAGCGTTGCAGTCTTAACAGCAGGTCGCGGCGCATGCGGAAGATGAGGTCTTTGGAGATGATGGTGAACTGCCGTGTTTGCCACACCCCGAGTATCAAGCTAGCTAAGCGAAGCGAGATCGTCAGTATTAAGATTGCGGTGATGTAGAGGATGGCGCCATGCCATTCGCTTGGAAATAACTGCTGAAGTGCAGCGACGGTGCTACCGGGTTGGTTGAGTAAGACTTCGTCGACCAATAAAGGAATGAGTAAGGGGATAGGTACCGATACAGCTGCGCCTAAAATCGCGATAAGGTTAGCGCTGATTAGTTCGCGGCGATGCCGCGTTACCATGCTGACAAGCTCAGACCAGCGATAAGGTGTCGAGCGAAGTTGGGCTGATTCGGATTGCATCATTGGAGTATCAATGCCGCTAGTTATGAATACAACTCACAATCTCATGCAACGACTAGGAACATTGGTTGTCTTGCTGATGTTATCCGGTGGAAGTTTTGCTTTGACCTTTGAAGGTGATTTTGTTCAGGGTGGCATGGTGATGGTTCAGGATGCTGATGTGATTGCCGCTTGGCAAGATGATGAATCAGTCCGCGTGTCGGATTCGGGTCGCTTCTTGTTGGGTTTTGGGCGTGATCATGAGAAGACGGTGGCGATCAAAGTGAAGTATCGCGATGGAGGTGAAGAGATCATAATCAAGCCAATCGCCCCTCGTGAGTTCAATATTCAGCGTCTGAAAATCAAAAACAAGCAGCAAGTTAATCCCACTAAGCCTGAGATCTTGGCGCGAATAAAACGCGATAACGCTGGCGTGAAGAAAGCGCGAGAGCTTAACGATGCGCGTGAAGATTTTGCTCAAGGCTTTATATGGCCGGCGATCGGACCTATCTCTGGGGTCTATGGCAGTCAACGAATCCTCAATGGCACGCCAAAATGGCCTCACTATGGAGTGGATATCGCTTTGCCGACGGGAACGCCTGTCGTGGCCCCCGCTGATGCAATTGTAACCTTTGCGGATGAGGATTTGTTCTATTCGGGCGGCACGTTGATCATGGATCACGGACATAAGCTCAGTTCGAGCTTTCTGCATTTGAGCAAGATCACGGTAAAGCCGGGTCAGCGGGTGAAGCAGGGGCAGGTGGTTGGCAAGATTGGTGCAACAGGCCGGGTGACTGGTGCGCATCTCGATTGGCGGATGAATTTACGCGGTCACCGAATCGATCCGCAATTATTGGTCGACCCCATGTCAAAAGTTGCGCAATAAGCCCAGTTATTTGGCGGTTCGTGCGATAATTACTCCATTGTCTTTTTAACCGGCGTGTAGGAAATGAAATCGCGTTATTTATTAATTTTCAGTCTGTTGCTGTCAGGTGTGGCCAGTTCTGCCAATCTGTTCGATCTTTATCAACAGGCGCTCAAAACAGATCCAGAGTGGTTAGCTGCGCAGTCGACCGAGAAAGCCTCTGCTGAGGCCTATCCACAGGCGTTGTCGTATCTGTTGCCGAATGCCTCGGTGACCTCGACCTATACCGATAGCTATAAGGATGTTGGTGACACCAATTCCCGTTTGAATTCATTGGTGATCAATCAGCGCTTATTCAATTTGGGCTCGTTTGCGGGTTTGAGTCAGGCTGATCTAAATACCGAGAAAGCAAAAGTTGTTCTACGTGATGAAGCCGATGCGCTGAAATTGCGTGTGACTGAACGGTATTTTGATGTACTGACTGCGCAAGATGGCGTGACTTTTGCGGAAGCGGAGGAAAAAGCGTTAGCTCGTCAGCTTGATCAGGCAAAGCTAAGACTCGAAGTTGGTTTGATCCCGATCACTGACGTCCTCGAAGTGCAAGCGCGCTTTGATACCAGCGTGGCAGCGACGATTGCAGCTCGTAATGAGCTCGATAGTGCGTTGGAATCATTAAAGACGGTTGTGGGTCCGGATGTTGATAACAGTTTGCCTGTTATGAAGAGTGACGCTGAGTTTCTAGCCTTGGATCCTGCATCTATGGATGAATGGTCAGATCTGGCAATGCAAAACAACGCAGCGCTTGTGCAGGCGCGTTTGAATGTTGAGATTGCGGATAAGCAAGTAGATATCAAACGTTCAGGTCACTTTCCTTCACTCGACTTGAAAGGAACGGTGAATCGATATGACGGACAAGATAGTGCAACCCTAGTTGATAACGAATCCGTTGCAATCACCTTAACGGTCCCTTTGTTTGCAGGTGGTTTGACATCATCTGAGACTGCGGAAGCGAGCCATTCCTACGAAGCAGCGAAGAGTGCGTTGGAATTATCTCGTCGTGAAACGATGAGAGCAGTACGCGATGCTTATCGCGGCACCCAAGCAGCGATGTCGCGTGTTAAAGCACTCAAGGCAGCTGAAGAGTCTGCGCAAAGCGCATTAAGTTCAGTTGAGCAGGGCCTGACCGTCGGCACACGTACGATTGTTGATGTGCTTGATGCACAAAGTAACTGGTACAAGGCGCGACGCGATTATGCGCAAGCTCGCTATAACTATGTGATTAATGTGTTGAGCTTGCAGCGCACAGCAGGAAATTTAAGTGATGCTTCAATTGAGCGTGTAAACGCGATGTTGGCTGAGTAAGGTTTAGAGACGATGTCTGGTAATACGATTGGTAAATTATTTACGGTAACAAGTTTTGGTGAGAGTCATGGATTAGCAATTGGCTGCATCATTGATGGTTGTCCTCCAGGAATGGAGCTATCCGAAGCTGACATCCAGCCAGACCTTGAGCGTCGTCGTCCGGGTAAAACTCGACATACCACGCAACGTCGTGAGATGGATGAGGTACAAATCTTATCGGGCGTGTTCGAAGGTAAAACTACCGGTACGCCAATTGGTCTTTTGATCCATAACACCGATCAGCGTTCTAAAGACTACGGTGACATTGCGCAGAAGTTCCGTCCCGGTCACGCGGATTACACCTATATCCAAAAGTACGGCATTCGTGACTATCGTGGTGGTGGTCGTTCATCGGCACGTGAAACCGCAATGCGCGTTGCGGCAGGTGCTGTTGCGAAAAAGTTTTTGAAAGAAGCCTTTGGTATTGAGGTGCGCGGTTACTTATCAGCGCTCGGTCCAATTACACCTGAAGGCTTTTCTTGGGACTCGGTAGAAAACAATCCTTTCTTCTGGCCCGTTGAAGCACAAGTCGCTGAGCTTGAGACCTATATGGATGATCTGCGTAAAAGTGGTGACTCTGTCGGTGCAGAGGTGACTGTTGTGGCTGAAGGCGTGCCACCAGGTTGGGGTGAGCCAATTTTTGATCGTTTGGATGCCGATATCGCGCATGCCTTGATGGGTATAAATGCAGCTAAAGGCGTTGAGATAGGTGCTGGCTTCCAGTGTGTGTCACAGCTTGGTACCGAGCATCGCGATCAGATGACGCCAAAAGGGTTTTTGAGTAACAACGCTGGCGGTGTGCTCGGTGGTATCTCGAGTGGTCAGGATGTTGTGGCGCGAGTGGCGTTTAAACCGACATCAAGTATTCGCTTAGGTGGTCAAACGGTGGATGTTGCGGGTGAAGCAACCGATGTCATCACTAAAGGTCGTCATGATCCTTGCGTGGGTATTCGTGCGGTACCGATTGCCGAAGCGATGTTGGCGATTGTATTGCTTGATCACGCATTGCGTCAGCGCGGCCAAAATGGTCATGTAACGCCAGAAACTCCAGTTATTCCTGCGTCAGCTGAGTAAGCGTCCGGGTTCGGCGGGCGTCATTATGCAGCTGCCTTACTGGCGACTCTCTTCCTTCTATTTCTTTTACTTCGCGCTCTTGGGTGCGTTAGTACCTTATTGGGGTTTGTTTTTACAAAACCGCGGCTTTGATGCGATAGCGATCGGTGAGCTGATGGCGATCCTTATGGCGACAAAAATCGTTGCGCCCTATATCTGGGGTTGGCTTGGTGATCATTTGGGTCATCGTATGCGAATCGTGCAGGTCGCCTCGTTAATCTCTTTGTTGGTGTTTGCTTTGATGTTTGAGGCGAACACCTATTGGTCGATTGCCTTGGTGATGACCTTGTATAGCTTCTTTTGGAATGCCTCGTTACCTCAATTCGAAGTGGTGACCTTTACCTATTTAAAAGAACTCATCGCAAAATATGCCCAGATCCGCTTATGGGGTTCGGTGGGTTTTATCATTACTGTGCTGCTGCTAGGTATGTGGGTAGATCATCAGGGTACAGAAGTTATCTTGCCGGCAGTCATGGCGATCTTTATTAGCATTTGGTTGAGCTCGTTATTTGTTAAAGATCCCGATCCAGAGCCGCATCCTCATCAAGAGATCTCGTTATCACAGGTGCTTAAGAAGCCAGCGATTATTGCCTTCTTTGTGGCGGTCTTTTTGATGCAGATGAGCCATGGGCCTTATTACGCCTTTTACTCGATCTACATGGAGCAACACGGTTACAGCAAAACCTTCATTGGCCAGATGTGGGGCTTGGGGGTGTTTGCTGAGGTGCTGATGTTTATTGTGATGCACCGTCTGTTGGAACGTTATGGCGCGCGACGCGTCTTAGTGGCAAGCCTGTTATTGGCCGCTATGCGCTGGATCATGATAGGCGCATGGCCAGATTCCTTAACAAATATTGTGTTAGCTCAGTGTTTGCATGCCGCTACATTTGGTACCTTTCATGCATCAGCCATTCATTTGGTCCATCACTACTTTAGGGGTCGTCTGCAAGGCCGAGGTCAGGCGCTGTACTCCAGTGTGAGTTTTGGTGCCGGAGGTGCGATGGGAAGTTTGGCCAGTGGTTATGCTTGGGAAAGTTTGGGGCCGTTTCATACCTTTGCAATTGCAACGGTATTTGCAGTGATGGGTGCGTGGGTTGCGTGGCAATTCATCGATAGCGCTCATGATCACTGAGGATAAAAAATGCGTTTGATCAATCAACTTAAAAAGCGATCGTTACCGGTGCTGATTCTTGGCGGTGCTGTCTTGGTGGCTGCGTTACTTATCGCAACCAAACCCAAGGTCGAGCCTGTTATCGCGAAAGAGAAGGCGTGGCTCGTCAGCATACAGTCAGTAAATATCGCTGAAGCCAATCCGCATCTCACGTTATTTGGTCGTGTTGAATCTTTATGGTCAACGAGTCTAACCGCGAGTGCGCCAACCGATGTGGCAAAGGTGCATGTGGTTGAAGGTGAAAATGTGGCGCAAGGCGATGTGTTGGTCACGTTAGACGACCGTGATGCCAAACTTGTTTTGCAGCAGCGCGAGGCTGATGTTGAGCAAGCCGAAGCCAAACTGATCGCAGAGAAGAATCAATACAAGACAGATAAAGAAGCACTGCCACGTGAAGAGAATCTCCTTAACTTCGCAAAGAAAGAAGTCGAACGTTTTGAGCGTTTAGCTAAAACACAGGTAGTCGCGGTATCAGCGTTAGAGCAAGCGCGTCAGGCGTACGAGAAGCAGGCGATTGCGTTTGCAACCCGTCAACAAGCGTTGGCGAATCATCAGTCACGTCAAAAAGAAGCGGATGCAGCTTTTACTCGCGCTAAAGCATTGCGTGATCAAGCGCAGATAGAGTTATCGCGTATGCAGATCAAAGCGCCATTTAAAGCCCGCGTGGCAAAGGTGAATGTGTCACCTGGGCAACGCCTTCGCACCGGTGATGTGATTGCTGAGGTGTATGACCTAGATGCATTGATCGCACGTGCACAGATACCCACCTCGCAACTGATGAATTTGCGACTTGCGATAGCTAATAAACAAACCATCACCGCTAAAGCTGTCGTGGATGGTCAAAAAGTCACCGGTATCTTTAAAAATCTGGTGGGTGAGGTTGAGCAAGCGAGTGGTGGTTTGGAAGCCTTGTTTACACTTGAGCAAGGTGATGCTGTGTTGACCCAAGGTCGCACCATCCAACTAGATGTTGTATTACCCAAAATTGCAGGTGTGGTGGTGATTCCACGTGAGGCGTTTTATAGCGGTAATCGCGTCTTTGTTATGGATGCTGGGCAACGTATGCGTTCTGTCGATGTGGCTTTTCTTGGTTCGACGCAAGACGATGCCGGTGAGTCCCGTTTAATTGTTCAGTCGAACAAGCTGAAGCCTAGCGATAAGTTGGTGACAACGCAGTTACCCAATGCGATTGATGGTTTGCTATTACGTTCTTCTGAGGCGCAGTGATGACCGGCTTTCAGCATCGTAATGATTTAATCGGCATCTTTGCGCAGAACAAAGTTGCTGCGAATTTGCTGATGACCATCATGTTGCTGACCGGTGCATGGGGCTTATCTAATCTTAATGTGCAGTTTTTCCCTAATTTTGAACTTGAGATTGTTCAGGTACGCACGGTTTGGGCAGGCGCGAGTGCGGAAGATGTCGAGCGTTCGCTAACGCAGCCTTTAGAGAATGCCTTAAGGTCGGCCGATGATCTTGATGATATGAGCTCTACCTCTGCGCAAGGGGTGAGTGTGGTCACGCTTGAGTTCCCTGAAGGGAGCGATATGGGTGACAAGGTGTCGCGCGTCGAAGAACTAGTGAATTCTGTCCGTAATCTACCTCAAGACAGTGAACGTACAGAGGTGACGCATTTGGCGCGATATGAAGATATTGCGCGAATGATGGTGTATGGCCCTGATGATCTACGTCAGTTGCGACCATTGGTACGTCGTTTAGAGCGTGAGCTGCTCGATGCGGGTATCTCACGTGTTCAGATAAACGGTTTGCCAGAAGAAGAGATCGCGATTCAGGTGCCACGCCGCCATCTTGAAGATTTATCGTTATCGCTTGATCAAATCAGTCAAAAGATCAATGCCACCTCGCGTGATTTACCTGCCGGTATGTTGGGACGAGATGAAAGTGGCGTGGAGATGCGTACACAAAGTCAGCGTCGTGATGAAAAAGGCTTTGCTGATCTACCCATCATTTCAGATGAAAATGGACGTTTGGTCCTAGTCGGCGATGTGGCTGAGATTGAGCGACGCGCGCGTCCCAATCAAGTCACTATGACCTATAAAGGAAAGCCTGCAGTTGAAATGAAGCTGCAGCGCGCCACCACGGCAGACTCACTCAAGTCGGCTGAGATCATGAATAACTACTTGGCAGATATTCGTCCACGTCTGCCGCAAGGTGTTGAGTTGGTTCTTTATGACGAGAACTGGCAGCTAATCAAAGACCGTATCAATTTGCTGTTAAAGAATGGTCTAGGCGGTTTGATTCTGGTGGTGGGTATTCTTTATCTCTTTTTGAATGGTCGAGTGGCGACATGGGTAACCGTAGGTATCCCAGTGTCTTTCATGGCGACCTTGGCTGTGATGTATGTTGCGGGCGGCAGCATCAACATGATTTCTTTGTTCGCATTGATCATGGCGCTCGGTATCATCGTCGACGATGCCATCGTGGTGGGTGAAGATGCATTAACCCACCATCAAACAGGTGAGAGTTCGCTTGAGGCGGCAGAGGGTGGTGCGCGTCGTATGTTGGCGCCGGTCATGTCCTCATCCTTAACAACCATTGCGGCGTTTATTCCGT
>Ga0255778_10004370_pt1 | contig 11636 bp, 7 predicted proteins | sample 071ome_31_FD_179976 | JGI IMG/M metagenome (GOLD analysis project Ga0255778, IMG submission 179976) | Coastal salt marsh microbial communities from the Groves Creek Marsh, Skidaway Island, Georgia - 071405CT metaG (version 2) | ecosystem: Environmental > Aquatic > Marine > Intertidal zone > Salt...
ACGCCAGCACGAACTGGGAAACCGACGGCGGCGATTGTACCAACGGATTCTCCTTCGAGGGTACCTCGGAGGGTGATTTAGATTACGCTTTGGATAGATGCATAGACGCTTACTGGAACGATACCGACTGGTTTCGCTCGCTCCAAGCGAGAGTCATGCGGCAAGATTGGACTTGGAACAAGCCGGCGTTGGAGTACATCGACTTGTATTACCAGAGCATCGGGAAGTAAACGACGCATCACTACTTAAATACACACACATATATATGTTCTTTTTAATAAAACAGCAAAACTACACCCGCACGTTATATACATCTGCGCGGCGCGCGTTCTTCGTTCTGAAGATCTCGAGATCTCTCTCTAGAGAGAAAACTCCAAAACTTTCCACAAAAAAATGTCATCGCGCTTTTGTTGCTCTCCGACGATGCCTTCTTCGCTCCTCGCGTCTTCTTCTTCCACCGCGTCGACGTCGTCGTCTTCGTCTCCGAGTCTTCCGCGTTGTTCCTTTACTTGGAGGTGGCATCATCGACGTCATTTTGATCGTAATAATAAATCCGCTTCGCACGGAAGAAGAAGAAGTAAAAACGTCAACGTCAAAAGCAATCGAATCTCCGCGGACGTCCGTCGCTCCTGGACGTCCTCAAAATCCCTCCGCATGCCGCTTCGAGACTTCAAACCGAACGAGGACGAAACGAAGTCTTTTTCCGCGTACGTTTCGAACGGCGCTCGAATCATTTCGGTCACCTTTCCGGACGAGAAGAGGAGAGAACGAATCGACGACATCACGTGGAAAGTGCAACTTTTACCGTTTGATTTCATCGGGAATCGAGTGACGGTGAAAGCGACGATTACGCTCGCACCGGACGAGGAGAAACGAGCGATCACGATTGGCGCGGAGAAGCTGGAGTTTGAAGGCATGCCGAAAGAGTTCAACTTGGACGAGACGGTCTCCCTGAAGATGGAAGGACAGTTGGGCGAAGAAGAGAACAACGCGAAGGACGACGCCGGCGCGAAGCGAACGGCGAAAGGCGACGTGATCATGACCCTCGACGCCTCCGTGAACGATTTCGTCGCGCTCGTTCCGGGGTTAGACGACGTCGTCAACGCCATCAACGACGCGGTTTTAGCGAATTTACAAGGCGCGATCGAGAAAAATTTGATTGCAGATTACGAGCGGTGGCGAGTATCTTCGTCTTCGTCCGACGACGACGACGAGACGGCGAAACGAAATAGCGAAGAAGAGAAACAACAACAAAAAAGAGTCATTCGCGGGAACGGCGCTCCGGTAGGGGTCGTGCCGAAACGCGTCGCTAGGTTTTAGAGAGAGACAGAGAGAGAGGTTTACTTCTTATTTATAGGTCAAACGTGTATTATTTGAAATCGCGCGCGTAGTGTATAGATTACATCACAAAACACACTTATACACACAAACTCAATATTTCTCTCTGACAAAAAAATGGACGTCGTCGTGCAGCAGCAGCAGCGAGAGGAAGAGGAAGAGTGCATCGTCCTCGCCTCGTCCATCTCCTCGGAAACGTCCTCGTCGACGTCGTCCTCTTCTTATTCGTTGATCGCTTTCGCGTTGCCCCATTTCAATCAAATTCGCCGCTTCAAAGCCGCCGCCGGCACGCACCAAAGCCCGTCGTCCGTGACGTTCGCCACGTCCGAATATCTCTTCCAAATCCACGCGGAAAAGAACGTCGTCGACGTGTTCAACTGCCCGGGGGCGAAGAGAAAGCCGCACGTGAAAGATCAGCGCGTAAAACGGTACGTGTTGAATGGAAAACCGACGGCGATTTGTGCGACGAAATGCGGGAGTTTCGTGGCGGTTGGATTTCAATCCGGAGACGTGACGATTTGGGAACGAAGTACCGGGAAAATGAGAGCGCAGTTCAACGCGCACTTTAAGAGAGTGGTGAAGATGACGTTTACGAGCGATGGGTCGAGTTTAATCACGTGTTCGGAAGATACGGTGGTGAGCGCGTGGAGCGTCGTCGAGGCGTTGAATTCGAGTAGGAATAGCAACGACAACATCAACAACAACGCGGAACCGACGAAGAGTTGGACGAGTCACCAGTTGCAAGTGACGGACGTGTGCTGTTCGAAAAGCGCGGGGTGCGGGGCGGATTTAGTCGCGAGCTGTTCGGTCGATCGAACTTTGAAGGTGTTTTCGATGACTAGCGGTACCGGGAGCGAGTGTTTGGCGACGTTTGGGTTACCGAAGGCGCTGACGGCGGTGTGCATGGACGGAGAAGATCGGTGCGTGTTCGTTGGAAGTTGCGACGGGGAGATTTACGAGGTGAACATTAACGGCGCGCCGGTGGTGGTTGGTGGGGATGTTGGAGGAGCGAATCATCATTTGCACGACGCTGAAAACGACATCGACGACGCGAAAGAAGGAGACGATCGAGGTAACGAGAGTAAACGGAGAAAGAAGAACGAATCGTTCGCGACGTACCGCGGCCACGACCGCGCCATCGTCTCTTTGCACTGCACGTCGAACGGGTATCACTTGCTCTCGACCTCGGAAGACGGCACGTGCCGTCTCTGGGACCGCGCGAGCGGCAAGTGCATCAAAACGGTGAAACACCCTCGCGGCGACGCGCCGATCGCGAGCGCGTGCCTAGCGATTCGAAGCCACGTGGAAAAAGTCATCGTCAACGTCGGAGGATCGAACGTGAATACGAACAATAACAACAACACAAACAGCAACAACGCGTCGACGACGGTGGCATCAACAACAACGACAACAACAGCCTACCCGCTCCAAAAATCCTCAACCGCCACGGAACCGGATTCGCCCCTCGGCGCTTTCGAACGCTACCGCGGCGGTACCGCGACGACGCCGACGGCGCTCGCGGCGGGAGAGAACAAGAGGAACAACGGCGACCACCACCCTTGGGACGGACCGATCGTTAAGCTATAGCAAAAAAAACAAACACACACACAGAGAGAGAGAGAAAGAGAGAGAGAATCGTATAATGTAATATCACTTTAACGCGCGCGCTGCTTTTACGTCGTAAACGTACACGATGTCATCATTTTTAAACGTCGATGTGACATCGCGCAGCGCAAAATCCACACAACAGCATTTGCATTTGCATTTTGGAAGGAAAAAACGCGAGATATTATTAACACTAATAATGTCGCCGTCGTCCTCGAAAGGAGGAGAGAAGATGAAGAAGAAGAAGAACGCCACTAAAAAGTTCAAGCTCGGCTCGAAAGCGCGCAGAGCGCTCAAGCTGCAAAAGCAGAGCAATGGCGGCGGCGGAGGAGGAGCGTTTGTTCTTCCCCACGGAGAAGACGAAACCGCCGCCGGCGGCGAATCGAAGAAGACGAAGACAAAGACGACACCTTTCGCGTACGACGAATCCCAAGACGAAGAGTTGAAACGGCTGCGAGCGTTGTATTCCAACCCCCCGAGCGGCGGTAATAACGACGACGAGGAGAACAACGAATGGTCCGCGATCGACGTCGACGCGAGCGAGTTGATGCTCGGAAGCTCCGAGGAAGGATTCGTGAGTCTCGAAGTGCTCGATTTTTCTTCGTTGAGGGAGAAGAAGAAGAAGAAGGATGAAGACGACGACGACGACGGGAAGAAGACGAAGACGAAGACGAAGAAGAAGAAAGAGGACGTTTCGAAGAAGAAGAAGAAGAAAGAGGAGAGCGTTGCTATTGTTGTTGAAGAAGAAGAAGAAAAAGAAGACGCGGGCGGATGCGAGAAACCGCCGCCGAGCAAGAAAGAGGCGAGGATTTTGAAGCGGAAGAAACGATGGAAAGAAAAGGTGGAAGAGGCGAAGCGGAGGAAGAAGATGGCAAAGATGAACGAAAAGGTGAACGGAGTGGAGAGAAAAGAGGACGGCGCGGACGAAAATGAAGAAGAAGAAGATGAAAGAAATGAAGACGACGACGACGGCGACGGCGGCGACTTCGCCGCGTGGTTGGAGTACGATTTACACCCGCTCTTGCTCAAAGCCATTCGCGCGCACCTTAAATTTACCTCGCCGACGCCGATTCAAGAGAAAGTGTTGCACCCGGCGATTAAAGGACGGATGGATATCGTCGGCGCGGCGGAAACTGGAAGTGGGAAAACGTTAGCGTTTGGCTTGCCCATTTTGCAACGGTTGATGCAAGACAAAGAGGAAGAGAAATGGTACGAGGATTACCCGGACGAAGAGAAACCGGGGAAAGGAAAGAAACATTTGCGAGCGTTAATCGTGACGCCGACGAGAGAGTTGGCGCTGCAAGTGGCGAAGATGCTCTCGGATCTCGCGATATACACGAACATTCAAATAGCGGCGATCGTTGGAGGGATGGCGAAGCAAAAACAAGAGCGCGTGTTGAAGAAACAGCCGGAGATTATCGTCGCGACGCCGGGGCGATTGTGGGAGTTAATTCGGGACGGGGAGAAACATTTGACGAATTTAGAGCGGCTGACGTTTTTAACGCTCGATGAGGCGGATAGAATGGTAGAGAGAGGGCACTTTAAGGAGTTGGAGAGCGTGATTAAATCGATTCCGGAACCGCCAGAGACGAGAAGGATCGCTCGGTCGGCGAAGTTGACGAAACGGAAACAGCCGATGATGACGAAAGTTAGCGATAATAGCGGTAAAAAGAACAAGAAGAAAGGAGAAAAGGATGACGAGGAGGAGGAGGAACAAAATGAAGGAGAAGAAAAAGATGAAGAAGAAAAGGATCCGACGGATAACCGAATCATGGCGCGAGACCGTCAGACGTTTGTTTTCTCCGCGACGCTCACCGTTCCGGATGAAGTGAAATACAAACTCGATCGAAAGAAACCGCAAGCGTCGTCCAAAAAAGCGAGCGGTAAAAGAAAGAACGGCGATGATAACAAGGGTGACGACGGAGACGATGAAAACGCGTATCGCTTGGAACCGCCGAAGGATTTAGCGTCGACGAACACGATGGGTAATCTCATGAAAATGGTCCCGTTTTACGGCCGCGTCAAGCTTTGCGACGTGAGCGACTCGGTGACGAAAAAGAAGGGAGACGACGACGACGACGACGATAAATCCAGGAAGGCGACGACGACGAAAGTTGCATCAAAAGTACACGAAGCTGCGTTAGAGTGTACGGACGACGAGCGCGACGCGTTGACTTTGTACCTCCTCTCCGCGCACGACGGAAAACCGTCGATTGTGTTTGTCAACGCAATCTCGTCCTTGCGCCGTTTGACGGCACTCTTAAAGCTCATGAAAGTCAACGCGGTAGGTTTACACGCTGGAATGCAACAACGCGCTCGATTGAAGGCGTTGGATCGATTCAAAAGCAGTAAGGCGTCCGCTTTAATCGCCACGGATGTCGCCGCGAGAGGTTTAGACATTAAAGGCGTAGAGTTGGTCGTGCACTACCAAGTCCCTCGTCAAGCGGACGCGTACGTGCACAGATGCGGAAGAACTGGTCGCGCGAACCAATCGGGCGTTTCCGTAGCTTTAGTCACGCCGAAAGAACGCTCGCGTTACCTCGCCATGCTCGCCGCCATGGGTCGCGAGAGAGGCTTTCGATTACCGCCGTTTCCTGTGGCGGAAGAAACCGTTCGCGAAGCGACGAAGAGAGTACAACTGGCGAAAAGATTAGACGCCATCGTTCATAAAAACGAAAAGAAACGCGCGGATAAAGCGTGGAAGAAGCGAACAGCTGAAGCCATGGACCTCGGTCTCGACGCGGACGACGATTCCGATTTCGACGACGACGACGACGATTCAGACCAGGACGTGATGCAATTCTCCGACAACGAAGACGGCGTCGAAGTCATCGAAGATTTTGAATTATACGGCAAGAAGAAAATGAAGAAAGAGTTGACGCAAAAGAAACTCGAAAAAGAAGCCGAAAAGAGAAACGTGACGAAGCGAGAGACGTCGTTGCGGAACGAGCTCGAACGGCTCTTGAAAACGCCGTTAGGCGCGAAGCGACGCTCCATGCTCACGTCGCAAAAATTCCCGACGCGGGAAGGCGGGAAACAGTTTGAAAAAGTGAAGCAATCGTCCTCGGCGGCGTCGTCTGTTTCGGCGTTGGACGTGTTGAAAAGTGGCGGCGTCGGCGTGGAGAGCGGACCGGCGGCGGGAGCAATCGCCGGCGGCGCCATGGGCGCCAGGAAGAAAAAGTCCTCCGCGAAATTCAAGTAGTAGTACCGTAGTAGGATTGCGTAAAATTTCGCTGCTTGCGCTTAGTAGATTTCCATCGCGCGTCGTTGCCTCGAACATGTAAAATACAAAAACTTCTCTCTCTGCTCCGGGGAAAGGTGCAGAGACACACGCGATCATCTGTGTAGGATATCTGCGCCTCTGGTTTTCGTAACGGTTTAAATCGATTAATCCTTTTAGTAGTACATTTATCGCTCGCGTATTTTTTAAAAGTGCTCTTCATTTTTTCAGCACGCGTAAGACTTCAAATGCGTGCGAAAGAACAACGCGATCCTCCCCCAGAGGAGGATCCAGAAAGCGCGTGTTACCGCACGACGACGACGGACGGGACGAGCGAGATAAAGTGCGTGGACGTGTGCGTGGAATTTCCATCGTCTTCGGACGATGACGCGAATAAAAACAACAACAACAACAGTCGCGTCTGCCGCTCGAAACCGTACGAAGAGGAAACGTCGGATTCGAAATTTCTCGCGTGCGAACGCGCGTGTTTAGACGCGCACTTCGCGTCTGTTTCCCTAAAATTTCGAGGCGACGAGGAGAAAATGAAAGAGTACGAGAGTTTGCGGAAGAGAGAGTGCGAGAGCGGGTGTTTGCGCGCGTTTTTTCCGGAAGAGAAGGAATGAGAAGAAGAAGAAGAAGATTCAAAGGTGGTTGGTGCTTTCGCGCGCGCGCGCGATTGACATCCGAACGTTAGATTTAGCACAATAAAACATACTAAAAGCTCGCTACGTACGCATAAACAAAAAGACTAAAGTAAACTATACATCCTCTCTATTATTCCTCTAAATTGATGCTCGTGCCAAACTTCCCGTACAACTTCGCCTTCAGATCCTTCATCGCGCTTTCGATGGTGTTCAATTCCTCCTTGTGTTTTCCAATCGCATCCTTCTCGCGCGAAATCATCTCGTTTAACGTTTCCTCGGCTTCGGAGTGTTCCATCTCGACGAAACATTCGCCGAGGACGAGTTCGCAGGGGTCGTCTTCGTCCGCGAGGACGATTTCGGATTCCGCTTCTTCCGCGTCTTCCAAGCGTTTCTTTTTATGTTTCGTGGGGAAAAGAGAGAGAGAAAAGTCAACCAAATTTAATATCAATCAATATGAGAAAATGATATACGAATAAATACAAACCTCTTTGGATGCAATCATCGCGCGCAACTCGTGCGAACGGTTGGTTAAGCGGCCGAACGCGCAGATGCGCTGTTGGTCCTCCCAGTTGACCTCGACGTCGTGTTTCGTTGGTGGAGGAGGCGCTGAAGCCATTTTTTTTCTCAGGAAAAAGAGAGAAAAAGGAGAAAGAGGAGGACAAAAAAAAACCATGAAACCCTAAAATATGATTTTATATCTTAAATGTTAAACCCTAACGCGTAATAAATGTGTAGAGTGTTGCTTTTGAAAATGCCACAAACATCGTGAGTCTCTCTTTCGTTGAGTCCACGAGAAGACATGTATATGTTCAACGTCATCCGCTGCGCAATGCGCGCGTAGGTTCAAATCCTGCACTCAGCGATTCTATACGCGATGCGAGAAGCTGAGTTGTCCGAGTGGTTAAGGAGGCGGACTTGAATTGTGTGTGTTCTTCCTTTCTTTTTTTTTGTGTGTGTGTTTGTGTGTGTGTGTGTGTATATCTGCTGTTGTTGTTGTAATCGTGACTTCTATGTGCAAGTAGTGTATATCAGGGTGACTTCTATGTGACGTGCGTTTGCGCCGCGCCTTACGTTTGCGCCGGTTGCGTCCAGTTATTTTTACTCGAAGAACTGTTGTCGTCCACGATGATTTCTCGATGCGAGGACCAGACCAACTGTATGGCTTCTTTCGTGCCGATCCCGCCGGCGCGAGGGTCGCCGCACGGACCAAACCAATGGTTTTGCGGCGCGCCGGTCGTTCGCGCTCGGTTTCCGACGTACGTCGTGCCGTTGACGGTTTCCGACAACAGTTTTCTTCGAAAATCGACGTCGTTGCTCACGATGGCAGCGGTTAAGTGGTTTTCCATCTTTTCCATGGCTTTTAAGACGTCCGGTAAAGTGGCGTCGTCGTATTCGACGACGATTTGGAACGGCCCGAAAATTTCCGTCGTGACCAACTCGAAGTTGTCGTCATTTTTCAACATTTCTTGTAAAGGCACGAGCACCGCGGTCGGCTCGAGCGCGCCGTACCGTTCCGGAATGTTGTGATTTTGCAACTCTTTACCGCCGAATAAGACTTTGGACCCTTCAATTTGCGTCAAGATTTGCCTCACGTGCGTCAACATTTGCTCGGTCGTTTTCGTCAACACCGGCCCGACCGTTAAATCTGACAAGTTTCGTTTACTCGCCAACGATTCCATGGCGTCGCAGATTCCCAAGCGCATCCAGTTCGCGTGCGCGAACAAAATGGACTGCGCGGAGCATTTTTGCCCTGAACACGCGTACGCGTCTTGGTCGCACTGGTACGCGACGAACGGCAGCTCCTCTTTGGACGCGTCCGGACCTAATATCTTCCAATCGAAACCGGCGTCTTCTAATTTGACTTTACCTTTCAACTGCGTCGCTAAACGTTCGGCGACGCGTTGCGATCCGGTGAATAAAGTCATTCGCGGTTGCATCTGTTCGAGTAACTCTCCCATGATTTCCCCGTCGCAATGAATCAAATCGACGTCTTCAGCGGGCATCCCGCACGCGTGCATCAATCGCAAAAACTGTTCCATCACGATCGATACTCGAGAATCGACGTGCAACAACACTCGATTTCCCATGTACAGAGCGCCTAAAAGTTGCAAAACGGGAATCTCGAGGGGAAAATTAAAAGGCGTGATGATGCACACCTTCCCGTACGGCCATCGATACCCGTGACTCATTTGCCCGACGTGATCGCCGGGCACGGAAAACCCTCTCGACAGGAACCGCACGTTATCGCCTGCGAAATTTTCCAAAAACTTCCGCGTTACCACCACTTCCGCCGAAGCTTGCCCGTACGACTTCGGCGCCACGCGCTGTATCAATTTCGCGAAATACTCCACGTTCGACGCGTCTCTCAGCGCCTCCGCGAGCTTCATCGTCACGTCGCCGTATTTCAAATACCTCTCTGGACGTTTAAACGGATTGTGCGCGCCTGATTTCGGCGTCGTCGCGACCCGCGAGCGTAAAAAATGCACCAGCTCCTCTTTACTCGTTTCCGGCACCAAGAGAAACGCATCCTCGTTTTTATTCATCGGATCCGGGAACGATTTGAACCCCGCCTTCTTATTGCTCTCACCGCTTCTTCGCCCGACAAATTGACCGTCGATGATGTTCTCCGCGACTGCCGGTATCGCGTTCGAGAATACTTCCGGTTCGACCGTCGCCCAGGAAGATCGAGCGACGAAGAACTGAGTTTCTTCGCCTTTTTCTAACGAACTACTCATCACCCGTTTCGCGAATCCGCGTTGCATTCTTCGGCACTCTTCCTCGACGAGCAAAGAATTTGCTCTTTTCTGCGCCGCGAGGTATCCCATTTTCGGGCATCTTCTGATGCCGCGGTAGATCGCGTTGCTCGACATCTCGTGCGTGCGCGCGCGCGTGCGTAAGTGTGTATCTAATCCGTTTTTTTCCCCTGAGTACTAGATACGCAAAAAAAAGCGGTTTTTAGGGTTTAGGTGACTCAGCATTTTTCTTCAGTAAAAGGTGAACAAAAACAGAGAAGAAGAGGTTACACTATTAACGCACGTTCCGAGAACGAAGAAGAGAGAGAGAGAGAGAGCATTATTTATTTCGCTGTTTGTTCGGTTGATGGTGTTTATCGCGTCGTCGTGGAGATCTTTATTAAAACGGAAGAAGAACAACGGCATTGGCAAACTCTTCTTCCGTAGCGCGAATTTTACCTCGTCGAAGTCGTTAGGGAAAGCAGCAGCAACAACCGTCGTCGTCGACGCCGTCGGCGGTGGCGATCTCTCCTCGTCGCGCACGGCGGAAATTCCCGCGCTTTTTTCGAAGAAGGAGCGACGACGACGCGAGGAAGGAGTGAAAGAACAAGAAGAGAAGCGCGTTGTTCGACGAATAATTACGAATGAAACGCTTTTGAGATTTGCGTCTCTGAACGATGAGCTCGAGAGGACGGTTCGGAGTCACCGAGGGCAAGGTTTGCGTTCGCTTTTAATCGCCGCCGTGGAGCACTCCCGGACGAAGGACGAAGCGGAGAGGACGAGAAGAATGACCGAGGACACTATCCGCAAATTTCCGAGCGAGATGCACGCGCTGAAGTTATCCGCGCTCGGGGCGACGTTTAACGAGAGCTTGTGCGAACGTTTGACGATGGATATCGCCGAAGCGGCGCGAGAGGTTGGGGCGAGCGGGTTGTGCGTAGACGCAGAGGAAGATTTCTTGAACGAGCAAGTGGACGCCGTGAGCTTGATGCTGATGCGAGCGATGAATAAGAGTGAGAACGACGGTGACACGAAGAACGCGGCGGTGTATAAAACGTATCAAATGTATCGCAAGGATAGCGTGGAAAAGTTGAAACGAGACATCGCGACCGCCGAGAGCGAGGGGTTTGTTTTAGGCGCGAAACTCGTCCGAGGGGCGTATTTAAACATCGATCGCGGGAAAGGGGTGTTGTTCGAGACGAAAAAGGAGACCGATGAGAGTTTTGCGGACGGTTTAGCGTTCGCTTTGAAGAGCATACGAGAGAGGAAGAAAGACAATCAAAACTCTCACGTGAAGATCTTGTTAGCGACGAGGAACACGGACAACATTTCATCGGCGTTGGGGTATTCGGACGACGTTCAGTTCGCGCAGCTGATGGGGATGGACGACGAGGTGACGCTATCGCTACTCAAAAAGGGTGAACGCGTGGCAAAGTACTTTCCGTACGGAAAGTTTACGGAAACTTTGCCGTACTTATGGAGAAGATGCTTGGAAAGAGCGGCTTTTTCGTAACCGGAGAGAGAGAGAAGAGAAGAGAGAGATGTATTTTATACAAATGATGAAGCTGTATAACATAATTTGCTGTTGTATATCGTGTACTAACAATAACATTGTCAAAAGAAAAACACATCACTACTACTACGAAGTGTACTTGAATGAACTACCGTGTGTCTATGAGATTACATCTATTCGCGCTAAAAGTTGTTTTTTTTTCTCTCATCTTCAATGCAAAGTCCCGCCGCAGAAGCAGCAAAATTTCATCCCTCCGCTCACTTTCAAATCCGCGTTGCAATTTGGACACATAATTGTGCCTCGAGCACCGATAGCGCCACTTCCAGCGCCGGACTCGCTTGGCCTTTGTTGCGACAACGAAGCAGTATTGGTATTGTTGTTATTATTTAGACCCAAGCCGCTGAAAGAAGTTGGACCTTGCGCGTTGGCTGCCGTTCGGTGCATTCCGTATTTCCAAGCCTCCAACGACGCTTCGTCCGTACTCATCGTCGCCGCGGCGACTAATACAGAGCCATTCGAAGGACCGTTACTCCTGTTGTACCTCATACCACTCGCAATCGTTGTCGTATTGTGCGCCATAGTCG
>Ga0255778_10004379_pt1 | contig 11626 bp, 13 predicted proteins | sample 071ome_31_FD_179976 | JGI IMG/M metagenome (GOLD analysis project Ga0255778, IMG submission 179976) | Coastal salt marsh microbial communities from the Groves Creek Marsh, Skidaway Island, Georgia - 071405CT metaG (version 2) | ecosystem: Environmental > Aquatic > Marine > Intertidal zone >...
AAGGTCAAAAAAATACGCATGATGTTTCAATGGATGAAATCATATATCACACAAAATGTGTCAGGAGTGGTGCTCAAAAAAAACCCATTATCTCTGATATGCCGATTCATTCTTACCAATCAAAAAAGGAAGCATTAAAAAATGCCGAAAGGATTCTTAAGGCGGGTGCTGATATGGTCAAAATTGAGGGGGATGAGGATGTTTATGAAATCATTACCCATCTTGTTAAAAATCATATTCGAGTTTGCGGTCATATCGGTTATACCCCTCAAAAAATAAAACAATTTAAAAAAAATAAACTTGAATTCTTAGCCAAAGCTAAATCCCTTGAGGTTTGCGGTATATCAATGTTGGTGCTATCAAAAACTGGGGCAGAGATAGATCAATTAATTACAGAAAACATTAATATACCAACGATTAGTTTTAGATCTTCAGGTGAGTGTAATGGTGAGGTAGAAATTTTATATGACCTTCTTGGGCTATCTAATAACTTAAAAAGTGCTTATGATCGAACCACCAGAAAAGATTCAATGACATTAAAAAATCCAATTAATAACTTCATAAAAAAAATAAAGAGATAGTGGAGATTTTTAATACAATTCATAGCCTAAATCTTGGGCTCAAAGGTATAAAAGATATTGGTTTTGTGCCAACAATGGGTAACCTTCACCAAGGACACCTAAAGCTCATTCAAGAGGCACAAAAACAAAACCTCAATGTCATTATTTCCATCTATGTGAATTCTTTGCAATTTAACGATCCTGATGATCTTAAAAACTATCCAAGAACACTGCATGAGGATTTAGTGGCTATTAAATCAGTATGCAAGGATGCCATCGTTTTTTGTCCTGATGCAAAGGATGTTAATGCAAATATGAAGCCATTGGACTATGATCTAGGTCCTTTGGGCTCAAATCTCTGCGGTGCATCAAGATTAGGGCATTTTGACGGTGTGATTAAAATTATTAATTTTTTCTTTGATCTGATTAAGCCAGACGCTGTTTTTCTGGGTAAAAAAGACTATCAGCAGCTCGTTCTAATAAAACAATTTGCTAATAAGTTGTATCCAAAAATTAAAATTTATCCGGTTGAAATTCAAAGAGATCGAAATAACCTCGCTTTAAGTTCAAGAAATACCCATATCAATGATAAAGACGGTGCTAGCCTTCTTTACCAGACGCTTTATGAGGCCTCCCAAAAGATTCGACAGCAAAAAAAAATTGGGCCCGTGCTTGAGCAATGTCGCTCTCTACTTAATCAAAATAAATGGAAACTGGATTATGTGGAAATCAGGGAAAGTAAAACACTTGACAGATTATCCGCCAAGAGCGTTGATTTAATTATTTTAGGAGCAGCATTTTATGAAAATATTAGGCTTATTGACAACATTGAATTTTGCATTGAATAATGTTCCTGATTATAATATCGAATCTTTAAATTGTTGGAATTAAACATGCAGCGTGAAATGCTTAAATCAAAATTGCACCGTGTAACAGTGACTCATGCAGAGCTTGAGTACGAGGGTTCTTGTGCAATCGATACCATGCTTCTTGAGGCAGCAGATATCAAAGAGTATGAACAGATCAGTATTTATAATATTACCAATGGTGAGCGTTTTACCACGTATGCAATAGCTGCTGAACCAGATTCAGGCATTATTTCTATCAATGGTGCTGCAGCTCATAAAGCAAATCCTGGTGATCTTTTAATAATTGCCACTTACGCAAACTACAATGAGCTTGAAATGAAATCCTATGAACCTAAATTGGTTTATGTTAATTCAAAAAATAAAATTACAATCAGTAAAAATTCAATTGCTATGCAGGTAGCTTAGCTCTTTCATTTGGTTTCAATCAATAAAATAAAAAAACAGGTCGTTGAGGCACTAGAAGAAATCAAAGCCTTTGATATTGTGACCTTGGATGTCAAAAAAATTACTTCTATAGCCGATTTTATGATCATTGCTAGTGCCAATTCATCCAGACAGGCACGTGCACTATCTGAAAATATCCAAGAAAAAATGAAAGATTTCAATGTTGAAATTATTGGAGTAGAGGGTGAATCAGAGGGTGACTGGGTGCTTGTCGATCTTGGTGATATTGTGGTTCATATCATGACCCCAACCACGCGGGCCTACTATAATCTCGAAGAATTATGGACCTAACTTTCATTGAAGATTAAAATTGTTTCAATTAACAACCCACATGATCATTGGGTTTACGATGAGATCAAAAGATTCCTAAAAAAAATAGGACATGATTACAAGATTGAGCTCATTGAGATTAAACCCGATAAGAAAGCTACCAATCCAATCCAAAAAAAGAAGGCAGAGGCACAGTCTGTAGATAAATATATTCGGAATACCTTCTTGATTTGCCTTGATGAACGAGGTGATAGTTTTGATTCAATTAATTTCTCTAAAAAACTTCTAGATCTCTTTGCGCGTTATCCAGATATTACTTTCCTCATTGGTGGGGCAGATGGACTTGATGATCAGGTTTTAGCTCAATCTAATTTAACATTAAGTTTATCCAAAATGACATTACCGCATCAATTAGCTAAGATAGTGCTTATCGAACAAATTTATAGGGCAATTTCAATCTCAAAGAATCATCCTTATCATCGTGAATAAACTTTATAAATCAAGCCTAGTATGGCTTCGAAGAGATTTAAGAATCTATGATAATGCTGCCTTATACCACGCGCTCGAATCATCCGAGCAAGTTTTTCCAGTCTTTATTTTTGACTCTGAAATTCTTAATCGCTTAGAAAATAAAAAAGACCGTAGAGTTGAATTTATATGGGAATCATTAAACGAACTCAAAAAAAATCTGAATCAATTAGATTCAGACATTATCGTGAGGTTAGGCAATCCTATTGAAGTAATACCTAAATTATGTAAAAAATTTTCTATTGATGCTGTTTTTTGCAATAAGGATTACGAAGCCTATGCAGTTAATCGCGACGAGAATATAAAAAAAGCCTTAAAAATTGATTTTTTCTCCTATAAGGATCAAGTCATTTTTGAAGAAAAGGAGATTCTAACAGGGGCAGGAAAGCCTTATACCGTTTTTTCGCCTTATAGAAATAATCATGTTAAAAAAATTGAATTTGAAGGCATCACTCAATTTGATTGTGAAAGTAACAAACATGGTTTTGCAAAATTTAATGACGATCCAATGATCTCACTTGAAGCCTTAGGATTTTATAGAACCAATTTAAAAGAGCTAAACATTAAAACGGGTTCCTCAGGTGGTATCGAGCTTATCGAAGATTTTGAAAATCGAATTCAAGACTACAAGCTTAAAAGAGATTTTCCTGCGGTAAAGGGCGTATCATACCTATCCGTCCACAATCGATTTGGCACTGTGTCTATACGGCATTTAGCCAGGGTTGCTCTAAAATCGAAGAGCCAGGGTCACTTCACTTGGCTCAATGAGCTTATTTGGAGAGACTTCTACTTTCAAATACTGTCTAATTTTCCTTACGTGAATGAAGGTAAATCCTTTAAATCTCAGTTTGATCTAATTAAATTCGAAAATAATAGGGCCCATTTTGAGGCATGGAAAAAAGGTGAGACAGGTTTTCCTATTATTGATGCTGCCATGCATCAACTAAATCAAACAGGCTTTATGCACAATCGCCTTAGAATGATCGTTGCATCTTTTCTTGTTAAAGATTTATTAATTGATTGGCGTTGGGGTGAAAAGTATTTTGCCGATAATCTAATTGACTTTGACTTTGCTGCAAATAATGGAGGGTGGCAATGGGCGGCATCGACCGGGTGCGATGCACAACCATGGTTTAGAATCTTTAATCCCATTTTGCAGTCTGAAAAATTCGACCCAGAGGGTAAATTCATCAAAAAATATTTACCTAGTCTAGAGCCTTTAAATAAGAAACAAATACATGCACCCTGGGTAGCTTTTGAGAAAGAGCCTCTAAGCTTTCCCATTTTATTAGGCAAAGATTATCCAAATCCTATCGTGAGTCATAAAGATCAAAGAGAAAAAGCCTTAAAAATGTATGACCTCAAGAATGTTGCTTAAAAACGACAATACCTTTCTTTTGCCTAATTCATAATTCTTTTTGATAGACTAAAAAACAACAATCAAGGATAATGGAGAGATATGTCTATATTACGCAAATTTATTCTTATTTCCCTTGTGGTTATTTTAACTTCATGCGCTTCCACCCCTGAAAATAAAGACCCAATGGAAGGTTACAACAGAGCTATATACAGCTTTAACGAAGTTGTTGACGACTATGTAGCGAAACCTGTTGCTAAAGGCTATCTCTTTGTTATGCCTGAAGTGGGCGTTAAAGGTGTTAATAACTTTTTTAATAACATTAGAGATTTTATAACTGTGGTAAATGACATTCTTCAAATGAAGTTCAATCATGCCGCAAATGATGCCGGACGTGTCATTACCAATACGACTGTAGGGCTTTTGGGCTTTATTGATGTTCATAGTATGAACGGTGGTGAGCGTAGAAAAGAAGATTTTGGTCAAACATTAGCTCATTATGGATGGGAGAATAGTGCTTATTTCGTTTTACCAGTTTTAGGGCCATCAACAGTTCGAGACACTGGCGGGCTTCTTGTTGATTCCCTTTTCTTTGATCCGATTTCTTATATCAATGATGTTCGCTTCAGAAATGCCCTACGTATTGTTCAATTTATTGATCTTCGAGCTGAACTACTTAACACGACGTCTATTCTAAATCAGGCTGCATTAGACCCTTACGCCTTTCAAAGAGATGCTTACTTACAATATCGTGAGCGTCTAATTAATGATGATGAAATAGATGATACCTATGAAAACTATAATTTCATTGATGGTAAAAATTCTGAAGATCTAATTAATTATCCAAATACTGCTAACTATGACTTCTATTTAGACGACGATATAGATCAAGTTGAAATAGATACGCCAGAACAAATCTCTGCTGTAACGAACTAAAAATTAAGCCCCAACTGTCATTTTATTAATCAAAACAGATCCCACGTATTTAGATGAGTTTCCATCGCAGTCATTCGCAATCATATGAATATCCATTAACATATCTTTTAAATTACCTGCGATGGTAATTTCCTCCACTGGGTGCTGAATTTCTCCATGATCTACCCAAAATCCAGCAACCCCACGAGAATAATCGCCCGTAACCATATTTGTGCCATGACCTAAAATTTCTGTCACAACTAAGCCTTGATGCATTGTTTTGACAAGATCATTGAATCCAATATTAGAATTTGAAACGATTAAATTATGCGCACCACCAGCATTACCTGTGGATGGCAGCCCTAATTTTCTTCCAGTGTATGAGGACAAAAAATAACCCTCCAATTTTCCCTGATTAATTACATACCTCGGAGTAACCTTAACCCCATCATCATCAAAGTAAGTACTTGCATTACCCCTCTTCAAAAAAGGATCTTCATAAATGCTTAAGTGAGAGGAGGCAATTTGTTTGCCAACAGAATCAAGTAAAAATGAATTTTGTCGGTATAAATTTCCGCCTGATATAGCGCTGACCAAGGTTGATATTAATTGCACAGCAACGGGGGCTTCAAAAATAACTGGGTAATGACCTGTTTTTATTTTTCTAGGTTCCAAACGTTGGATAGCCCTTAAACCGGCATCTCTGCCAATCTCAATGTGACTTTTTAAATCTTCAAAACATCTTTTGCTGCTATAACTGCTATCTCGTTGCATTTCAGAATTCTTTTTCGCAATAACAGAACAATTCAGAGATACCCTTGATGAGGGAAAGCCTCCTATAAAATTATTTGAATTTGCATAACAAAAAATACTTTGTGATTGATAAAATTGAGAACCCTCTGAGTTTGAAATTAGCGGGCTAGAATCAAGCGCCGCCGACTCACACCCTAGAGCATAGTTTGTGACATATTGATCATCAAAATCAAAAGGGTGATGTAAATCCAAATCAAATGTTTCAATAGCCATTAAATTTCTATCTGCAAGGCCAAAAGCTTCATCCTCTTGAGTGTAATTCGCAATTTGCTTAGCAGATTCAATACAGTTTTTTATTGCTTCAAGACTAAAGTCTGAGGTAGAGACAATGGCTCTTTTTTGACCCTGATAAAAAGTAATTGATAAATTTTTATCGTTATTGGCCTCGATGCTTTCAAATTGAGAAAGTCTAACTGATATTGTTTTACCAGAGGCAACACTCAAGTCAACTTCAACATCTGATGCATCATTAGATTTCGCTAAATCGATTGTTCTTAAAGCCAAATCATTTAGATCATTTTGTGTATAGCCTAGAATACTTACCATTTTGTTAAACTTAAAAAATATACTGATATGATACCTTTTAAATGACAAAGAGCACTAAATGAATACAGACTTTAATGAAGAAATTAGCAAAACTCAGTTAAAAAAAATAGCCAAAGATATTGAAGATTTTGGCTATAAATTAACTTTATTAACAGATGAACAGATCCAAGGGCTAAACCTTGCAGATGATATAAAAGAGGCAATTTTTGAATATAAAAAAATTAAATCAAACAGCGCTAAAAAGAGGCACAGGCAGTACCTTGGCAAACTTCTCAGGGATATTGATTTAACATTAGTTAACGAAGATTATCAACGCATACAAAATCACTCTTTAATTGCTAAGCAAGCTTTCCATGAGATTGAGAATTGGCGCGATCAACTCATCCAAGATGAGTCAAAACTAAAAGATTTTATTGATATTTATCCAAAAACAGATATTCAAAAATGTAGAACACTGCTTAAGAATGCCATTAAAGAAGCTCAAAAAGACCAAACGAAAAAAGCACAAAGATTATTTTTTAAATACCTCAGAGAAGTAATAGAAACCTAAATAAGAACGTTAACCGTTAAACCGCTTCCATTCCTTAAGAAATCAACTTTAATCTCACTACCTTTGTTTTTTTGAATTACTGCAATTAACTCTTCAGGATTGCTCACCTTAATACCATTAACGGATTGAATTTCATCACCCCTTAGAATGCCTGATTTAAAAGCGGGAGATTCTTTAATCACAGCAATTACCTTAAGACCTGGGATATCTTCATCGGTATTTCTATTGGTCACCTTAATAAAATGCGTTCCAAAAGTGGGTTTAGGAAGCTTTACCCAGTAAGTTGCATAAAATTCAAATCGTGCATTAGGATCCATAAGATCATCTTCATCGATAAGAATCTGTGTGGTATTACCATCTTTGTCTAATTGCTCCTTGAGCACTTGGTCTCTAGCTCTTTGAATGGCGGTGGCACGTGTGTTTTCATTAATCTGACGATCATATATTAGAATTAAGTCTGCCTTAATTGATTTTCCATGTTGAAGCGCAAGATCAGGCGATAAGTTTAAACTTGTAAATCCACTAAAGCCCATAAGGTCATATCCATCCTCTAGCATTTTGATATTATCTGTATCCCTAGACCACCCTCTTAAAATTTTGGTATCAGGATTAACAGCAAATGATTTAAATCCTTTAGGGCTTTGAGTTTGATAATTCTTCTCAAATAAATTTTCTTCAGCATGTGAAAAAGAACTTATAAAAACTAAAGTGAAAGTAATGGTCGTTATGAAATATTTGAGCATAGTTAATTCCAGTGAGGTGTTAATATATTTTTATTTGATAATATGACCCCATGAACAATAAAAGATTCATTAAAATTGGACTCGTCTCCATCAGCGACAGAGCAAGTTCTGGTATCTATGAAGACAAAGGGATTCCCTCTCTAAAAGAATGGCTCGCAGAAGCTTTAATAAGTTCATTTGAGACAGAGGAAATTGTTATCTCGGATGATCAACATTTAATTGAAAAAACATTGATTGATTTAGTTGATAACAAACATTGTGAGCTTATTTTTACAACCGGCGGCACAGGCCCAACAATAAGAGATGTTACCCCCGAGGCTACTTTAAATGTTGCAGACAAAGAGATGCCAGGATTTGGTGAACAAATGAGGCAAATAAGCTTAAAATTTGTCCCTACGGCTATTTTATCAAGACAGGTTGCCGTTATTAGAAAAAAGAGTTTGATCGTCAACCTACCCGGCCAGCCCAAAGCAATTAAACAAACCCTCGAGGGTCTTAAGGATGAGCAAGACAATATTACTGTGCCAGGTATTTTTGCGGCGATCCCCTATTGTATTGATCTTATTGATGGTCCCTACATTGAAACCAATGAAGCTGTCATTAAAGTTTTTAGGCCAAAAAAATGATTACAGAATTTAATGTAATCGAAAAGTTCTTTAAAAAAAATACAGATGTACCCTTAGGTATTGGTGATGATGCGGCACTCATTGAAAAAGATCAAGATCACTTCTGGGCCATCGCCCAAGACACGCTAAACGTTAATACTCATTTCTTAAAAAATACTAACCCCATCAATCTTGGATGGAAATCCCTAGCCGTCAATGTATCGGACATGTTTGCTATGGGCGCAAAGCCAAAATATGCATTTTTATCGATAGCTCTCGATAAGGTTGAAAATGATTGGCTTAAACAATTCTCACAGGGGCTTTTCAAATGCGCAAAAGAATATGGTGTCCAATTAATTGGGGGTGATACAACACGAGGAAAATTATCCATCAGCATTGTTTTAATGGGAGAGGTTCATAAAAAGTTTGTATTAAAAAGATCTCATGCAAAAATCAATGATGATATTTGGGTTACCAATGCTTTAGGCTTGGCAGCATTCGGATTAAAAAACTTAAAAACACAAATAAACTGCCCAAAAAGTTTAAAATCAAAATCCATCAACGCGCTTGAAAAACCAAAGCCCAAAAATATTACAAAAAATAATTTCTCTAGATTATTTCATGCAGGTATCGATATTTCAGATGGTTTTATAGCTGACCTTGGCCATGTTTTAGAACAATCAAAAGTTGGCGCAATCATACAACTAGACAATCTCCCAATTAACCCATGGATCAAAACAAATAAATATTTGAGCTGTGCTTTGTATGGTGGAGATGATTACGAGCTGATACTCACAGCCGATAAGAAACACAGAAACCAAATACTTACTCAATCAAAAAAATTGAATTTTCAAATATATAATGTAGGCGAGATAACCAAAAGTCAGGATTTACACATACATAACAATAAGGGTTGTCCAATTAAACTTAAAACAAGATTCTTTAGGCATTTTAAGTGAATAGAAAATTCTTAACTCAAAATATTTATCACTTTATAGCCTTAGGCTTCGGTTCTGGTTTATTTAAAAAAGGGCCAGGAACAGCCGGATCACTTGCAGCAGTTCCTTTTTTTTATCTTTTACTTAACTTGCCCAGCTTACTTCAATGGCTCTTTGTTATAACGCTCTTCTTTGTAGGTCTTTATAGCTCAAACAAAGTGATTGCTGTTATTGATCAAAAGGACCCATCCTTCATCGTCATTGACGAAATAGTTGCTGTTCTTTTTTTATTTATATTGATTCCATCAAACATAAAATTTTTAGTGTTTGCTTTTATTCTCTTTAGAATTTTTGATATCTTTAAACCCTTCCCTGTTTCATGGGCAGAAAATTATTTCAAAGGGGCTCTTGGTATCATGATGGATGATATTGTTGCTGCCCTATTAAGCTTGTTAGTCATAAGGCTGATCTTGTATGTTTTCTGAAGAGATACTTATTCTAAGTCGTAATTTAGGTTTGCAGTGTCAAAATCATTCAATAAAATTAGCTACCGCAGAATCATGTACAGGTGGATTGCTTTCATCAGTAATTACAGCCTGCGATGGAAGCTCTAAATGGTTTGAGAGGGGATTTGTCACCTATAGCAATGAAGCTAAAATGAGTTTATTAAAGGTCGATCAAAATTTATTAGAAAAATTTGGGGCTGTATCATCACAAGTTGCTAAACAAATGGCGATCGGTGCCATCAAAAACTCTTACGCTGATTTGAGTATTAGTATTACCGGTATTGCAGGGCCTTCGGGTGGTTCCTTAGCAAAGCCAGTGGGCACTGTTTTTTTTGCATGCGCTAAAAAAAATAAAATAATTTTTGAACATAAATCTGAATTGATGGGTAGTAGAAATGAAATCAGGGAGAAAGCTGTTTTATTTTCATTGAATACCCTCTTAAAGCTTACCTTATAATAGTTATTATGAAATAATTTAAGTATTCATAAATTCAAATTAAAACGGAAAATCAATGGACGAAAATAAGAAAAAAGCACTCGATGCTGCTCTGGCCCAAATTGAAAAGCAATTTGGTAAAGGTTCAGTCATGCGGATGGATGATACCAATGTAGTTGAGGGTATTCAGGCTGTATCAACTGGATCTTTAGGTCTTGATATTGCATTGGGTATTGGTGGCTTACCTCGTGGAAGGGTAGTCGAAATTTATGGGCCAGAATCCTCGGGTAAAACCTCGCTTACTTTATCGGTCATTGCTCAAATGCAGAAAACGGGAGGTACGGCGGCCTTTATTGATGCCGAGCATGCTCTTGATACTCAATACGCTGCAAAACTTGGTGTTAACATTCAAGAATTACTTATTTCTCAACCGGACACTGGTGAACAAGCACTTGAAATTGCGGATATGTTAGTGCGAAGTGGTTCTGTTGACGTGGTTGTAATTGATTCTGTCGCCGCACTCACCCCGCGTGCAGAAATTGAGGGTGATATGGGAGATTCACACATGGGTCTTCAAGCAAGGCTGATGTCTCAAGCTCTTCGAAAATTAACAGGCAACATCAAAAAAACAAATACGTTACTTATCTTTATTAATCAAATAAGGATGAAAATTGGCGTCATGTTTGGCAATCCTGAAACAACGACAGGTGGGAATGCACTTAAATTTTACTCATCTGTTCGCCTCGATATCCGTCGGATTGGTGCAATCAAAAAAGGTGACGAAGTCATTGGTGCTGAAACGCGAGTAAAGGTAGTTAAAAATAAAGTTGCACCACCTTTTAGACAGGCAGAATTTGATGTTCTTTATGGCGAGGGTATATCTCGTGAAGGTGAAATTATTGATCAAGCGGTTAATTTAGACCTTATTGAAAAATCAGGCTCATGGTATAGCTACGAAGGCAATAAAATTGGGCAAGGTAAAGACAATGTCAGGGAATACCTTAAAGAAAATCCTGCTATCTCAGATGAGATTGAGCTGAAAATTAAAGATAAAGCAAATATTGTTAATTCAAAAATGATCGTGAATGAAAACACCGAAGATGCATCGGTTACAGAGGAATAAAGTATAAACGAATCATTAAGTCTGCTAAAAAAGAGGGCTTTATACTATTTAGGCAAGAGAGAGTATTCGCAATTTGAGCTTAGAAATAAGCTCAAAAGCTATGCAGAGACACTTAATCTTCAAAGTTCAGACTTGGATAATCTCCTTCAAGAACTTCAAAATAATCAATGGCAATCCGATGAGCGTTTTACAGAACTTTTTATTGAAAGCAAAAAAAGTAAATTTGGGCTTTTAAAGATAGTACAAGAGCTTAAAATTCGCGGGATTGACGAATCGGTTATACAGAATTACTTAAGTACCTTGAGAGATGAACAAGCTAAACTTTTAAAAATGATATGGGAAAAGAAATATAAAGAAATACCTAAAGACCAAAATGATAAATTAAAGCAAATTCGCTTTTTGCAAAGTCGTGGTTTTGATTTA
>Ga0255778_10004406_pt1 | contig 11591 bp, 6 predicted proteins | sample 071ome_31_FD_179976 | JGI IMG/M metagenome (GOLD analysis project Ga0255778, IMG submission 179976) | Coastal salt marsh microbial communities from the Groves Creek Marsh, Skidaway Island, Georgia - 071405CT metaG (version 2) | ecosystem: Environmental > Aquatic > Marine > Intertidal zone > Salt...
CAAAACAGACGGTCCCGCCAGTTTGACGAAGAAAAACGATGAGGTCTCCTTATCCCCCAATGACGGTTTACTCTTATGGGACGAAACCTTGTGGGATTTGCGTCTCTCGCGAGACGTCCCCGTCCGTCGTTTCGATCGTTTTTCCGAAGTCGCCGGCTCGTGTTTCCATCCCAGCGGCAACGAAATTATCATCGGTCGCGAGGTTTGGGACGTTCGCTCGTCTCGCCTCCTTCGCACCGTTCCATCCTTTGACCGCGCGGCGCTCAAGTTCAACCCCACCGGCACCGTCGCGTTGGCGCACATTCTCCATCCGCGGCATCGATCGCCGCGTTCGTCGCTCGAGCGCTGTCACCATCCGTACAAGCACTCATTTTGCACGGTGGACGTCACCGATTACTCTGACATTTGCACCGTGGACGTGGCGCACGGCATGATGAACGCGGCGTGGGCGGTGGATTCCGACACCATCTGCGCCACCGTCGAGTACGATATCGCCGACACGTTGGAATCATCGGTGCGCGTGCACGAAGTCGGTCGTCTTCGCCCGACGGAGGACGAATCAGACATCGAGGAGGATCACGGCGACGTTGCGTACGAGGACGATCAAGACGCGAGGTTCGATCTGAGGCCGCTGGACGTGCGAATCGGTCGACGCGATGGAGGCGGGAACGGTGACGGTGACGGTGACGACGCCCCGCTCGACGTCGATGAGGCGCGCATCGCGCACCAAATCGCCACGCTTCGCCAACTCGCCAGAGTACGAGACGACGGCGACATCGAGTGGGTCGAACGCGCCGATGACGAAGACGAAGACGAAGAGTATTCGAGCGAATACGACTCCGACTTCATCGATTCAGACGACGACGACGAAGACGAGGAAGCGGAATACGAATCAGACGAGGAATACGATTCAGACGAGGAATACGATTCAGAAGACGACGAAGACGAAGACGATCCTCGCGGCCCATTTTACGACGCCGTAAGAAGAGACGCCGAGAACTTCGCGGAGCGATACTTCGCGGAGAACGCGCGCGCTTTCATTCGCGATAGGGTGCATCGTCGCAACGGTACCATAGAACGCGACGAACACGACGACGACAACTCAGACACCGAAGACGACGCGGGCTCGGGCTCCTCGGAATGGGAAACCGACGACGACGCCGACGCGTGATGCGTCGCCGTCGCAACCAGATAGATTGATAGAATAGATAGAAACCGACCCAATCACGCACCCAATCATCCATCCATCTATCCATCCGCGACGCGCGCGATGAGTCGCGCATTCAACGCCGTCGACGAAATCGACGCGGATACACCACTCTGTCTCGAGTGATGATTGATCTCGTCACTCGACCGCGCGCGTCGAAAGGTTCGAACGCGAGTGGAACGCGCGGTGGTCTGTGACTCGATCGCGTCGCGTCGCGTCGCGTCGCGTCGCGTCGCGCGTCATGGCGTCGATGGTGACGTCGGTCGCGACGCGTGGATGCGCGAAGAGGTTGGGCGCGCGACGGGATCATCGCGGTGTGCGCGCGCGCGACGCGGGAGACGTGCGCGCGCGGGCGAGAGGATCGATGCTTGACGGTTTGGATGGATACGGTCGTCGTCGTGGACGCGCGGTGGAGCGTCGGGAGGAGGAGGATTGCGACGTGTACACGGTGAGGTACGGCGATACGCTGGTGGGCGTGGCGAGGACGCACGGGACGAGCGTGGACGCGATATGCGAGGCGAACGGGGTGCGATTGGAGAGTGAAGACGAGACGCCGGCGTTGTTCGTCGGACAGCGGTTGTTGATTCCGCGAGAGGAGATGGAGACGAGGGACTACGGGTACGGCGACGGGCGAGGGACGGCGGCGACGCGGCGGGCGACGGCGCTGAGCGCAAAGGAGCGAGACGCTGAGTACGAACGAGCGAGGCGGGTGCGGAGTGAACGGCGACGGGCGACAGCACCGGCGACACAGACGCACGCGGTGGTGAGCGGGAGCGCGGTGGAGACGTTGACGAGAGATGAAGTGGCGGGATTGTTGACGCACAGAGACGAGACGGTGATGCTCTTGGTGGAGACGTCGAATTGTCGATGGTGCGATGACGTGCAACCGGCGTGGACGGCGATGGGTGTGTGTTATGACAACGATCCCACGGTGCGCGTGTGTCGATTACGGTGCGAGACTGATGAGCTCAAGCAGTTTGCGGCCAAGTATTTCCGCGCCAAGACGTTTCCGACCATCGTCGCGCTTCCGGCGGGGAAAGGACCGGTGTATCGACACGCAAGCGCGGATAGAAGCGTCGCGGCGTTGCTGGAATTCGCGGAAGAAGCCACGGGGCGCGCCAGTCCGACGCTCGACGTTGATTATCGCAAACCCGTGGATGCAAACATTGTCGCTTCGAGCGACGGCGGCGGCGGGTTCGCTCGCGACGTCAGGGCATCGCACGGCAACCATCCGCTCGCGCCGCGAACGAAAACGAACCCAATCCTCAAGCTCACCGATGCGGTTGGATACGCGATCGGAGTAAGCGAGACGCGCGCGAGTGTTGGTGCGAACGTCAATTTGTTACCCGTAGCGGCGGTCGGGTTGGTGGCGGCGGCGACGTTAACCGCGCTCGCCAACGTCGTGATGACGGTGAAGAGCGTGGGCAGGGACGAGCGCGTTCACACCAGACGCTTGGGAAGACGCTTCCAAGAGGAAGAGTTTGCCGAGGAGCATGAACCTCTTGACGATTACGACGAAGCGTTGATTGAGGTGTCGAATCAAGACGATCCAGACGAGCTCGCTGAGTGGCGGTCGCTCGTCCTCGAAGAATTATTTTCCTTGCCGAGTCGGGCGATGCTCTTGATCCGGATCTGGTTACTCATCGGAAGACGAGCCTTCGAACTTCGAGGGAGACGCCACGGACGAAACGAGCGTAGATCACGTCGACGGGCGGACGACTACGAAGATGACGGCGACTTTGACAGGGGCTACGGACGCCAACCCTCCCGCGGAGGATACAAATCTTCGCGAGATGACGCGTCACCCTATTATTAGATGCGAATCAAGACATTTCTCTCACGATATTTATAATAATGATAGTGTACAGATCTTGTCTATGGCTAGCTAAACGCCTGTGGAGCTCGAGCGCCTCGACGTGTGTCGTTCTGATCGCCTCGACGAGACTTCTAAAAGTTGGCTGCGATGAATTTTTCCAAAGCAATTCGTCGATGCGAAATTTGCGCCTGTTCTTCGAACTGGAGCTCCCCGAACGTTTTCGAAAATCCATCCGGTTGAAAGACACTGTTCCAACTCGCCTTTCCGTGCTTAACATCCCCTCTTGGAGAAACCAAGGTGCCCGAGATGGTTCCGGAGAATATTTTCGGCGCACCGCCGCGCTTGAGATCCATCACCCCCAGTGTGCACGTTACCGTGGCTCTGTGATTGTCGTAGCGAGATATCAAGTCCCACAAGCCCTCGGGTGCGATCGCTTCGAGCATGGGTTTACAGTACGGACCCGGAAACCCGTTCAGAGCGTCGATTCCTAAAGAAACGTCTTCGACGAGTAAAAAGTCTCCGCCGTTCCCCGCGCCGAAATCCGCATCCAACGCTTGTTGGAGATGCTCATGGTCGGGATCGTCGCGCGAAAACAAAATTTTGGTAGCCTCTTCGCACTTTCGCGCGGTGATTTCCTCCATCGTTCCCTGAATCTCCACGGTGTCCACGTCGACTTGGCTCAAAATCACATCGACCAGGGCGACGTTTTCAGCTCTTTTGAAGACGTGTGACGCCTCCGCAAACTTACCCGCGTTCCCCGTGGCGTAGCACACGCGCACCGTCGGTCGTTCGCGCGTCGACATTTGCGCGTTCGACGAGAAAGCGGCGCGGCGACGGGTGCGGGCGTCCCCAGGCGATCTCTTCATCTGTTCACTCCTCGCCGGCGTACAGTGCCGCGAGCTGTAACGCGAAATCACTCGGTCCCTCGGCCGCGGGCGCGTCGTCGCTCGTCGTGCAATCGTTCGAAACGATCGGTGTCGCCGTTTCGGTCGTCCTCGCGTCCTTCTCGTCCTCGCGCGCACCGTGGCTTTCTCTCGCGCGCTCTTTGCCGCCGCCGTCTCCGGCGTCCTCTTCAAAATCTTCAAACTCAACACCCTCCATCGCCTCGAGCACCGCGCTCTCACGTAATCGCTCGCGAAGTGCGTTTCGTTCCATCTTCGTCCGTCTCGCGAGATTCACCGCGTCGACATCGACGTCGGGCTCGAACACGGCGACGAGACTCTCGCTCGTCACCACGACGGCGTGCGCCACGCCGTGCGCGCTGAGCACGGGGGCGTCCCTGATGACTACGGCGCAGCCCGCGACGAGCGCCCGTTCGCTCTCCATCAATTCTCTGTGCACGATGACGCGAATTTCACCCGTCGGATCGCACATGATGCCCGCGCCGTCGCCGTTGGAAGTCGCTCCAAGTTCTCGAAAGACGCCCGACGCGCGAGGCAGGCGTCCCGAACGCCATCCGCCTCGACGCACCCACCCCACGTTGTGTCGACACTCGGCGACGCTCGGATCGAATCGGTCGACGTCAAGCGCGTCCAAGGCGCGACGCCAGGGCGCGGAGAGGAAGAGCGATTCGTCGAGTTCATCGCACAGCTGTCGCTGCGCGTTCGAAAACGCGCCCTCGATGCGCGCCTCTGCGGGCGTCGAGCGCGCGCGCGCGGCGTCGTCGACGGTCGACAGTGATTCCGTGACACTCGCGCGCGCGAGGTGAGGCGTAAACGCGTTCGCGGGACCGGGAATCGCGCGCATTCCGCGTGTGCGACTCTGAGGTGACGGCGCCCAACGCGGAGCGTCGACGGTCCAGACGAGAACGAAGACCCGCATCGCGAGAACGCGTCGCCAACGATGTCAAGAATGATAAATAATTACATGTGAGTCGAGATGCGTCGAGTTGTCGTCGATCACGCGCGTTCGACCGACGACTCGTGCTCCTTCGCGCGGCGCCGCCGTCGATTCGTCAGCGCCTTAAGGCTTATAATCCTGCCTTCCCCAATTTTCCTCGTACGCGGACGCCACCGTGGGATCGAGATCCAGTCCACTCTTCAATGCCTCTTTCCCCGTCGACACGAATTTCCCCTTGGGCGGCACTTTCCGTCCGAATGTCGTGTATTTAGACGTCCACGTCGAGTACCCGCCCTCCACCGCCACTGCGTTCGAGTACCCAGCCTCGACGAGCGCATCCACGAGTTCCTCCGCCCTCGACCCGTCCGCGTCGACGATCAATAATTTCATCGCCGGTCGCGTCTTCTCTCGCGCCGCTTTCACCCACGACTCCGCGCTCGCGTCCTCAGCCAGGGGCACATTTATCGTTCGCTGCGGGGGCTTGGTGATGTGCGAGCGATCGTACTCCTTCCACGATCGACAATCGACGAAGAGGTAATCCTCCCGCTCGAGCATAAATATTCCAGCGTCCACGTCCACGGCGTTCGCGTGCGCGCGCGTCGCGGATCGAGGACTCGCGCGGGACGACGACCGGGAGCCTGGGACGCCTCGCGAGTGGAGACGACGTGCATCGCCCGGACGACGCGCGACAGACGCGGCAGAGACGCGCGGTGAAGACGAGGCGATGGCGTGCATGACGGACGTGCGCGTCGAGAGCGCGCGCAGGGACGTCCGCGTCCGCGAATCGCGCCGCGGTGTGGCGATGTGTTTTTCTTTCTTTCTTTCTTTCGCCTCGGTTTGAGATTATTGTTTACAACAAAACGTTATTATTTCCGTCTCGGACGCGACGTCTCAACGCGCAACCTCGTCGTCGAAGGAGAGCTTGAGATGTTTCTTTGATTTTTTGGTGACGACGTCGGCGATGTCTCGCCACGCGCGATCGTCTTCGTCTCTCGATTCGAGACCTCGCGTGGTGTACACTTGCGGGACGACGTGCGCCATCCTGGGATCGATTCTGTGCAAATCAACCTCCTTGTAATCGTGCGGTTTATCTTGACGCGCGGGAAGTTGTAAGTCCTCCTTCTCCACTTCCTCGTAATCCATAGAACTGAGGATGTGTTGAATGGCGTTGAGCCTGGCGACGCGCTTATCGTCCGCCGGAACGATGGACCATGGCACGGTTTTGCTCGTGTTTTGAAACATCATATCGCGCGCGTGCGAGTAATCGTACCACTTTGAACGCGCGAACAAATCCATCGGGCTCAATTTCCAACGTTTTTCTTCCCGTTCCAGTCGTCCGCGGAATCGCTCCTCTTGTTGCTTGTCGCTCACGTCAAACCAGAGCTTGATGATGTGCGTGTCGGCGTCCACGAGCATCTTTTCAAAGACATTCACCTCACGTTCAAACTGTTCAACCTGTTCCGGCGTCGCGAATCCCATCACGCGTTCGACTCCGGACCGATTATACCACGATCGATCGAACAACACGATGTGTCCGGCGCTCGGCAAGTGCTGCACGTACTTTTGAAAGTACCACTGCGTCTTCTCCGCCTCCGTCGGCGCGCCCAACGCGACGACTTTACACACCCTCGCCGAGAGCACGTCGGTGATCCTCGAAATGCATCCACCCTTCCCGGCGGCGTCTCGCCCTTCGAATATGATGACAACCTTTTTCCCCTTCGCCACGACGTAATCTTGCCACACGACGAGCTCGGATTGCAGTCGCGACAGTTGCTCCTCGTACTCGACGTTGAGAATCGCCTTGCGCACCGCCTTGCGAATCTTCCCCGCGTGATCGCCCGTGTCCTCCATCATCGGTCGCGTCGGATCGAAGGACGCGCGCGAGGACGACCGTATCGTCGGCGTCGACGACGCGTTTTTGTCCTTGGAGTGCTTTCCTCCTTTTTTCGCCGACACGACGGGCGCCGGTCGACGGTCGCGTGTGAGAGGTTGGTCTCTTCCGAGACGACGACCGCGCGCGAGGAATCGCGAGGAAGCGAACGAGAGCGAGAGGGACGACATGGTGAACGGATCGATCGCGCGGCGACGAGTCGCGCGCGCGGCGACGCAATCATCATCAATCAATCCTCAATCATCCGCGTCATCGAATCGTCACGCAAAGATATTTTTACTCAGGGTTTCGTGGGGTCACAGTATGACTTTCGGGATAACGTTTTGTGCGGTTTTTGGCCATCTGTGCGTATTCGTGTATCCGCGCGCCCCGGCGGCGGCGCGACGACGCGCGCGCGTCGACCGCGCGTCGACGCGCGAGGGTCGAGCCGCGCACACGTCGTCGCGCGCGCGCGCGTTCGTTCGTTCGCTCGTTCGCGTGGCTCGATCCGAGGAGGCATCGACGCGACGTCGCGTCGCGTCGCGTCGCGTCCACCGCCGCCATGAAGATGCCGACGTACGACGTCGACCCGGCGACGGAGTCGAGGTACGGTGGATTCGGCGCGCGCGTCATGCGAGAGATGGGATGGGAGCGCGGGAAAGGGTTGGGTAAGCGTCAGCACGGACGCGCGGAGGCGATCGAGGTGGTGAAACGGGAGGAAAACGTCGGGTTGGGGGCGACTCGAGAGCGGTACAACTGGGAGGAAAAGTGGTGGGAGGGACACTACGCGAGCGCGGCGAGTAAGATTGCGAAGGCGATCGGGGGTGGGAAGAAATCGTCGTCGTCTTCCTCGTCGTCGTCGTCGTCGCGAGGCGGGTCCGATTCGGAGTCGGACGACGATTCGGAGTCGGACGACGAAGACGCCGAGCTCATGGTGAAACTGGGAACCGTCACGGGACGAGACGGAGTGGTGTACAGCGGATCGAAGAGTGATTTAAAGCTCATGGAGGAGTTGGCGATGGATAACCATCGCGGATCCACGTTCGGAGGGAGGGTCGGGAAGCTCGAGCGAATCGCGAGGTTTGAGGCGGAACAGTTGGCCAAGTACGGGGTGCAAAACGGGCTCGCGGCGGCGCCCGTCGTCGTCGAAACCGCTCGAGAGGCTAAGGAGAAGAAGAAGGAGAAGAAGAGGGATAAAAAGAAGGACAAGAAGAAGAAATCGTCGAATGGTGACGATGATGACCGGGAAGGGGGAACGGGCGAGAAGAGCGCGACGCTCACCGCTGAGGAGTACGAGGGAGAACAGTCGGCGAGCACGAAGAAGAGCGACTGGTGGAGTCGCGCCGGTTTCGCGTGGGGCGGCGTGGTCGGATCGAAGCGCGAAAAGGATCTGAACGATGACGGCGGGAAGACCGGGGAGAAGGGACGCCGAGGGTTCAGTGAGGGTGACCAAGAGGCGTTATTTAAAAAGGCGCACGACACGATGGTGCACAAGGGCACGAAGCGCGGCTTGGGCGGACGAGGCATTCTGAAATCCGAGTGGACGGGCGAACGGAAGACGAATTTCGATGATTCGGACGACGAAGGTGGAAAAGATCGGTCCACCGAGACGAAGACCAAGAAGGAGAAAAAAGAGAAAAAGGCCAAGAAGGAGAAAAAGGCCAAGAAGGAGAAAAAGGCCAAGAAGGAGAAAAAGTAAACGCAGCGACGTTTTTTAGACGCATGTAGAAACAGATAGTCTTGTATTAGAGTGAGGAGAGAGATGCATGAATTACGAATACAGTTGATTACAAGTCATAAGCGTCGAGTGAGCCCGCGAGATGAGACGAAAAACAAAAAGTCTCCTTGATAGCAGCCCCTCGATTTTGATCGCCAAAGCGTGCACTCCCTCTCGTCCGCACAGTGAATCACAGAAAGAACAAAAAAGTGCTCAGATGAAACTGTCCAAAGAAATTATACATCTGAGAATGCCATAATTTAAGATTTGATCGGATCCACAATCCGTCTGAGGCGACACCACTCGACCCTACTTGACGAAGCACTGCATCGGGAAGATTTCGCCTTGCGCAAAATAGTCGTCGTTGCCCATGGTGTCAATGAGTTTCAGCGTGTTGACAGGCTTGAGTTGCAAGTCGTCGCTGAGAACGGAGGTGACGATGTCGAGCTTAGCCTCCGTCTTCGGGACTTCATAGTAGGCACCGATGCCGGCGGCAAAGGTGTCTTTGTTGCCGATGGCGCACTCCTTCTTGTACTGGTAGTTGGAGAAGTAGGCTGAAAGGGACGTCGTGCCCTCGAAATCAACGGGGTTACCCACGACGACCGCAGCAAACATGTCGAGACCAGCATACACGCCCTGAGTCATTGCTGATTCCGGACCGGAGCACGCGACGCCGGCGAAGCAGAGCTTGACGTCAACGTGGGCAATCTCGAGGATGAGACCGACCTGCATGTCGACGGCGATGGATGCAGCGCCGTATCGCTCCAGCTTCATGCGCGGCTCTTCGGTGATGATGTTCACCTTTCCATCGACAAGCTCGATGGCGTACTCGAGCTCACCCACCTCGAGCGTCCATTCCAGAACGGCTTGGGCGTCGAGACGCGCGAAGTACGGCAAACTCAGCTTTGCCGATACCAAGACGTCGAGATAAAAGCCGAAACCAAGCATGACTAACTGGCGCGTCTGGTACGGGTTCGGGAACTTGCCATCGACGAGCTCCAAAAGATCACCAGATTTGAACGCATTCGCCTTGGCGTCGAGGCGGAATTGCAACTTCATGCCAGCTTGCACGCCCACCTTGACGTGAGAATCCTTTATGGCTTGCATCGCCGTGTTCAAGGCATCAGAGGCCTTTTTACTGGCGTCCATCAGCGGATTTCCTCCGAGAGCGGCGGTGGTGCGCTCCAGTTCGCTGCGGGTGGATGCTTTCAACAACAAGGGATCCTCAATGAGCGCAACGCGCGTAGTTTCGAGGCTGAGCATGACGTTGTTCTCAAGTTCGCGCATGCGGGTGTCGTAAATTTCAGACGCATGCGACATCACACTCGCAATCGATCGACGATGTGATTCAAGAAGAGTCGTCGTCGCTTCGTGAAGAGCATCTTCGTCAATCGTAACCTCTTTATGAGAAAGTAAACGTCGACGTTTACCCGTGATGGACTTGACGCTGTTGATGAGATCATCAACTTCACCCTTCACTTTCGTCGCGACGGCTTTCGCGCTCCCTGCGAGATTAGCCGCTTCGTTCACCGGAACCATGATTTGCGCCTTGATGTCATCCACAGCGTCGAGGGCATCCTGCTTGATTTCATCGAAAACCGTTGCGAAGAAAGTTTGCAGCACGTCCAACAAGTCTGTGGCGAGTTCCTTGGGGATGTCAAACACGAGAAGACCGGCGCATGCTTCCCATCGGGCAACAGGAAAGCCCGCTTTGAGAGTCGCTGGCGCCCACGGTGAATCGCCCATCTTCGATGGCCAAGGCATTTTGTACTCAACATTGATCAATTCAGGCTTGAACACTTCGTCGAGCGGAACGTTATAGCAGAAGAGCGTGCCCTTTGGGAGCTTGTCCATGAGGTAATCGAGACGTGCCTTGCCAGAGAGTTGCAGAAGGATGCAAGGTCTATTCTCCTTCGAACCGCACTTTTCGATGGCGAGATCCATCTGCTCGTCCGAGGACATGCTTGGAATATCCCACATCGACGGCATGCTCGGTAGTTTAGGAAATGATGGAAGGTCGAAATTCCACCCGAAGCCAACGCTCGACGTGTTCAGGAACGTCGGGAACTTGGGATCGTAGCCCGCGACGCCTGGAATGTTCATACCAATGTCAAAACTCGGATCGTAGTTCGGTAATCCCGGCCAGTTCCAGCCTTTGCCGCACTCGTCGCCGCACTTTGCGCTCGAACCCCAGCTCGGCGAGGAAACGTTAACGTTGAAAGACGGGACATTCCACTCTGGAAGGTTCCAATCAAGATTCGGACCTTTCCACGGCGCTTGGGGAACTTTGGAACCCCAGTCGGGGAGCGAAATGTCAAACTGAGGCAGGTATATTTGAGGAAGCGTCGCCGTGACGTTCAGCTTGGGTACGTTGTTCATCAGTTCCGTCGCCAGTTCGCTGACACACGCCTTAGCGCTGTTCAAAAGCTGCTTCAGCTGACTCTGGTCAACCTTGGGTATGTCGAGCCCGAGTTTGGCATCGTCCAGCGGGGAATCGGCGGGGAAGAGTATCCCGTGCAACCGCGCTCGAAGGTTGTCGTGGTCCAAAGAATCCGTGAGACCGGCGCGACGTCCGACACGAGATTTACCGAGATCCGCCGATTCTCCACTGATGATCGATCCCGAAACACTCTTGACGAGAGCGTCCGCATCGCTCGGAAGTAAGCTGTCGGTGACATCGTCAACAAAGCCTTTTATTTTCTTGATGACGTCGTTGAACGTGTTCGTTACTTCGTTCGTCATGTCGTTGATCTCGCCGGGTATGCGCTGCAGCGCGTTGACGATGTCCTGCGCCTTCCGCGAGGAGGTGGTCATGTCGTTAACTTGACCGGCGATGCTGTTAATCTTGCTGACGGCGCTATTGTATTCCTTTCTCGGTCCATCCAATGCTTTTTTCCAGCAATTGACGTCGGTGACACCGCACCCGCCGAGCGCCGACGTCGCCGAATCCGTCTCCAAAGCCACACGCGCCCGCGCGTGCCCTTTACCGAGCGCGGTGACGCTTACGACATCGTCCACATCGTTTCCACGACGCGTTCGAGCGACGACGACGACGCACGCCACGAGAATCACGCTCAGCGCCGCCGCCGCCCGGCGCGGCGCGTCTCGCCTTCGCCGCGTCGCGCGACCCGCGCCCTCCTCC
>Ga0255778_10004422_pt1 | contig 11562 bp, 9 predicted proteins | sample 071ome_31_FD_179976 | JGI IMG/M metagenome (GOLD analysis project Ga0255778, IMG submission 179976) | Coastal salt marsh microbial communities from the Groves Creek Marsh, Skidaway Island, Georgia - 071405CT metaG (version 2) | ecosystem: Environmental > Aquatic > Marine > Intertidal zone > Salt...
ATTTAAACTTTATTGATCAAGTTAATAATGATAATTATGAATATATGCTCGGCTTAGGCGACTTAGGATATTATTTTTTGAAAAATAAAAATGATTTTAATACTTTTAACAACTTTAAAATTACTCATGAAGCTCAGTATCAGATTCCTTTTAAAGTAAAAAATAAGCTATGTGGACTATCTTGGAAAAGTAATGCGCAAACAGGAGATGCAAAGTCAATAAAACTTGAAGACTTTAAAAAACTATTTTCAAATTTAGAATATACTTTCGTGAACCTTCAGTATGGTGATGTCGACAACGAAATAAAAAGTTTTAATAAAATAAATAATAATAAATTAGAGAACGATAATCAAATTGACAAATATAATGATATGGAAGGTCTTTTTAGTTTAATTAATTCATGTGATTTTATAATCACTACAAGTAATGTTACAGCTCATATTGCTGGAATTCTTGGTAAAAAAACATTTTTATTGTCATTTAATGGAAGAGGAAAGCTTTGGTATTGGTATCATGAAAAAAATGGCGTAAGCTTGTGGTATCCATCTTTAAAAATATATCAATTAGATGTGAATCTATCAAATATAGATAAAGTCTATGAAAAAATAATTTTTGATATGAAAAATTAAAAATTATTTGTAAACTAAGATTGATTAAATACCTAAATCTTTAATTTTTCTAGTTATAGTATTTCTTCCAATTCCTAAATTTGATGCAGCATTAATTTTTTTTCCATTAAAGTGATTAAGTGCCTGAGTAATAAGAATCTTTTCAATTTGTTCAACGTATTTTGTATATAAATTTTGAGTTTTATTATTAAGATCATTTTTAATATGGTCAATTATGATTTCATCCCATTTCGTATTAATATTTGTATTAATATTTTCTTTTAAAATTTCTGCAGGTAAATCTGATATACAAATCTCCTTACCAGGAGACATAACGGTTAACCAGTGACAAATATTTCTAAGCTGTCTAATATTTCCAGTCCAATTAAGCTTCATAAAATAATTTTGAGTTTCTTCATTTAAATATTTGACATTAGTCTTTAACTCATTAGCACTTTGATTGAGAAAAAATTTTGCTAAATTGATAATGTCATTTTCTCTTTCTCTTAAGGGTGGAAGGTTTATGGTAATAACATTAAGCCTGTGAAATAGATCTTCCCTAAAAGATTGTTGATTGATTTTTTTTTGTAAATCCTGATGTGTTGCAGCAATAATCCTCACATTTGCTTTTATGACTGAGCTACTTCCGAGTTTTTGAAATGAACCATCATTTAATACTCTTAAAAGTTTAGACTGAAGATCGATTGGCATATCGGCAATTTCATCAAGGAATAAAGTTCCATTTTCTGCTTCTTCAAAATAACCTTTTTTTGAAGCATTGGCCCCAGTAAATGCACCTTTTTCATATCCAAATAACTCAGACTCAAGCAAATCTTTCGGAATAGCTGCAGAGTTAAGCGCTATAAACGGTTTATCTTTTCTTAAACTATTATCATGTATGGCTTTTGCTATTAATTCTTTACCAGTTCCACTTTCACCAGTGATAAGGACTGATGCATCAGATTTACTTAATTTACCAATCTGCTTAAAAACTTCTTGCATCGCTTTTGAAGTACCAATTATTTTATTAGAACTTTCAATATTATTAAGTTCTTCAACCTTATCTTTAAATGCAGAGTTAATTACACTTATTGCATTATCAATATCAAATGGTTTAGGCAGATATTCATATGCACCTTGCGCATAGGAATCCAAAGCAGAATCTAGATCACTAAATGCTGTCATGACGATTACAGGTATCTTTGGAAATTTTACTTTCACTTTTTCAAGAAATTGGAGTCCTGATTCACCTGGCATTTTTATATCACTAACAATAAGATCAGGCATATCATGGTTAAATTGATTGATTGCCTCGTTGGTGTTTCCAAACGCCATCACATTATAATTATTTTTTTCTAATGCCTTTTGAAGTACCCATCGAATTGACTTGTCGTCATCTAGAATCCAAATTTTCTTGTTTGTAGTATCCATATTTAATTTTGAATTGGTAATAATATTTTAAATTCTGTTTCACCAGGATGACTATTTACATCAATAATCCCGTTGTGCAGAGTGATAAAATTTTGACTTAGGGGCAACCCAAGTCCTGTCCCAGAATCTTTGCCACTGACAAGTGGAAAAAATATCTCTTCAATTCTTTCTTTAGGAATCCCGGGACCATTATCAATAATAGATATGTTTAAAACTGTATGGTGAAGCTTTTTATGAAAGATGACTTTTCTTTCAGAGCGCGTGACGAATTTTATTTTATTTTTGTCTTCAAATGGTGACGTGGTTAAAATTTCGCAAGCATTTTTAACAATATTAAATAAGGCTTGATAGATCTTCTCATAGTCACAAGATATTAATGGAATTGATATATCGTAATCTCTAATAAATTCTATTTTGGAGTATTCTGAGCTCAGCGTGCTACGAATCTTTTCAAGAATTTCATGGATATTATTTTTTTCAAATTTGGGTATCTTATGGGGGCTCAACAAGCTATCCATTAATTTTTGTAAACGTCCACTTTCAGATACGATGATTTGAATATATTCAGATAAATCCTCATTAACTTCATCAGCTAAAAGTTGAGCTGATCCTTTGATACCACCAAGGGGGTTTCTGATTTCATGTGCAAGATTCCTTAGGAGCTCAGAATTAGCTTTTTGTTGCAACATCATTCTTTCTTCTTTCGCTACTTGCAGAACCTGATCCATTTGAATAAATTCTAAGATAAACTCATAATCATCATCATCATATGGCGTTACTGTAAAAGTCACTGTTTTAATAGTATCTTTTATTTTAATTTGACACTCGTGTTCTTTATAGGTGGAGGATCTTTGTATGGATTTATCAATTCGGTATTTTAAATAATCAATGTCCTCGAAAATTAAGGAAATTTTCTTATCCTTAACTTTTTTCAAAGAAATCTGAAAAAGAATTTCTGCACTCGGGTTTAGATATTTAATATTAAGATCTTTATCAAGCAGCACAACGGAAGTTGCCAACTGCTCTAATTCGTTATTTTCTTTTTCTTTAATTGGAGGCGACATTTAAATTACAATTCGGGGTGAAAAAAGTCACCCCGAAAATAAAAAACATTACACTGAATAATACAAATCAAACTCTACCGGATGAGGTGTCATTCTCAGTGTGGTTACTTCATTCATTTTTAAGTCAATAAAGCTGTCAATGAAGTCGTCAGAAAACACTCCACCTTGAGTTAGGAATGCACGATCTTCGTTTAATGCTTCAAGAGCTTCTTCAAGAGATCTGGCAACAGTTGGGATAGCTGCATCTTCTTCCGGAGGAAGGTGATACAAATCTTTTGTTGCTGCTTCACCTGGATGAATTTTATTTTGAATACCATCTAAACCAGCCATCAATAAAGCACTAAAGGCAAGATATGGATTCGCTGTAGGATCAGGGAATCTGGTTTCAATTCGTCTGGCTTTATCACTTGAAACGAATGGAACTCGGATTGATGCTGAACGATTTTTTGCTGAGTAAGCTAGTTTAATCGGCGCTTCAAATCCAGGTACTAGCCTTTTATAAGAGTTTGTAGATGGATTAGTAATTGCATTTAGCGCTCTTGCGTGTTTAATGATACCGCCAATATAGAACAAAGCTATTTCACTTAAGCCAGCATACTCATCACCAGCAAATGTGTTTTTACCATCTTTCCAGATTGATTGGTGAACATGCATTCCAGAACCATTATCTCCCAACACTGGCTTAGGCATAAAAGTTGCTGTTTTCCCAAAGTTGTTAGCTGTGTTATGAACCACATATTTAAGAATTTGTGTCCAATCCGCTCTTTTTGTTAATGTCGAAAACTGTGTTCCAATTTCACATTGTCCAGAACCGCCAACCTCATGATGATGAACCTCAGTAGGAACACCGAGTTGTTCAAGAGTCATACACATGGCTGATCTGAGATCTTGCAGAGAATCAACTGGAGGAACAGGAAAATAACCACCTTTGACTGCTGGGCGGTGACCAACATTACCACCTTCATGATTGTTTTCGGAATCCCAAGTGGCTTCCTCTGTGTAAATTTTTACATGAGAGCCACTCATGTCAGTTTTCCAGGTGATTGAATCAAACACAAAGAACTCGGGCTCAGGACCAAAATATGCGGTATCGCCAACACCGGTTGATTTTAAATAAGCTTCAGCTTTTAAAGCAATACTTCTTGGATCTCGGTCATAAGGTTTACCATCTGTTGGGTCAACAATATTGCAGGTGAGTGTAAGTGTTGTTTCTTCAAAAAATGGATCAATCTTAGCTGTGTCTGGATCTGGCATAAGCAACATGTCTGATGCATTAATACCTTTCCAGCCCGCAATAGATGAGCCATCAAAAGCATGACCCTCTTTAAACTTATCTTCATCAAAAGCGGATACAGGAACAGACACATGCTGTTCTTTTCCTTTTGTGTCGGTAAATCTAAAATCAACAAATTTTACATTGTTGTCCTTTACCATTTTCATTACATCTGAAACTGCCATAGTAAAATTTCCTCTCATGTTTAATTATTTACTTTTTATTAATGCAACATCTATGCCAAAATAAAATAGTTGTAATATATTAGTTGAACATTAACAAATTAATACTAATGTAATTAAAAAAGTTATTTTTTTGATCAACTTTATAACAAATTTACTAAAAAATGCACTATATTAGTGCAAAAATAGGGAAAAATGAAAAAATTTGCTGTTATAGGTAATCCAATAAAACATTCATTATCACCACAAATTCATTCAGAATTTGCTCAACAATGTTCAATCGATTTGACTTATGAAAAAATTTTGGCTGATGATGAAATAACTTTTATATCAACAATTCAAAACCTAATTAATCAAGGTTATTCAGGTGTGAATGTCACCCTCCCTTTTAAAGGATGCGCTGCTAAAATTTCAACAACAAAAACTTCAGAAGTCGATTTTACTGGGTCTGCAAATACACTTTCATTTGATCATAATGCCATTGCAGCTCATACAACTGATGGAATTGGTTTGGTGAATGATCTGGTAGAGAAAATAGGGTCTTTTTCAAATTCTTCCCTATTGTTATTAGGTGCAGGCGGCGCTGCTAATGCGGTCATTTCATCTATATTAAGTGAAAATATTTCACATCTTTATTTGTGGAATAGGACCATACAGAAATCAATTGATATGACTAATCATTGGCATAAAAATTATAAAAATATTTCAGTGATGGAAAATGTTGATTTAAAAAAAATTGATATAGTCATTAATGCCACAGCTGCAGGAATAGATAATACTGCCCCATCCCCAATATGTTTGCATGATAGTCATAGTGCTGTTATTTGCTATGACATGATGTATGGTAGACAGACTCCTTTTTTAAAAAGTGCAAGCGATAATAACTTAACTTTTTTTGATGGATTGGGCATGCTGGTCAAGCAAGCCGCAGCCAGTTTTGAAATTTGGCATGAGCAAAAAGTTGAATCCAAAAGTATTGAGGAATCTCTAAGATCAACCCTAATTTAAAAAAAGTATTCTTTTTAATTTTAATAGTAACAATTGGATACATAGTTTTTCTGACTCCAAAAATTATTGACATTTACAAGTTCAAATCTATTAACCCAAAAACAACTTCGATGATGAATTATCAATTGGGCATTGATGATGCAAAAAATATCACAATTGATTGGGTAGCTTATGAGATGATCAGTAACTCAATGAAAAGAGCGGTCGTTGCTGCTGAAGACGATCGTTTTATGCAACACTCAGGCATTGATCTTAAGTCAATTAAGGACGCGTATATTGATAATCTCTATCAAAAAAATAAACGAGGTGGGTCAACAATTTCTCAACAACTAGTCAAAAATTTATTTCTCAGCCCATCAAAAAATATATTTAGAAAGATTAATGAAGCAGCTCTAGTTATATTTTTAGAAATGTTTTTAAGTAAAAAAAGAATATTAGAACTCTATCTGAATATCGCAGAATGGGGGGATGGACTCTATGGGATTAAAAATGCATCACAATTCTATTTTATGGTTGACCCAAACTATTTAAGCTCATATCAATCGGCAAAACTTGCATCCATGTTAACTAACCCAAGAAAGTATCAGAAAGATATACATTCAGAATTTTTGACAAAAAAAACAAACCAAATTTTTAAAAGAATGGATTATTCAAGAATTCCTTCAAATTAATTTTTTTAAATATTGCCCTGTATAACTTTTAGTAACATTAGCTAATTCTCTTGGGCTACCGCAAGCAATTACTTCACCTCCGCCAGAACCACCCTCAGGACCTAAATCAATAATCCAGTCAGCTGTTTTGATGACATCCAAATTGTGCTCAATAACAACGATCGTATTTCCATTATCTCGAAGCTTATGCAGAACATTTAATAGCAATTGTATATCTGCAAAATGAAGACCCGTAGTTGGTTCATCAAGGATGTACATCGTTTTCCCCGTATCTCTCTTAGATAACTCTAGCGCTAATTTAACTCTTTGTGCTTCTCCACCAGATAAAGTGGTTGCATTTTGACCGAGGGTAATATATCCAAGACCTACATCCAAAAGGGTATGTAATTTTTTTGCCACAACAGGAATCGATTCAAAAAATTGATAGGCATCCTCAACGGTCATGGATAAAATTTCATGAATATTTTTACCTTTATATTTTATTTCTAAAGTTTCCCGATTATATCGACGCCCCTGGCAAATATCACATGTAACATATACATCTGGTAGAAAGTGCATTTCAACCTTTAAAACTCCATCGCCCTCACATGCTTCACACCTTCCGCCTTTCACATTAAATGAAAATCTTCCAGGGCCGTATCCTCTTGATTTACTTTCAGGTAGCTTAGAAAATAAATCTCTAATAGGAGTAAATAAGCCTGTGTAAGTGGCAGGATTAGAACGTGGTGTTCTTCCAATCGGACTTTGGTTTACATCGATGACTTTATCAAATAAATTCACTCCGAAAATTTCATCATATGGGGCCGTTTCATGATTGTTTCGGTTTAATTGATTTGATAAGGATAAATACAGGGTGTCGTTAATTAGAGTGGACTTACCACTGCCAGACACACCTGTAACACAAGTAAATAGACCAACAGGAATATCTACATCAATATTCTTTAGATTATTTCCCTTAGCCCCTTTGATCCTAATAAAGTTATTGGTGGTTTTTGGAAGATTCTTAATTTCAATTTTTTTATTTTTTGATAAGTATTGGGCGGTCAGTGAATTTGTATTTTTTAAAATTTCTTGTGGTGAGCCGTAAGCAATGATTTCACCACCATGTACACCAGCACCAGGACCAATATCAATAACATAGTCAGCACTTAAGATTGCATCTTCATCATGTTCAACCACAATAACTGTATTCCCAAGGTCTCGAAGGTTTTTTAATGTTTCTAGTAACCTGTCATTGTCTCTCTGATGCAAACCAATTGAAGGTTCATCTAAGACATACATAACACCCGTTAAGCCACTACCAATTTGAGAGGCCAATCTAATTCTTTGAGCCTCTCCTCCAGACAGAGTGTCAGCAGTTCGAGATAAACTGAGATAGTTAAGTCCAACATTATTGAGAAAGAAAACTCTACTTTTTATTTCATTGATTATTTTTTCAGCAATTTGTTTTTTTGATCCAGTTAAATTTAACTTTTCAAAATATTGATGACATTCTTTAAGTGACATATCGCAGATGGTATGTATGTCTAACCCATCGATCAATACATTGAGTGATGATTCTTTTAATCTCTTACCTTGGCAATCAGGACATTCTTTATGACTAAGGAATTTTGCTAATTCATCTCGAACCAAATGAGAATCTGATTCGCGATACCGTCTTGAAAAATTATTGAGAATCCCCTCAAAGGTATGATTTTTTTTGTAAATCTTGCCATCAGAGCTGAGATATGAAAAATCAATTTTTTCATTATTTCCATAGAGAATAATGTGTTGAATTTCTTGAGCTAACTCTTTAAATGGTTGATCAATATCAAATTGATAATGATCAGCGAGTGACTTTAAAATTTGAAAATAAAAATGATTTCGTTTATCCCAGCCTTTTATCGCACCAGCTGATAAAGACAGGTCAGGCATTGCTACTATTTTATCTGAATCAAAAAATGTTTTATTTCCAAGCCCGTCACAAGAGGGACATGCGCCCATCGGATTATTAAAGGAAAATATTCTAGGCTCTAGTTCTTCAAGAGAAAAATCACACACGGGACAAGCAAATTTAGTAGAAAATAAATGTGTGCTGTCATTGTCGATATCATAAACGATGACCTTTGATTTCGATAACCTCACTGCCGTTTCAATAGACTCAGTAATTCTCTGTTTTGAAGCTGGGTCAATTTTTAGACGATCAACGACCACTTCAATGGTATGTTTTTTATTTTTATCAATCTCAGGTAAATCATCAATTTCATAAATCGAATTATTTAATCTCACTCGGATAAAGCCTTGCGCTCGAAGTTCATCAATAAGGTCTTTGTGGCTTCCTTTTTGCTTACTAATGATTGGCGACAAAATGACAATTTTTTTATCTTCACCAAGTTGCAAAATATTGTCAACAATCTGAGATATAGTTTGAGCTTCTAATTTATGTTTATGCTCTGGGCAATGTGGGTCACCAGCACGGGCAAAAAGTAATCTCAAATAATCATGGACTTCTGTAACCGTTCCAACAGTTGACCTTGGGTTATGTGACGTGGATTTTTGCTCAATGGATATTGCAGGTGATAAACCCTCAATCAAATCCACATCCGGCTTACTCATCCTATCCAAAAATTGTCTGGCATAGGCTGAAAGAGATTCAACATATCGCCTCTGTCCTTCAGCATAAATGGTGTCAAAAGCAAGAGAGGACTTACCTGACCCTGATAGTCCTGTGATGACAACTAACTTATTTTTGGGCATCGATATAGAAATATTTTTTAAATTATGGGTTCTTGCCCCCTTGATAATTAGATTGTCATTATTTTTTTGCATAACCTGTTAATATACGAGAAATTTAAAATTTATGTAATAAGTACTTCATAAAATGACATCGTTTGAAATCAAATCGACACTGGGCATCGCATTCATTTATATGTTAAGAATGCTTGGCTTATTTATTGTTCTGCCGATCATGTCAGTCTACTTAACTGAGCTAGGTACTGGCGCATCAACATTTTTAATTGGTCTAGCATTTGGTATTTATGGTTTAACTCAAGCATTATTTCAAATCCCTTTCGGAATATTATCTGATCGCCTTGGAAGAAAGAAGGTGATCATTGTTGGTTTATGTATTTTCCTCATCGGTTCAATTGTCATTTTTTTTTCAGAGTCATTAATTATGATCATCATTGGTCGAGCACTTCAAGGAGCTGGGGCAATATCAGCGGTTCTCTTAGCATTGCTTGCTGATTTGACTACGGACCAAACAAGAACAAAGTCCATGGCAATAATTGGAGCATCCATTGGCCTGACCTTTGGAATTTCAATTGTACTCTCTCCTATTTTGAATACCTATTTTGGCTTTCAAAATATATTTATGTTAATTGCCATACTTTCTCTGGTTGCAATGGCAGTGGTCATTTATTACATTCCTAATCCCATAAGATACGCAAAGAATAAAAAAATTGATTACCCTATAAAACAAATTATTTTAGATAAAGTTTTTCTCAAACTTGATTATGGAATTTTTGCTTTACATGCATCTCAAATTATTATGTTTATGATGATTCCATTAATGCTCAATGGAATCGGGTATCCCATTAACTATCATTGGCAAATTTATTTACCGGTTTTTGTTTTATCCATGCTGGCCATAATTCCAATGATAATTTTATCTTCCAAAAAAAAGATGTTAAGAAGTTTTTTTCTTCTTAATGTTTTTCTGCTTATTTTTGTACAATTTCTCTTTATAATTTGGTCGGATAGTAAACAGGCCATCATGATCACTTTATTGATCTATTTTATTGCTTTTAATTTTTTAGAGGCAACCCTGCCCAGTTTGATCAGCCGACTATCACCTAAAAATTTAAAAGGATTGGTCCTTGGCGCATATAACACATCCCAATCTTTAGGAATTTTTGTGGGAGGGATTTTAGGTGGATTTATTGCAATGCAATTTAGCGATCAAGCCATATTTATCTTAAGTGCTATGTTGTTGGCAGTTTGGTTTATTCTTATGCTTAAATTTATCTTTCCATCCAGCAAAAATGATATGGTTATCAAGATAAAACCAGAATTTTTTAAACAATCTGATAAATCAAAAAATTTAATTTTTAATAAGATTGAAAACTTAGATTTTATCGATGAAGCCTTAATTTTCCCTAGCGAAAGCTATATAATTATAAAATTAAAACGTAACACAAAATTTGATAACAGTAAGGTTATGAAAATTTTAGGAGAAAAAAATGCCATCAGTTAATAAGGTAATTCTTATGGGTAATCTTGGAAGAGACCCTGAGGTGAGATTTATGCCTAATGGAGATGCGGTTTGTAACTTTAGTATTGCAACGACTGACTCATGGAAGGATAAAGCAGGAGAGAAACAAGAAAAAACAGAATGGCACAATATTGTCATGTACAGACGGTTAGCAGAAATTGCAGGCGAGTATTTAAAAAAAGGACGTCCTGTTTATCTTGAAGGACGACTTCAGACAAGAAAATGGCAAACTAAAGAAGGCCAAGACCGATACACCACTGAAATTATTGCTGATTCAATGCAAATGCTTGGAGGACGCGATGGAGCTCCTGCTCAGGATTCACAACCAAGTCCTCAGCCTGATGCAAAGGATGAATTTGACCAAACTCCTTCTCGAAATAATCAAACATCATCATCTAGCGGTAATTCATTTGATGAATTTGAAGACGATATTCCATTTTAGAGAAATCAATGCCTATTTACGAGTATAAATGTTCTAGTTGTTTCCATTCGGATGATCTTTTTTTAAAGCTTTCAGAGGCTATTACTAAAAATTGCCCTGTGTGTGGCAAAGGCACTTTTGAAAAAAAAGTTTCTGCTCCTGCATTTAAATTAAATGGATCAGGATGGTACGAGACAGATTTTAAAAAATCTACAACAAAGTCAGAGGCGACATCAACAAAATCAGAGGCTAAATCAACCTCTTCTGAAAGCCCATTAAAGACGGAAAATCAAAAAAATGTTTAAAAAAAATATCTTTACAGGACTCATTGTCCTTATCCCTCTTGTTTTAACTCTCTGGGTCATATACTCATTGGCACACTTCCTCGATCAAGTGGTTTTATTTTTACCTTATGAATATCAACCTAATCAGTTAGTTGGATTTAATATCCCTGGGGTTGGAGTCATCTTAACTATAGCTTCAATCTTTTTAGTGGGTTTGATCGCAAATAATTTTTTTGGTAAGAGATTCATTTCTTTGTATGAAATTATCCTCGATAAGCTTCCATTTGTTAAATCAATATATGGAGGAATTAAACAAGTTTCTGACACTTTATTTTCTAATAATTCCAATGCCTTCTCCAAAGCTGTGT
>Ga0255778_10004431_pt1 | contig 11552 bp, 11 predicted proteins | sample 071ome_31_FD_179976 | JGI IMG/M metagenome (GOLD analysis project Ga0255778, IMG submission 179976) | Coastal salt marsh microbial communities from the Groves Creek Marsh, Skidaway Island, Georgia - 071405CT metaG (version 2) | ecosystem: Environmental > Aquatic > Marine > Intertidal zone >...
CTGAACGACCACATCAAGGTCGTCCTCATGTACTTCGAGAATCTCATTCATTTCCTGCAGGTTGATTGAGATTCCGCCGTGAAGCGCCGCCACGTGCCCCTCTAAGGAAGTGCCGGTCCCATACGGGATCACAGGCACTTTATTGCTCGCGCAGATCTTTACGATCTCGCTCACTTCTTCAGTATTGTGCGGCGTAACCACTGCATCTGGTGGCACGCTTTTATGGAACGACTCGTCCTTGCCGAATCGCTCTAGGATTGCAGACGAACGGGATAGGCGGTCGCCAAATCTTGCGCTCAACCCTGCAATAGCCTCATCTATGGCGCTCTGAGAGATTGCTTTTTCGCTTTGGACTTCCATAAAACCACTCCTCCCATGTGAAGAGCGATTATTATATCGCCCGCTTTTATCCCCAGCAGCGCAAAGGACGCGGCCTCAAACCCTGCTACGATCAGACCATGCGAGCAAAAGCCAAAAGCACCGAGTCTGCCACTTCATCCCGGCTACACGTGACAACAGCGAATGGCGATACCGCACCTTTCCTTCGCGGTATCCTGACCCGCTCGCTCCAAAAAGTGGGCCTCACTTTTCCTGAAGCTTACGGCGTCGCCAGTACGGTGCGCGAAAATCTCTCGTCGAGTGAAACGGTCTCATCCGAAGTTATTCGCGACGAGGTCTCAAGAATCCTAGTATCGCAGTTTGGCCCGGGCCCGGAGGAGCGCTATCGTCTGGATCGCGCCGAGCCCGTTTGGGTGAAGGTGTTTGGAGATGGCCGGGAGGATGTCTGGTTCTCACGGACAATTTTTAGATACCGCCTTGAAGTGTGCGGAATACCGCATCAGATCGCAGAAGACCTCGCTCACCGCATGCATGAACGTCTGATCAATGACTACGCGAGTGGCATTGATCGCAAGGACTTGCATCGGCTGTCATTCAAACTGGTTCTTGAACAAGCCGGCTCACACTTTGCGCGACATCTCGAAGCCTGGCACAAGCTGGCACAGGGCAAGAAAACGCTCATTATTCTTATCGGCGGTGCTTCGGGCGTGGGTAAAAGCACCGCCGCAACATTGCTTTCCGCACGACTTAACATCACCCGAACCCAGTCAACAGACATGCTTCGCGAAGTATTGCGAACGCTTCGTTCATCGGCGGAAGCGCCGGAGCTTCATTACTCGAGCTTCAATGCCTGGAAAGCGCTAGGGACACCGTCGTCCAAGGATGACCTTTCGATTCGAATCCGACAGGGTTTCGATCGACAGGCTGACGAGGTGGAAACCGGTGTGCGCGCTCTGCTGGAGCGAGCACAAAAAGAGCAAGCTGCAATCATTGTGGAAGGTGTACATATTCGGCCATCCATTATTAAACGGCTGAGTCTAGATCCTGATGTTATCCTGATTCCCATTGTTTTAATGGTCGATCGCCAAAAAACGCTGCGCCGATTCTTTGAGGGCCGCTCCATGACCGCCCGGCGAAGACCCGGAAAACATTACCTGAACAACATGTCCGCTATCTGGGAACTGCAGTCGTTTATTGTTTCCCAGGCAATCGAATGCAATGTACCGGTGATCGTCAACGAGGAAGAGGAAATCAACACTATGGTTCGCGTCTTTTCAGTGATCTCATCAGCCGTAGCGGATGCTGTGATGCCTGAGAAAAGTTCCAAAAGCGACTGACCGACCGGCGATCAATCCCTCAGTTGCGCTAACATAAGTCCTTCGTCTCGTAGAGGCACTCGCGAGAAATCGACGACTCAAACCGCCACAACGCTGTGGCCATCAACAATTGCAATTTAATGACCAAGAAAGCCTCCGCCAAGAAGACCGCTAAGAAAAACAATCGAGTTATACGCGATCCGGCCAAGACCAAAGCAGCGCGCGCCGATCGCCATCTGCTTTACGAGCGAGCCGTGCAGTGCGTCGAGGCAGAGATCGATTTTGTTGACGACACCTTCAAGAGTCTACGCGGAAGAAAACCGACAACACTACGGGAGGATTTCTGCGGTACGGCAAATACCAGCTGTGAATGGGTCCGCCGACGGACCGATAACCGGGCATGGGGAATAGATCTTGATCCCGATGTTCTTGCATGGGGCAACACCCACCGCCTCGCACCACTCAAACCACAGCAGCGTGAGCGCATTGAGATTATTCAGGACGACGTACTGACAGCGAAGACGCCTCGCGTGGAGGCCGTGCTCGCCATGAATTTCAGCTACTGGATTTTTCATACCCGAGAACAAATGAAGGCCTACTTCTCAAGGGTTCGCAGCTGTCTCACGAGCGACGGCGTCTTCTTTCTCGATGCGTATGGCGGCGCAGAATCCATGAGCGAGATGGAAGAAGAGACGGACCATGGCGACTTCACCTACGTGTGGGACCAGGCCCGCTATAACCCGATCACCGGGGAATTTGACTGCCATATCCACTTTAAGTTCCCCGACGGCTCGAAAATGAAGCACGCCTTTAGCTACCACTGGCGACTGTGGACACTGCCCGAGCTCCGCGAACTCTTAAAGGAAGCAGGCTTTAAGCGTGTGCTCGTGCATTGGGAGGGAACTGACCCAGACACCGACGAAGGAAACGGCGTATTCACTGCGACCGAAATCGGCGAGGCAGACAGTGCGTTCATTTGCTACATCACGGCAGAGAAATAATCTGGGAGAACGCTACGTCTGCCGGTCACTATCAAGTTACCACACGGTCTTAACGGCACCTCCATCCACGACGAGCGTCTGACCGGTAATGTAGGAAGACGCGTCCGATAGTAAAAACGCCCCCGCCTCGCCAAATTCATCGGCCTCCCCCACGCGACCCATAGGAATTGTGCCTGCGCGCGCTGACCACAATTCGGCCTCCGGTTTTCCTGAGCGTTCGGCCTCCGTCTTGATCAGGCCTCTAAGCCGGTCGGTGTTAATAGCCCCCGGTACCAGGTTATTGATCCGAATACCCTCCGGGGCCAACTGACGCGACAAACTCTTAGCAAGACTGGTTACGCCCGAGCGCATCACGTTTGACAACAGAAGGATGTCAATCGGCTCCTTAACCGATGTCGAGGTCACGGTGATGATCGAGCCGGAGCGGCTTTCCCGCATTGCCGGCAGGACGGCCCTGATCATCCTTACGGAACTTAAAAGCGTCATCTCAAAGGCGGACTGCCAGCCATCATCATCGAAATCGTCGAATTTTCCGGCGGGCGGTCCGGCGGCGTTCACCACGAGGCCGTCAATCCCACCGAATGCACTGAGCGTTACATCGCTCCAGTGAATAATCGATTCTGCATCACGGGCATCAAAGACAGTGGAGATCACCTCCGCGCCAGTTTCGGCACGAAGCACCTCCGCACTTTCATGCACCCGCGGCTCTGTAGGCGCGGCGATGGAAACCCGAGCTCCCGCTTGCGCCACTCGTTTGGCAATGCCATACCCCAGACCGCGGCTCCCGGCCGCGACCATAATGCGCTTTCCCTTAAGACCAAGATCCACGTCAGCTCCTCACTATCTCTTTATGACGCTCGACACTATCCCTAACATCAAAGCTGATTTTCAACAGGCAGAATTCTTGAGATAAATGCGAACAACCGTAGCCAAACGCTTGCGCCGGGCTCCCTCGAAAAAACTTCCTGTGTGCCCGTTTCATAATTTAACCCTGTCCAATAAAGCTTTCCGGCGTCGTTCAGCTCGACCCGATACGCAATAGTCGGCAGGCTATTCAAAGCAAGATCAGCGATATTCGCCGCCATCTCAGCATCCTCGACAATCACGCCAAGCTCGGTATTTTGATAGACGGAGCGTGGGTCCAGGTTCATGGATCCGATAAATGTCTTCTCGCGATCAAAAATGAAAGTTTTGACATGAAGGCTCATGTGCTCCGCAGGCAGCGCTAACGCGGTTTGACTGCCGGACGCCTCCGGACGATCCGCGCGCAGCTCATAAAGCTCTACCCCCGCTTCCACGAGTGGTTTTCGATATTTTGAATAGTGGCCATGTACCGCTGCAACGTCATTGGCTGCGAGCGAATTCGTCAGCACCACCACCCGAGCGCCCCGGCGAACAGCATCCGCCAGTACTTCAACGCCGGTATCGCTCGGAATGAAGTATGGGTTTAATACCACCAGTTCGCTCTTACTGTCTCTGAAATAGGGCCACAGGGAGGGGCCCAAGTGCGTGCTGAGATCGTCCGGCGGCGTAATGATCTTGGCCGGCTGATCAACAAGAACTTCTGCAGGGCCTATTGTCACCGGCAAGGTCTGGGCACGCAGATGTTCAAAAAATCTCGCCTGCTCGAGACGTTTGATGTAGGCACTATCTCTCTGACTCTGAGCATAATCATGGAACTCACGCCAGGCGGCTGGCAGATCAATGCCGGCGGGCAGCTCCTTAGCAAGCGTCTCAATACTGTATGACAGGGAGTTGTTCCAGTAGACGTCAAACTGCTGGGAGATAGCTTCGACAGCGGGACCAAACACAGCCACATCCATATCAATGAAATTCGACTTCGGACTGGCATCGAAGTAATCGTCACCGATATTCCTCCCCCCCGTAATCGCCACCACGTTATCCACAATCATGGCTTTGTTGTGCATGCGCCGAGTAACTAGGCCGAAGCGATAAAGATATTCAAACGCTCGAAACGTTCTGTTAGCAAAGGGGTTGAAAATTCGAACGTCGACATTCGGATGAGCCGACAGAATAAGAAGATGCTGATCACGCTTGTGCGCCCCCATATCATCGAGCAGCAATCTGACTCGTACCCCGCGCTCGGCCGCGCTGAGCAACCGCTCGGAGTAAAGATTTCCAGTAACGTCGTCGTGAAAAAGATAGTACTGCGCATCAATGGTGCGACTGGCACGTTCAGCCGCCGCTAATCGCGCGGCAAACGCGTCGAGGCCGTCTTCGAGAAAGTGCGCGGCGCTTTGGTCAGGGAAAGGCGCCAGAAGAGAAGTCACCGCCTGATCCAGCGCCGTCTCACCACTGACCGGCGTAGCGTATTCATCCGTACGGTCAATCGGGCGAGGCAACGAGGCGCATCCGCCAAGCATTGCCAGAATAACCAGCCCCCACAGCACCCTGTTCATATGTCGACCTTGTGATATCACGCCATCTGTCCGTCTGCTACTATTGTCAGCGTCGCTATTCGGTGGCTTCCTCGCCCCAAAAAATCATCACGCCGATAGTAGCAAATCCACCTGTATTAACGAATGTAGCCGGCGTACACGTTACGGAATAGTCATTTCATGAATAAACGTATATCTCGAGCCCTGATTATCGTCCTTGCGATTTTTCTGGCCTATCCGGTCATCGGCAACGTATTGATCTTCACCGGCGCAGCCCACACCCTTGCAAACATCAAGCCCGAAAAGCTCACGATGAGTTGGGATAGCGCCTGGACGTTGATCCCCGGTCGATTCTCAGTCGAAGGCCTACGCTTTCAATCCACAACGCCGCGCAATCAATTCGCACTAGTGGTTGACTCAGGACAGGTCGTTTTCTCGCTGACGGGCTTTTTGTCCCGAACGGTAGACATCACGCAGGGGAGAGGTGAAGGTGTTGAGGTGGACTATGCCAAAGTAAAAGCCGAGACCAACAGCGCGGTCAATCTCTCAAGCTCCACTTCACCATCCACTATCGCCTCCAGCTCCACCGGATCTGCGGGTAACGCTCAAGCGACAGATGCCGCCGGCATCAAGCCGCCCTGGACGATCAGGCTGGACAATATCAAAGCGACCAATATTCGCAAGGTCACGATACGCAACCTGAGCGGCGTGGAAGATATGGAATTCATCGGCAAGGGTCAGCTCGACGATCTAAAAATGAGCGTAGTCACCAAAGGCGGACTAATGCAAGTGGATCGCGCCCTTGGATCCATGACCATCGCCTCGCAAACGGGCGCTGAAAATATCGACGCCCCGCTGGCGGTAAAAGCAGACCTCAGCATCGCGTCTCACCGACCCCGTGAATATCGCGGAAAAGAGAAACTTGAGTTTTTCACAGGCCAGATTGAGGCGAAGGGTAATTTAGCCAGTATTGGATCCGCGGAATTCTTGCCCGACCGCAATCTCAATCTGTCGGTCGGGGGAGAGGGCGATATCGACACCCTTCTGATTATTGATAAAGGCGAATTGAAGTCAGGCTCTCGGCTATCTTTTGATTCGGATGCGCTCCAGACCACGTTTCTTAATTTTCGCTCGGTAGGTCAGGGACAAATTGCCGCGTCTGTCGATGATCAACGCGAGCGCCCAGTGGAGATAAACATCGAGGTAGAGCAGTTCAAGCTGCTCAAAGAAGATAGCGATGTGGATTATCTCGAAGGCACGGATCTGACGATCCATGCCGCAGCGCCTCGCTTTAAGCTCTACAGCCAGGCATTGGAGGAAAACAGCGCGTTCTCATTCAACATCGCAGAAGGCCGGGTGAGCGATATCACGCACTACAACGAATTCATCATGCCAGGCGCGAATCTGCAGCTTATCGCCGGGACAGCCACCACAAAAGGCGGCCTTGAGATAAACAATGGCGTCGCAAAGGGTGAGATGGAGATATCGGGCACGGATGTGACCGTGAGCACAGGGAGTCGTGAGATCGAAACAGATCTTCGACTGATTGCCAAACTGTCTGAAGGAGACTTTGAAACTCGCCGCTTTCGTCTGAAGGACTCCTCATTGCGCTTTGAGAATGTCCGACTCGAGACAGAAGCTCGGCAGACCGACGAGAACTGGTGGGGCGAATTGATAGTTGAGCGCGGCGCCTTGGTGTGGAAAAAGCCGCTCGAGGTCAGCGGAAAAGCGGTGCTTCGTATGCTGGATGTCGAGCCGCTGATTGCCATGGTGCGTGATCCCAGCAAAAAAGAGACCAGACTGGATGAGTTTCTTAATGTGAAAAATATAGAGGGACGTCTTCTGGTCGAAAGTCATGACCAAAAATTATCAATTGATCCTTTGCACATTGACAGCCAGGGCCTTGAGATCATCTCACGCATGACACTTTCCCGGGAGTCCATTGACGGGCGTCTGTATGCCAAGTTCAAAAAAGTCGCGGCCAATTTTGAAATAGTAAATCGCAAGGCAAAAATTCTGGGTTTTGGTGGCCGAAAGCAGATCCTTAAAGAGATCGACCTAACGGTGCTTGATTAGCAGACCAGACTCAGCGCGACATGACATCGCCCTTAGATCAGGACCTGCAGGTTTTCGCTCATCGACTGGCTGATGAAGGGCGGCGGATCAGTCTTGAATTTTTTCGAACCCGCTATGATGTGACGCGTAAAGAAGACGGCACCCCAGTCACCGATGCCGATCTTGCTATTGAGAACGCGCTTCGCCAAATGATCGAGCAGCATTATCCCGCTCACGGCGTGTTTGGAGAGGAAAATGATGCCTGTCGTAGCGACGCCGAGTGGCTCTGGGTCATCGATCCTATTGACGGAACCAAGAGCTTCGCCACCGGTAAGCCCACCTTCGGCTGCCTTATCGCTCTGCTGCATCATCGTAAACCCATTCTGGGAATCATTGATATGCCCGCGTTGCAGGAGCGTTGGCTAGGTATTGCGGGAGAGCCCACTCGGTTCAACGGGCAACCCTGTAGGACCTCGTCCGCCAACAACCTAGCTGATGTTACGTTGAACGCGACTACCCCGGACATGTTTAATACCAAGGAATGGGCGCTGTTTTCCGAACTCGGTGCTGCGGTGCGCTTTCGCCAGTTTGGGGCTGACTGTTACGCGTATGGCCTGCTTGCTTCGGGATTTACCGAGCTGGTCATGGAAGCGGGTTTGGGCAAGTACGATTACTTAGCTCTCGTGCCTGTGATCGAAGGTGCAGGCGGTTGTATCAGCGACTGGCAAGGCAACGCACTCAGCTTTGATTCGGGCAGTCAAGTGCTCGCCAGCGCTAATCGAGACCTACATGAGAACGCTCTCACTTTCATTGCGAAATCATTATGAATACTGCCTTAAAAAAGCGAATCAGCCGCATCGTGCTTACCTTTGCCTGCTCTCTTTTGGGTTACTCGCAGGCCATACGTGCAGATCAGAATGATCCGCGATTAAATGATCTCTTTTCTGAACTTAAGGTCCAGGAAGATCAGGAGCGCGCCGATGCCATTGCGGATGAGATCTGGAAGATTTGGCGTCAGACCGATGATCCCAAATCCGCACAAGCCTTGGAGAACGGCGTACGCGCTATGTCATCACGCCAATACCGCACGGCCTATCAATATTTCAGCGCTGTGATCGAGCGATCGCCCGACTTTGCAGAAGGGTGGAATAAAAGAGCCACTCTTTTGTATTTGGTGGATTCCTACGACGAGTCAATCAGCGATATTAAAGAAACGCTGCGACGCGAGCCTCGGCACTTCGGCGCGCTATCCGGACTTGGACTGATCTTTCTTAAACAACATCAATTTGGGCCGGCCACAAATGCCTTCAAGAGTGCGCTGGAAATCAACCCTCACCTTCCCCAAATAAAACAGGCCTTGAAGGAGTTGGAGGCGAGGCAAAAATCCCAGGACGAGAAGAACTCGATCTAGTCTTCGTGGGTTGGCCAAACGTTCTGAGACAACCAGGCTGAGAGATCCCTCAGCTCATCGGGCGTGACCGTGTGCGGCATAGGATACGTATGCCAACTCACCGCGCAGCCGTTTTGCTCGAGAACCTGACGGCTTGCCTCTCCCAACGCGATCATCAGAACCGGATCAAATAAACCGTGTGCCATGAAAATCGGAGTCTTCGACGCGGATGGTGACATCTCGTGGGGCAATGTTTCGGAAAGAGGCAAATAGGTGGATAGTCCTACGATTGCCGCCACCGGGTCCTGCGTCCGCATTCCGAAGTGAAGCGCTACTGCCCCGCCTTGTGAGAACCCGCCCACAATGATCCGCTCCCGAGGAATACCTCTCTTTATCTCGACCTGAACCAGATCTTCTACGATCCGGCTTGCCTGCGTAAGGCCTTCCCGATCCTCTTGTTTGATTATTTCAAGGCCGGTCAGATCGTACCAGCCGCGCATGATCATCCCCCCGTTTAATGTAATCGGTCGCTCGGGGGCATTCGGCAGCACAAATCGAAGCGGTAAGCCTGCAGGAACAGTCAACATCTTGGGCAAATCCTGGAAATCCCGGCAGTCCGCCCCCAGGCCGTGTAACCAAATAATGGAAAAGACCGGCGCCGCGCCCGTGTCGATTTCAAGCGTATCTGTGATGAGCGTATTCATGTTGACATCAAGTAATTTTTGCCAGATTGTATCGGGTCTGCCAAAACCATCATATGTGGTTTGATCTGACCGACGGCAAACCCAGACCGTATCCCATTAACCGGAGAATTCCGCTGAGCGCCTCACCCACATTCGAAGACATTCGCGCTGCCGCCCAAATCCTGAATGGCCACGCAATAGAAACACCCGTGTTGGCGGGCACACCGCTCGACAGCCAGCTGGGCTGCGCGGTTTTTCTTAAGTGCGAAAATCTTCAGCGCATTAACGCCTTCAAGTTTCGGGGAGCCTGGAACGCGATGAATCGGCTAACGCCCGAGGCCCGAGCCCGCGGCGTTATAACACACTCCTCCGGCAATCATGCTCAGGCCGTAGCCCTGTCGGGACATCTCCTTGGGGTTGAAACAACCATAGTCATGCCCGATAACGCCCCGAGGGTGAAGCGCGAAAGCACCGAGCGCTATGCCACTCGCGTGATTGGCTACGACCCAAAAACCGCGAAACGTGAGGCTCTGACGGACGACCTGGTTAAGCAGCACGGCTATACCCTGATCCCGCCGTTCAACCATCCAGACGTCATTGCGGGTCAGGGCACATCGGCGTTGGAACTCTTCGAGAAGACCGGCCCGTTGGACAAACTATTGGTACCGCTGGGCGGTGGGGGCCTGCTAAGCGGGTGCGCGATAAGCGCCGCAACGCTGTCGCCCGCTTGCCAAGTTATCGGGGTAGAGCCTGACGCAGGTGATGATGGTGTGCGCTCCTTTCGGAGCGGTCGAATCGAGACCGTCCAGAATCCTCAAACGATCGCAGACGGGACACGTACAGAAGCCCTCGGCGAATTAACGTTTGAAATCATCCGCGCACGGGTAGCTGATGTCATCAGCGTGCCTGAGTCCGCTATCGTGGCAGCAACAAGAGCGTTATTCACCTCAGCGCGCCTAGTGGTGGAGCCATCTGGCGCATTGGGCCTTGCTGCACTCTTGAGTGGCGCGGTGTCGGCTGAAGGCCGAATTGGTATTCTCCTAAGCGGCGGGAACATTGATCCTGCTGTTATGCAGGACATATTGAATTGAGTAAAAGCACGCGGCGGATCCGCGTCTTAGGGTTTAGTTCTGAGTATTGAGCGGTATTGATATCGCGCCGGAGGACTCTTTATTTTCGCCTGACCGACTGATCATTTCCTGAAAAGCCGGCAGGAGCCCGCTAAACCACCAGGCCGCAACCACCGCAATGACAACCAGAATCGAGACCGCAAACGGTTTACGCCAAGACGACTTCTTCGTCTCCGAAAATTTAAGCCCTCGTCGATCTTTTTTTGGTTTGAAGACTTCTTTGCCAAGAATCGGTACCACAGACCCGATGCTTTCCTGAGAGGCGGTATCAGAGCTCGCCAGTACCGCGTGCTCGTCGATCTCCATCAACCGGGCATAAGCCCGTAAGTACCCTCTTACGAATGCGGCCTCGGGAAGCATCTCTTTATCGCCCGACTCCAGCGCGCGAACAACCTCGACGGTCAGGTTGAGATTTCCAGCAACATCCTCGAGGGTCCATCCATAGCCCTCCCGCGCTCGGCGCAATTGCTCGCCGGGTGTGGCGGCGACTGCTGATGGCGTCACTGAATCACTCATCCGTTTGTCTTCTGAAATTATCGGACCAGATATTATCTACTGCCTTTGCGCTGGTGGGCCAGCAGGCTAGGAAATACTGTAAGCGCCCGTTCCAACGGCAATCAAGGATTCTTCTTCGTTGTGAAGTTCCATCCGCGTGACAGCCACTTTTCGACCCGCGCGAAGAACGTAACCCCTCGAAGAGAACGTCTTACCGATGCCTGGTCGCAGGTAATCCACCCTAAGATCGATGGTACCCAATTTAGAGAATTTCTCCGCTTCATCCTCGAGGGATTTGACCCCTTCGCGCTTCAGCAGCGCCAGAAACGCCACGAGGCCGCCGACGACATCTAAAACGCTAGAGATGACTCCACCATGCAAGTTACCCCGGGTGAAGTTGCCGACAAGTTCGTCTCGCATGTCGAATCGAACGACAACATCGGAAGCATCAACACTCTCTACCCGAAGACCCAATACCCGATTGAACGGGATACGTTCTTCGAACACCCGCGCGGCATCAAGTAATGCCTTTGGGGAAATTACGTCCGCGGGTTCGTTAGAAGTCATTTTTAGGTCCTCGATTAAATTTAATCTCTTTCGGGCAACAGGTTTAGGTCAAGTCCAGACATGTAGGTAGCATGAGCCCCTGACCCTGAGATAAAATCACGCCGCCGAATCAGTTGCCTGGTCGGTCATGTGGGGCCGTAGCTCAGCTGGGAGAGCGTCGCGTTCGCAATGCGAAGG
>Ga0255778_10004434_pt1 | contig 11550 bp, 8 predicted proteins | sample 071ome_31_FD_179976 | JGI IMG/M metagenome (GOLD analysis project Ga0255778, IMG submission 179976) | Coastal salt marsh microbial communities from the Groves Creek Marsh, Skidaway Island, Georgia - 071405CT metaG (version 2) | ecosystem: Environmental > Aquatic > Marine > Intertidal zone > Salt...
CCGGTAACGTTTGAGCACGCGGGCGTCGCACGAAGACCATCGAGTCGCGACTCGTCGAACTATCAAGTTACGGTATACTTTATGGAAATTGATAAGTTATCATACAAATTATCGGTCAGCGACTAACAATAGTGGGGCTCACCAAATGCGATTTAGGGTACAAGTTAGCGGTATCATTGTTAGTCTGCTTTAAGCCGACTAACAGTACATCCATAACTTTAGGGTTTAGCAAGTTATCCTGCAAGTTATGGCAAATTCACGACAAACAGTTGCAATTTATCGTGAAAGTTATGGATTTCACTGTTAGTCGGCTTAACCACATTTTCACGATCGGGTCGTGATCCCATCTTTAAAATTTAATTTTCATTGCTTTTGCCAAAAAGGAATCGAATCAAAGTTAATCATCGTTAATATATGTTACATGTCTAGTTCTGAACTGTGGGAGGAATCGCGGTCAGGAGATGTGTAGCGATCCACTGTCTGTCAAGAGTTTGAACAATATGAACCAACTCTATGGCGTTTTGGCTGTGGCAAACTTATCTTAAGCCATGCTCTATTCTTCATCATAAAACTCAGAATCATGGTCCCGTAAACTGTCACGCCCGACTGTGCCACCGAATCTCTCATCTGGTTTTAGCGCATTCTCATCGAGCTCCGGTACAAGCCCATCAGGCGGTGCCTCTGTAAACTCAACGCTTGGCGCGAAATTTAGTGATCTCAAATTCCGTCGAACTTGCGCCTTTAATTTTTCTATTTGTTGTGGTGAGTTTTGGTTTTCTATCCACACTGGTGCGTGTGCCTTCAACTTATAGTCTGCATCAGCATAGTATTCATAGTAGCTCTTGTGAGGAGGGATATCTTCAGCTAGTGATTTGCCCAGGAGAGTCGCCGTCTCGTTAGCCCAGCAACGCGCAACGTTTGATTTGGTATATCCCCCACCACCAGTGACTAGTATAGGCTTCTTGAAGGATTTCATGAAGGCAACACAGTCTGAATGCCCTTTAAGTGACAGGTTGAAGCATCCTATCCTGTCACCAGCGAGGGAATCTGCGCCGCACTGCAATACGATTGCACCAGGCTGAAACATATCCATCACATCTCGCATGACGAACTTGAACAAGTCCACGAATGTCACATCATCGACTCCATCGCTTAGTGGCACGTTTACACTATAATACTTTCCTGAGTTAAGACCAACATCTTGTAGTGCACCTGTTCCAGGAAAAAACATATCTCCATATTTGTGAAAGCTAACGGTCATCACTCTATCGGTGATATAGAACGCTTCTTCAACACCATCACCATGATGAATATCGATATCAATGTAAAGCACTCGCGCATGTTGCTTGAGTAGCTCGAGGATGGCTAATACGAGGTCGTTCACATAGCAGAAGCCAGAGGCCTCAGTTTTTTTTGCGTGGTGTAAGCCCCCAGACCAATTTATCGCTATGTCTGATAGTTGTAAATTCAACCGCGTTGCCCCGTCTATAGATCCGCCCGTATATCTCCTGCAGAAGTCCACCATGTGATCAAAGATCGGACAGTCCTCTCCCAGGTTGAACTTTTGCATCTCTGACACATACTGGTGCTGCTTGTCTGGTGTGATCTTTGTAAGGAACGATATGTAATCTTCACTATGAAACTGCATAAACTCCTCGTCTGTACTTGCTCGTGGTCGATAGACCTGGAGGTGCTTGTGAAGGTCGTAAGCCAGTACCAAGTCATGCGTCATGCACAGGCGGTGAGGCTTCATAGGGTGGTTTGGCCCATAGTAGTTTCTCCCAACCTCCTCGTCGTAGTAATAGCATATCCTATCTTTCGCGACCATGCTGCGACGACGCGCCAGTTGTGCAGTGTTTGCACGTGACCTCTTTGAGCTCACTTCTCGTAGACTGACTCTTGGAGTTCGGTATTGACCAGATAGCCTACTTGTACGTGTTGCTATCGCTTACTATTACAGTTATTATTGCTAAAATAGTACTCGTACTACTAGTACTTAAGCCGACTAACAGTACATCCATAACTTTAGGGTTTAGCAAGTTATCCTGCAAGTTATGGGAAATTACGACTAACAGTACCAATTAATCTGGTAGCAATTTATCGTGAAAGTTATGGTGGATTTTCGACAATCTTCGTAACTTGCGATTCGAAAATCGACGAGTTAATTTTTAGAGGGTAAGTTAGGCGGAAAGTTATGGAAATCAACTGTTAGTTGCACACGCTTAACTCGGAAAATTACGTTTGAGCCCGCGAGCGTCGCACGAAGACCATCGAGTCGTGACTCGTCGAGACCGCAAGTTACGAAGCAAGTTACGGAATTTCATTGTTAGTCGTCGCGCATAACTTTCGCCATAAAAGTTATGATGCAAGATATCGCTCAACGAATAACAATAGTGTGACCCGCTAAATGCAAGTTATGGTGCAAGTTATGGATTTCATTGTTAGTCGGCTTTAAGCTAATTGTTTTGAATTACCTACTACGCGCCGTTTCGCTTCGTCACGCGCGTCTCGGCGCGTGCAGTGGCGCAAACGACGACCGCGGCTGCGTTCTTTCACTCCACAAAAAGATGTGCGTCGCCATCGACTACTAGTCGCGCACGATGTTCGCTTTGAGAAATGCCTGGTCAAACGGTCAGGGCGTGCACGAACGTGAAAAGTACCGCAGTTGGCCCAGTCTAGACTCACGCGATTCAGGCGCTGATGATTGGGGTAAAACGTTGGGAAAGCACGCATTTTTTAAGATGCAACACGGAGGCGGTGCTTCTAAATCACACCTCTGAGGTTGCTGACTGTTCGTGGCAGCTCCTCGTTGCACGAGGTCAACTTGAATAATTTACAGCGCTTTACACTCTCGTGATGATGAACCCGCATACCTTAAACTTTACCGTGGCTCTAGTGTATCAGCAATTTGGGCCACATACTCTGTGAGGACAGTTGGTCTTGTTGAAGCGGCTGGTGTTGCGAGGTGTAGTGCATCAGCCTAGAAGTTGTGAATGCATTCGTGAGCAATCGAACCCGTTACTCACCTCTACAACCCTTGTGTACCTCGTAGCAGTCGTGTCTGCTAGCTCGCTGTATAACCATCAGCTGGCGATTTTACGAGCTAAGATTGACAAATACCAGACTTGAGCTTTTCTGAATGTACTGCCATCAAATCCGGCCGCTTTTCTGTCTCCTTCTGCGATAAGCTGGTGTAGATCACCACTCTTCAGCGAGTGGACTCCGTCTAGGCTCTTCCAAACTTCGAGATTCAGCTGTTTGTCCACTTGCCTCAGTCTGTACTTCCGATCCCCGATTACCAGATGACTACCTGTTCAAATGCACATGTTAGGGAAGTTGTTTCACGTGTTCTTAGCGGAATACCAGAGAGAGATTCGCCCTGGTCAACTCGTGAAACGTGCCGTAGTTGTACATCAGTTGCTTTGACAAGTCCAGCTGCGGAGGCTGTGAGTGAAACTAGATATGCATCATCCATGTCAAGCAAACTGAAGTACAAATATAGCGTTGCCTACGGAGGTCAATGAATATTGGCCACGAGAGAAAGCGCCCACAAGTGAGAGGACTCTGACTAACCCCCCACCTCACCTCCTCGCGCTGAAAATCAAAATATTCTTATGAAGTACTGGTAGGTATATTAATCTATAATAATCTATCAGAACGTTCGTCTACTAAGAGTCAGACGGACGATGAATACTTCATAATTAGATGGGAGTACGGGCTATAGCTATGACGAGCTGCCGATCGAATGACCGTAGTCTTTTTGACTAGCCTCGTCGCGGCGTGCGACTGTGGCTGCGTTTAGACTTGAGTACATCTTGGATGCCGTAGATTTCGCCGATGAACGTTAAAAATGTACAAACAGCGTTAAGCTTTGCCTCTGATGAATACACGCTGCTACGCATAGTTCGCGGTGGGCACGAAGGTTCAACTACTTCCAAGCCGCTTCCCAGTTTTCCGGAGCCCAGTACTAACAAAGTTCACTGGGAACACCTTCTCGAGGAAATGTCGTGGTTGTCAAAGGATTTCACAAGAGAGCGAAAGATGAGGTAATTTTGCGACGTTGCCCGCTATCAATGCTAACTGTTAGTGGTAAAAGGTACAAGGTTGGCAAGATGTGCTCAGCAGCCGCAGCGAAGCACGTATTGAATAAGAGGAACATGTTTGAGACAGAGAACGCCCATCGACTAAAGTTCTCCCGGAGTGTTGCTAAATTGATTGCCCACGAAGTTTCCGTTTTTTGGAGCAAGGTGCAAAAGGTATTTTGTCAATGTGACTCTTAAAAGTTGCACCTTTAACTTGATATCCAGCTCAACCAGTTGCGGACAACTTCGATCTACGAACAGCAAAGGAAAACGGAACTAGGAAAGCAACTTGGTAAATCTCCCGACTTCTCATTGGCGTAATATAACTTGTTTCAGATGAATTGCTTCGCAAGACAGAGAAATTTTCAGCAACGCTCGCAACACAACTGAAAACTGAAAGGAAAGAAGATTCTGAACCATACAACGTGAATAGACATGCAATCGCACCACAGGGTTTTGTACCCTCTCTAGCGCCTGATACAGAGTCAGAATATCCGGACCGCTGTACGAACAAGGGCCACGGCATGATTCATGACCACGACATTGGGAATGAATATAGGCCAGACAATCAAGATGACTGGGATGACTTGGAAACTTTCGAGGAGCAACTGCACAAAGAGTCAGAATGTAACATGGATTCTACTGCTGAACTTCGCGAGCTTGAGGAAGAAGCGAATATTCCGATTGAGGAATTATTACGTCAGTATGCGGCTAGTCGAGAGGAGCACGATGACGCTGTAACGACTAGCTCTGCCTCTCATGATAGTCCTACAACTGCTTCGAGTGAACATGTGATGTGTACAAGGTCGGAACACACTGTTGCCACTGATTTATTGAAGCATCATCTTCGGGATTACCAGATGTTTGGTGTGCGCTGGCTGGTCAGCTGCCATCAAACTGGGTTAAATGCTATCCTTGCAGATGAGATGGGTTTAGGGAAAACAATACAAACAATAAGTCTTTTAGCTCATCTAGCGCAGCATGAAGGTATTTGGGGACCTCATTTAATCGTTGTTCCTACTTCTGTCATGGTCAATTGGGAAGTTGAGCTGAAAAAGTGGTGCCCAGCACTGAAAGTGCTCACATATTTTGGCACACAGAAAGAAAGGAAGACAAAGCGAGCAGGCTGGAGTAAACCAAATAGCTTTCATGTATGCATTACAACTTATAGGCTAGTTGTACAAGATCAGACGATTTTCCGCCGAAAGCGCTGGCATTATCTCATATTAGACGAAGCTCACATGATAAAAAATTGGCGTTCTCAAAGGTGGCAAACTTTGTTGACATTGGAAAGTGCACACAGGCTGCTTATAACCGGAACACCTCTACAAAATGACGTCATGGAACTCTGGTCGTTACTGCATTTTCTTATGCCTGAGTTGTTCCAGTCGCATTCTGAATTCAAGGACTGGTTCTCAAATCCTCTTCTTGGCATGGCGGAAGGAAAAGTTGCTGTCGATCCCAAGTTAACGAAGAGATTGCATGACGTACTTCGGCCTTTCATCTTGAGGCGTCTGAAATACGATGTCGAGAAGACATTGCCAAGAAAGCACGAGCATGTTGTGAAATGTAGGCTTTCTCGACGCCAAAAGCGATTGTATGACGAGTACATGTCTTCAAATGAAACAATCAAAACGATGAACTCATCTAACGCCATGGGCGTCATGAACTGTCTAATGCAGTTACGCAAAGTTTGCAATCATCCAGATTTGTTTGCAGGAAGAAGTATCATATCGTCCTTCGATATGTCTAGCTTACCGAGCGTTTTTTGTCCTCGCGTCAATATTGAGAGGAAGTTCATAAAAATAGGTCGTAAAATAGAGCAAACACAGAATACATATCACGGAGAGATTTCGCAGCAAAAACTTACAAAATGTGGGATGGGACTGTCAAACACCACGGATAAAGCTATTTCTTACATCCTGGAGTGTCGAGGCAACTGTTTAAACATACAATACCCCATTGCGTCACACAGGTGCGACAACAAGTATCCACTATGTGGGGTGTTAGGTGCTTCAGCAAGTTTGCTCGTCGTGAAAACTCCATTTAGCTTCAACGACTTACGGTGTGATGAGTTACTTTTGAAGTTTATGTTCCGTATACCAAAGGTACGGGCGCAACCAGTACAATCCAACGGGGCACAGCCTACGCAGTATGACAATGCTGGACGACAACTGCACCATTTGACCTCTCCTCTTCGCTCTTACGTTGTCAGAGGGCACTTGATATTTCCAGATGCACGTTTGATACAATTTGATTGTGGCAAACTACAGGCACTTGCGTCGTTACTACGTTCTCTTAAGATAGATGGTCACAAAGTTGTGATCTTCACTCAGATGACGAAGGTTCTTGACATCATGGAAAAATTCCTGAATATTCATAGCTATAGCTATGTTCGTCTCGATGGCACTACAAAACCTGAGCAGCGCCAGATTTTGATGCAGCGATTCAATACTGATGACAAGATTTTTGCTTTCATTCTTTCAACTCGCTCTGGAGGTTTTGGCATCAACTTGACGGGTGCTGATACAGTTATCTTTTATGACTCAGACTGGAACCCAGCAGTGGACGCGCAAGCGCAAGATCGTTGTCATAGAATAGGTCAAACAAAAGAAGTCAATATCTACAGAATGATCTGTGAGGATACGATAGAAGAGAATATCTTCAAGAAGGCACTTCAGAAACGAGAACTAGACGAGTTGGCTATCCAAAAAGGCAAATTCGATCTAGATAGTCTTAAACGTAGAGGTGAGTCTGCAAAGTTCACGTATAAAAATTCTGTTCTCATTGTTTCGAGCAAGATGGCGTCGTGAATGATGAAGATTACACGAAGCAGAACAACAACAACAACAACAACAACAACAACAACAACAACAACAACAACAACAACAACAACAACAACAACAACAACAACAACAACAACACTTTGGAAAAGGTGCGCCTGCCTGTCCAAACGCATGTGAACCAGGTGTACTTATCCTTTTTATTGCAGGACCTCTTAGATATTGACAAACTTGCTGTGCTTCTTCATCCCATCGAGGCTTATGCGATGGTACGTTCCTATGTGTCAACATCAGCAGACCATAATTTTGTTACAGAGTTTGGTGCAGTCACATGTTCAGCCATCCTAGCAAGAGCTTTTGTCACGCTCAAATTTTGATACCATTACATCTACTAACTATATTCAGCCGGTTGTACGTCCCGAACCTGCATCTCTGATCTTCTTGCGCCGACGTCTTGCTTGTGCCTTCGATAATTTTACCTCTGAACCAGCTTGTGTGCTCAGCGGTTTTGTATTCAAGGGTTGTTTGCCCGTCGTCACAGTGTTTGAGCTTACGAGTGGCCTCGTGTTGTATTGATCGCCCCGTGCGTGTGCTGGTAGTGTGTGCTGTGAAAATATTTAGTGACATTGCTTGCCAAGTGAGTTTGCATACCTTGACTGTTGGAACTTTCTTCTGCACGCTAGGGTAGGGTACCTCATGATTGAAGTGCTGTTTTCGTCAAGGCAAGTCTTAGAAAAGATATCGAATAGCTTACCGCCACTGTAGCAGGTTGGACAATAACTGCCTGCTCGAACGGGCGCTGAGGTGGGAATTGAATAAAGCCAGATCCACGGACGCGTGCTGGGTCCTGTCAACAAAGCATTTGAGGCAAGTAACTGGTGCACGTCTTATAGTGTACCTCTATACGCATCGTGGCGTCGTCAACATCACTTTGCCTGTACATTACGGCACGTTGATCAATGATACAGTTTGCTGATCTTGAGAATACTTTTTGCGCATTCACACGCTCGCCTCAACCTCGAAGCACGGAGTTGAAGTCCGACTCGCTGCCCGGGCTTCCTCTTCTCTGTTCGCTCGAACAACGTTGGAATAATTTATTGTTTATTTCACAGCACTTATGTGAATTTTTATCTCTTCATCGCCGATTTCGAAGAATTTCCGAAAAAAAGTGTATTTTGGAGCTATATCTTCATCGGCCTAAGGAAAACGCACGCGGGCTTCAGTTTCAAGTCGAGTTGAAAATTGACTTGCGTGTTCTCTTCACGTGTCTAGCTAGAACTACGGCCGTGGACCACTACGCACGTATGAGGCCGAATCCCTCTGGTAGCTAAGCCACTCCGAAGTACAAATTATACGCTCGGCTTTTCGTGTATCCTATGAGCTCAAGGACTTAGGTCAAGAAGAAGTCGAGAGTGAGGTAAAATGTTCTTGACGCTAGCCAGGCGTGGTAGTGTGAAGCTATTGAGAACAAGCGTAAGAGAACAAGTGACAATAGCTCTCCGACGAAGGCGTCAGGGCGAGAATCAGCGATTTATCGGCCTTTGGAAGTTGGATGTCGGCATATGGGACTTGGAACGTGAACTGTCTTCGCCGAAGTGTACAGTGAAGTCAATCACCTCACAACGAAACACGACGTCTACAGACAAAGCTCAAGCTTTCCAGGAGCTCGCACATGTCTCTCTCACGCAAATCTATGATACTTTCGAGGACTGGGCTGATGAGATTGATTTTGAAGATTATGATGGCTCTATAGAGGCAGGTGTCATCACTTTATCCTTTAAAAACAAACAAACTTTCGTTCTCAACAAACAAACTGCAGCTTGTCAACTTTGGTTGTCTTCACCGATCAGTGGTCCAACACATTACAACTTTTGTGAAGATAGACGAGGCTGGTACGACACTAGAACCGATGCTAGCTTGACCCGAGTGCTGAAGGATGAAATAGAATACGTGACCGATCGCAAAGGACTGCACTTCAGCAAAATCTGATAAATGAAGTAACTATAACAACTTCGAGTAGGAACACCACAACCGCATACACTAGCCAATTGTCTATATATAGCATACAGAAACGCTTCATACGTCGTGGAACATGTTCTTCATATTCTGGAACGATATTTCATCTAACCCATGGACTACTAAGTCTGCGCCTTTCAGTTCCCATACCCTGTGCCTACCAGCTACCATGACAGTGCGCATATTCAGCTCTTGTGCAGCCTCGAGCGCATGTAAACTACTTGCAATTACGGCCACTCGCTCAAAGGGTCTTTCCAGGAGATCTGATGCTCGAATCAAACACTCCGAGTCCGGCAAACCATAGCAAAAATCTTCTGCTGTGATAATGTTTAGGCTCGTGTTGATATTTTTGTCCAACGGAACCTCGAGGATATCTTTTTCCAAGGAAATATATGCCAACATCTGCTGAACGTCTGTTAAACGTTCCTGTGACAACAGCACAAAAGGAATATCCATAGTAGAAAGATGCGAGAGGAAAGACGTTGTCTCACGACGTATCAGCGTGCGTGGTTCTCTTTGTAGACTCGTGAGCAGAAGCTGTTGCTTTCGCAACAACAGGCGTCTAATTTCATCTTTATCGTTAGTCCAGCGAAATATTTGAGAAACCAGCTGCTCTGTCTTGACATTGACAAAGCGCTTCATATCATACTCAGTTGGTTGTGCCAAGTTCTCCTCAACAGCAACTTGGCGCCAGGCGGACATGTGCAGCTCGTGCAAGTCTTTCGTTAGCACTCCTTCAATCTCACACACGACTCCAAACCAGCTTGTACCCAGACGTTTCCATCTTTCTAACGGGTTTGCTGTCGGTGACGGTGACGAGTGGGGTAAGGAATAGTAACTTTCACTTTCACTCAGTGAGAACTTCATACTCACTCTACGGCGAGATGGCTGAGCATGTTCTCCTCGAGTATAACGCAGCGTAGTCTCAGTTATATTTGCTTGAAGCGACCACATCCGTTGAACCACACTGGTGCCACTTCAGCGGACATAAACCCCTACGTACTTCACCCTCGAACTTCTCGGGCCAGCTTGAGAAAACGTCGAAACGAGAGCACGGGCATACGAAAGTGAAACGTCTACCTCCAAGCTTTGTGAAGAGGAGCGTTTTGCGCTACGTTTTAAAGCAGATACGAGTGCGCAGCTTATCCTTTCTCGAGTAGTCGACGCCAGTCTGCTCAGCCAACTGTGAGGCTCTGCGATACCAGTACTGGAGTCCAGTTGAGCGACTTGACGTAGCGCTAACGCTTTTGTGGTCAGAGTTCACGTGGCAATTTTCAGCGTGCTAGACTTAGATACAGTACCCTGCATGTATAAGAACTAAATAAATACAACTGTAGTACTATCAATGCGCAACACCGTCTAATAGTTGCACAGCAACTGCCTTCGCTCCGACAAGTCCCACGTCTTGGTTGAGCACAACGTACAGTGGGAAAGATGCTCTCACTGCCGAGAATTTGGACCCAGCACACAAGAAAGACTCCAATAGAGATCCACTGGTTACCAAGTCCCGCATCTTTGAGGGAATACCACCTGCTATGTAGACTCCACCAGTGGCAAGACATTTTAAGCCGAGGTTGGCGGCCTCACCTCCAAGGATTTCTAGAAAAATATCGACAGCCTGTACACAGATAGGGCAACTTTTAGATCTTGCATCTGCTGTGATCTCGAAAGCGTTCAGAGTTGGCAGAGATTCAGTACACCTGCTACGTAAAAAGTCGTATATTCTGATCAAACCTGGACCAGAGCACACGTGTTCAACCTCACACTGTGTAAGAGACTTTTCAACCCACAGTGCTAATTCGTGCTGTATTTCACCTCTCGCAGCGAAGTCTGCATGAGAACCTTCTGTGGCATGAATATCATATCGCCTTGAGTGACTGTTCCATAGTAGGATAGCTTCTCCGAGTCCAGTTCCTGGTCCAACGACTGCAATAGGTCCCGTCGGGTTTCTAGTCCCTCCATGTAAAGTGATGAGATCACCAGCATCAAGCTCGAAGATACCGTGCCCTATCGCCTCGAAGTCATTCATCAACTCAACTCTACGAATGGGAAATTGCGACTCTAGAATTTTGGAATCGATCGACCAACCAGTATTTGTCATATGACAGCAACCATCTTTTACAACCCCAGCAACTGCGAAACAGGCTGCATCAACTTCAGTCACTGAAAGCTGCTCCATTAAAGCTTGCATACAACTTTCGAAAGTTGGAAAATCTGCTGTTGCATACGTTCTTTTCTCGTGTGAGTTTTCTGCCACGTCCCAGAGCAAAAAGCGCGCGTTTGTACCCCCGATATCAGCGACAAGAACTTTTCCGGCCTTACACCGAACGCCCATCCGTTTCAAGTGTGAGGCACGAACTCTTTTAATATTTCGAAAGTGCGGCGATCTAGCCGAATTCAGACTCGAAAGTTCTGATCGTCCAGTCATAAGCAGAAGTCAGAGGTACTAGTTCCACAGGTTATCCTCGGGTTGTCCTCAGGTTGCTCTGCGGCCGAACTGTGCCCAACGTCACGCGCCGACTACCAAGTCTTGTTCGTCTACTATTTTCCCGAAATCACGCACACCACCGGCGACGCGATACTAAACGGCCGGCGACAAACGAGGCGGCGTTGGAAAGTGCGTAAAAAGTTACTATCGTACAAAGTATACTCGCGAACCGGAGCTATCA
>Ga0255778_10004451_pt1 | contig 11528 bp, 12 predicted proteins | sample 071ome_31_FD_179976 | JGI IMG/M metagenome (GOLD analysis project Ga0255778, IMG submission 179976) | Coastal salt marsh microbial communities from the Groves Creek Marsh, Skidaway Island, Georgia - 071405CT metaG (version 2) | ecosystem: Environmental > Aquatic > Marine > Intertidal zone >...
AGGATTGCAATTATCTCTTTTATAATATTACTCTTCCTATTGATATGGATTGAATTAGCTGTAGGAATTTTTAATTCTCCATTTGCGGGAAACTAAACCATAGGCATATCTTCTTCTTTTAATTCTGTTACTTCTAATCCGCATAAGTAGGTTAAACTTACCTGTAAACTAGAATGTGCTTGTAGGTGATTAATTTATTTTATATTAAAATATTTTAATGAAGGATTAAAAAAACCATATAAATTCAAAATTTAGGACTGTTTATTTAGTTAAATTTTTAATATTTTTCGTTTATTCGAATTAATTAGTTTAGTTTCGCCTCAAATTAATAATATGAAAAAAGGTAAAGTAAAGTTTTTTAATGTAACCAAAGGATTTGGTTTTATTAAAGACAACGAATCTGGTGATGAATATTTCGTTCACTCTACTGGTTTAATCGACAGAATTAACGAAGATGATGAAGTGGAGTTTTCCTTAAAACAAGGAAATAAAGGAATGAATGCTGTTGATGTAAAAATCAGTAGCTAAATTATTCCATAAAACGATATAATTTAAACACCTCCTAATTGAGGTGTTTTTTTTTTAAGCTTTCTGCTGTTTATTAATTGTATCAATTAAAATTAACACTATGAAAAAAAAAATTAAGCTTACACCTAAAAGAAAAGAGTTAATAAATAATTTATCTCAAACAATTTTAAAAGAATCAAAAAAAGTTAATGGGATTAATAAGCAGCTTATTGAAAAACTACAAAAGATTTTAGATAAAGTTAAGCCGTAAGTAGCTCAAGAAAATCAGTAAATATTCCTTCTTCTTAAAATTCTATTGGATAATTTTTTAATTTTAAAATAGATGAAAAATCTATTTTATTTACTATGTTTTCTTTTAGTTTCGTGTTTTTACGAAAAGAATGATAACCCCAATATTATTCTTTTTATGGTTGATGATTTAGGATGGCAAGATACTTCCGTTCCTTTCTGGTCTCAAGAAACAGAATTTAATAAACTTTATAATACTCCCAACATGGAGAAATTAGCAAATATGGGAGTTAAATTTACTAATGCTTATGCTACTCCAGTGTGCTCTCCGACTAGAATAAGTTTAATGACGGGCATGAATTCTGTTAATCACAGAGTAACAAATTGGACTTTACGTCCCAATGTTAAGAAGCCTGCAGAAATAAATCATAAAGAATTTGAATTTCCTGATTGGAATTACAATGGTTTATCTACTATTCCAGGTATTAATAATACCGTCTATGCTACTTCTTTACCGCAAATTTTAAAAGATAATGGGTACTATACAATTCACGCTGGTAAAGCTCATTTAGGTGCTATATCTTTTCCATCTTCAGATCCATCGAATATTGGTTTTGATATAAATATAGCAGGTCATGCTGCAGGAGCTCCTCAAAGTTATTTAGGAATTGAAAATTTTGGAAATGGTGATGAAAAAAATAAAATATGGGCAGTTCCAGGACTTGAAAAATACCACGGTCAAGATATTTTTTTAACTGAGGCAATAACCCAAGAAATTCTTTACAGTCTAAATAAACCTCGAGAATTAAACAAACCATATTTCTTGTATTTCTCTTTGTATAACGTTCACACCCCATTAAAAGAGGATAAAAGATTTTCAGATAAGTATAAAGATTTAGGATTAGATCCAGCTGAAATAAAATATGCATCAATGATTGAAAGTATGGATTATGCTCTTGGATCAATCTTAAATAATATTTCTGAAAATAATGAACTAGACAAAACTGTAATAATTTTTATGTCTGACAACGGAGGTCTTAGCGCTGTGGCAAGGGGAGGTGAAAAACATACTCACAATTGGCCATTAAAAAGCGGTAAAGGGTCAATTTATGAGGGCGGAATCAGGGTTCCTATGATTGTTTATGATCCTAATGCAATTTTTGACGGAAAAGAAATTGACAAACCCTTAATTATTGAAGATTTTTTTCCGTCTATATTAGATTTTGCTAAAATCGAAAAGTATAATACTGTTCAGAAAATTGATGGTAAAACTTTTAAGCCAATTCTTTATAATCAAGATATTGATTCTAAACCTCTAATTTGGCATTATCCAAATTGGTGGGGTCCCTCAGGTCCAGGAATTGGAAGTTATAGTGCAATTAGAGATGGAAAATGGAAATTAATTTACTCACATGATAAATTAGAACTTGAGTTATACAATCTTGAGAAAGATATTTTTGAAAAAAATAATTTAGTTTCAGAAAATATTAAAGTTACAAATGAGCTTTCTCAAAAATTAACTGATTATTTAATTAAAAATAATGCTCAAATGCCATTATTAAAAGAGACAGGTCTTCAAATTGATTGGCCAAATTCCTTACTTAAAAATTAAACCATGAGACTTATATTATTTTTCTTTTTAACTGTAAACTTTATTTACTCTCAGGATGATAATGCTACAGTTCCTAATGAATTTAGAGCTGTATGGGTTGCTAGTGTTGCTAATATTTCTTGGCCGAGTCAACCTGGTTTAGATTCTGAAACACAAAAAGAAGAAGCTATTCAAATAATTGAAAATGCTAAAAAAGGTAATTTAAATACAATCATTTTACAAGTAAGACCTCAGTCAGATGCTCTTTATGAGAGTAAGATTGAACCTTGGTCATATTTTTTGACTGGTGAAAGTGGACTTCCTCCGAATCCCTACTATGATCCTTTAAGTTTTTGGATAGAAGAATGTCACAAGAGAGGAATAAAACTGCATGCATGGCTTAATCCATATAGAGCAAGCCATCCAACCAATAAATCTATCAATGAAACCAGTTCAATTAATAGATATTCTGATATTGCTTTGGAATTGAAAAATGGATATTGGTGGTATGATCCTTCTTTAGAACAAGTTAAAAAATTATCATTAGATGTTGTTAGGGATATTGTTTCCAGGTATAATGTAGATGGTATTCATTTTGATGATTACTTTTATCCATATCCATCATATAATGATAATGAAGAATTTCCTGATCACATTTCGTGGGAAAAATCTAAGAAATCAATTTTAATTAATGACAGGAAAAATTGGAGAAGAAAAAGTGTAAATACTTTTATCAAGTCAGTTTACAAGGAAATTAAAAAAATTAAACCTGAAGTTTTATTTGGAATAAGTCCTTTTGGTATTTGGAGACCTGGAAATCCTGAAAGTGCTACAACAACATTTGACCAGTATGACATGTTATTTGCAGATGCTAGAAAATGGATAAGAAGGGGATGGGCTGATTATTTTTCTCCGCAGTTGTATTGGTCAATTGCTAATGAAAAATATAGTTTTCCTGTTATGCTTGATTGGTGGGAATCTAACAATAAAAAAAATAGATATCTGTGGCCCGGCATAAGGTTAAGTAATTATAAAGGTGAAGAACAAATAAAGGAGGTGTCTAATCAAATTATGATTATGAGATCAATAGTCAAAAAAAATCCTGGTATTGTTTTTTGGAGTTATAATGATCTAAAAAACAACCCAGGAATTTTTGAAATTTTAAGTAATCAGTATTTTAAATAACTACTTTTTACTTAATGATACTTCGTATGGTCCTTGTTTGAACTTTAATGTATTTTCCTCTATATTAAATGTTAATTCAACACCAGCCTCTTCAAGCTTAAACTTATGTTTAGATACAGGCGTTAAGTCGAAAGCACCTTGACCAGTAATACTTATATTAAGCTTTCCGTCATTATTTGTAAAAATGAAATCTAATGGGAAGTTTTCAGCACTGTAAGAACCTAAATAAGAATTTAGATCTTCTTCACTTACTGTGAATGTCTCAACCTCAGGTTTTGGATCAACAACAATTCTCTCATCTCTATTTGCAATATTCCAAGCTGTGTAGAAAATTAGTTGAGTTCTTAATTCCAATAAATCATATTCGATTTTGTCTGGAGTATCAGTTGGCTGGTGGTAATCAGCATGAGTTCCAGTAAAGTAAAAAATAATTGGAATTCCATACTTTGCAAAGTTATAATGATCACTTCTATAGTAAAACCTATTTGGATCATCTTTATCATTGTATCTGTAATCCAAATCCATATTTAATGTTTCAGCATTTGTTTGCTCAGATAAATTGTGTAGATCTTGGCTGTCATGATCTGATCCTATGATATAAACATAATCTCTGTTTTTTCTTTCTCTAGTTGGATCTATTCTTCCAATCATATCGATATTTAGATTAGTAACAGTATTTGCTAGTGGATAAATAGGATTTTCAGAGTAATACTTAGAACCTAAAAGTCCCTTTTCTTCACCAGTGACATGTAGGAAAACAATTGATCTTTTAGGTCCTTGACCTTTGTCAGCAGCTTTTTTGAAAGCTTGTGCAATTTCTAACATTGCAACTGTTCCTGAGCCATCGTCATCAGCACCATTATAAATTTTCCCATCTCTCATCCCAACGTGGTCAAGATGTGATGTTATCACTAAATATTCATCAGGTTTTTCTGATCCCTCTATTATCGCAATAACATTTTCAGTTTCTACTTCTCCAATGTTACCTCTTCTAATATTTAACTTAATATTTTGAAGATAGCTTCCATTATTTCCAGGCTTGATTCCTTCATTCTGGTAAAAATCAGCTAAATATTTTATAGCAATATCTTCACCTTCAGTTCCTGTGTCTCTTCCTTGAAATTCATCAGAAGCATAAGTGTAAAGGTGATCCTTTAGGTCCTTTTCTGTAATTGTCTTTGCAAACTTTTTAGCTTTATTTGCTGTAGCATATGAATACTGTGCTGTAACATTAAAGCTCACAAAAAGAATTAATAATGTTAAAATGTTCTTCATTTTTATAAATTTTGGAGGTCTAATATAGAATAATTAATTTTAAAAAAGACCTTGTTTTTTTATGAAAATTTCAATTAAGATATTATTGTTTTTGGTTCTTGTCTTTAATTTTTCATGTGACAAAACTGAAATTGATAAGTATAATTATATTGTAATATTTACAGATGATATGGGCTATGGAGATATTGGAGTGTATGGGCATCCAACAATTAATACTCCTTACCTTGATAGGATGTCTGTGGAAGGACAAAAATGGACACAATTTTATTCTGCTGCATCAGTATGTACTCCTTCTAGAGCAGCGCTTTTAACAGGAAGGCTTCCAGTAAGAAGTGGAATGGCTAGTTCTGTTAATAGGGTTCTGTTTCCAAACTCTAAATACGGTATTCCGAAAAGTGAAATTTTAATTGCTGAAAAATTGAAAGATCATAATTATAAAACTGCTATAGTTGGTAAATGGCATTTAGGACATAATGATGAATTCCTTCCTTTGAATCATGGATTTGATTATTATTATGGTATTCCTTACTCAAATGACATGGATAAGATAAATAACAATCCTTATTGGTCAGAATATGATCGTGATGAATTGAATTCTAAAAGCTATAATGTTCCTTTAATGGAAAATTTTAAAATCATAGAAAGGCCTGCTGATCAAACAACAATAACAAAAAGGTTTTCTGAAAAAGTAATTGAATTAGTAAACCAGTACAAAGAAGACAATTTCTTTATTTATCTAGCTCACAGTCTTCCACATATCCCTTTGTATGCTTCTGATGATTTTTTAGGAAAAAGTAAAAGAGGTTTATATGGTGACGTTATAGAAGAAATTGATTTTGGTGTAGGTCAAATTTTAAATCAGTTAAAAAAACTTAAGCTAGATAAAAATACTATTGTAGTATTCACATCTGATAATGGACCATGGTTGACATATAAAACACATGGTGGTTCAGCTGGCCTTTTGAGAAATGGAAAAGGTACAACCTGGGAGGGCGGAATGAGAGTTCCAGCAATATTTTGGGGAGCAGGTATAGTCCCGAAATCTGTGAATGAAATGGGCTCAACATTAGACCTTTATCCGACTTTTATGTCAATCTCTAATATAAGTTATAAAGATGATAATGAACTGGATGGAGTTGATCTTTCTGAAGTGTTATTTAACAACGGATCATCTACCAGAGAAATTATGCCTTTTTATAATGGATCTGAATTATACGCATTTCGTTATAAAAACTATAAACTTCATTTAAAAACATCATCTTGGTTTAGTAAAGTTGAAACACATGACCCTCCTATGCTATTTGATCTAGAAATAGATCCTTCAGAAAAATATAATATTTCTGAAGAGAATCCAGAAAAGATTAATGAGATTTTAAAAATTATTAATCTTCACAAAGAAAAAATAATTTTCGGTAATGATCAGTTAGAGTCACGTGATTAGATAATTGATAAGATTTTAGTTTAGGCTACTTTCGATATAATCCCAAAGCTTAATTCTCATCTCTAAAGCTTTCTTTGACATTAAGGTAGCTTCTTTCCATTTTGTAGCGTCATCTCCACATAGTTCACTAATCATTTTTAGAGCCATTGGTCCATGCACATCTCCATCAAGTTCAATATGTCTCTCTAAGTAATAAAGCAAATCAGAAATTTGAGTTTCATTTTTCTCATTGAGCGTCTTAACAATATTTATAAACATATCTGGAATTAAATCTTCTCTTCCAAATGTAAAAACACTTGCTATTACGTGTGATTTATTGGTGTTTATTGTATCAAATGTAAAATCTAAAAATTTTGTAATGCCCTCAGGAAGGCTTGATCCCTCTTTTGATAAATTATAGTCTTTCGTTTCTTTAATTTTTCTAACAAATTTTTCAATAAGGTTTGTGCTAGATCCAATTTTTTTCATCGATTCAACATATAATTCAAAGTGACTTGCTGGATTATTTTTTTGATCAACATCACTTTCCTCGCCGAGAATAATCTCATTAATTAATCTTCTAGATACTTTATCTTCCGTTGGGTACCAAGGAATTTCAGTACAGGTTAAATTATTTTGTAGAGACTTTGCCAATGACATAAAATCCCAAACGGCAAAAACATGAATTTCCATGAACTTAGAAATTGCCTCAACACTATTTAATTTATTGTATAACTTGTGTTTAAGTAATTGCTCTCTAGTCTCTGAAATTTCTGAAAGAAGGTTGTCTATTTTATTCATAAAAAAGGCAAAATTAATATTTAAAAATTTATTTTTAAATAATTTCAAAAATTATGCAAATCGATGTTCTTTTTGCTTTTTTAACAAGTGTCTTCTTTCTTACGTTGTCACCAGGACCTGATATCATATATGTATTTTATAAAAGCTCAACTAGTGGATTTAAAGAAGCTGCTAAATTAAGTATAGGTTTAACCTCAGGTCTTTTGATTCATACATTATTTGTTGTATTAGGTATTTCCGCTTTAATTAAATCAAATCAAGATTATTATGATATTATCAAATATTTTGGTTTTATATATTTTTCATATTTAGCCCTGAGTCAATTTTTTAATAAAAATAAGAGTGATAATAAAAGAAATGAAGGTAAAAACAGTTTTGTTACAGGTCTTTTAATGAACCTTCTCAATCCCAAGGTTAGTATTTTTTTTATAGCATTTCTTCCAGCATTTGTATTTCATAATGATTTAGCTGTTAACCTTCAGTTTTTAATATTGGGGTTTATTTTTTGGTTAATTGCAACATTAATTTTTTTAACAATATCTTATTTTTCAAATTTTCTAAAACCAAAATTTGAAAACTTTATGAAATCGAAAGAGTCAAAATTTATCCAAGGAATTATTTTTCAATTAATAGCAGTTTATATTCTCATAAGCTAATTTATAGACTTATCGTTTTTTTTAGATAAAATAGAACACGATTCTCTTTTTCCAAAGAGATGATACCTATTATTAGCAATAATTTTGTAAGCAAAATCAGAAATAAATTCTGGTGTAATTTTCAATATATAGTAAAGAGGTTTTAGTTTAGGTATGTTGTAAAATATTGATTTTAGTGCTTTAGAGTTTTTAAGTATTGATTTGTCTTTTTTTACAAGTACAATTGAATTTATTTTTTTTAAATCTAAGTTATTTTGCTTTGAAAAAAGACTATCAAATTCTGAGAGTTTATATTTATTGTTTATGTCATATTTTACAATAAATTGATAGAATTTACTACATATATTACAATACCCATCAATAACAATTACCTCATATTCCATCCTCAAAGTTAATAACTTTTTAAAACCTTATTTAAAATAATTCTAAATAAGCTTTTTTAATCCAAAATTCTATATTAGATTTGCTCTAATTTAAAATCGTTCTAAATAAGTATAATGAGAAAAGCTTTTATCCTTTTAATTTTTTTTGGAAAATTTGTTTTTTCTCAAAATAGTTCAGAAACCCAACTAAGTAACCTCAGCTCAATAGATTCTGGATTGACTATCGGTGGATATGGTGAAATTACTTACAATGATCCCTCAGATGATGTTTCTGAAATTGATATTCAAAGATTGGTCTTGTTACTTGCATACAAGTTTGATGATAGAGTTTCTTTTGTTACCGAAATTGAATTTGAACATGTAAAAGAAGTTTATGTTGAACAAGCCTTTTTAAATTATGCCTTGAACGAAAATCTTAATTTAAGAGGTGGTTTAATGTTAATTCCAATGGGAATTGTAAATGAATATCACGAGCCAACTACATTTAATGGTGTCGAAAGACCTAGTATTGATGGAAAAATTATTCCTTCTACATGGAGAGAAATAGGATTAGGTTTATATGGTAAATCAAACGCACTTTCTTTAAGATATCAGGCTTATATTGTTAATGGTCCAATATCATACAATAATGGACATAAGTTAAGAGGATCAGATTTTCTAAGAAAAGGAAGACAGAAGGGTGCTAAATCTGTTGGAAGTAATGGTAATTTCACAGCTAAAATTGACTATTATGGACTGCCAGGATTAAAACTGGGACTTGGATACTACAGTGGTAAAACACAAACAACTGATAAAAATATTGATGGTTCTCAGGTTGGACTCTCAATGGTAGCTTTTGATGCTAGATATGTCAAAAATAGATTTTCAGCTAGAGCACAATTGGTGTCTGCTAGTTTATCAGATACGGGAAAGTATAATTTATTTTCAGGAAAGGATTTAGGTTCTAAAGCTTCAGGTTATTATGTTGAGGGTGCATTTAATTTATTACCATTAGAAAATACTCAGAAATTAGATTTGTTTTTGAGACATGAAGATTACAATACTCATGCTGAAACTGCCAGTATTCCAGTAAATGGATCTTTTCATAGAAAAGAAACAACTTTTGGTTTTTCATACCACCTTGCTAACGGTGCTGTATTTAAAATGGATTACCAATCTAAAGGGACAGTTGTTGACGATAATAAAGGTCAATTCAATATGGGTTTAGGTGTATTTTTTTAATAGTTTAAAGATGAAAAGGTTAATTTATTTTGTCTTAGCTTTTATGTTGACTACAGCATTAAACAATCCATCTAGATATATTGATAAGTCTAAAAAAGTTATTTCAAAACACTATGATACGATTGATTTTAAAATGAATGAAATTAATTTTAATGAAATAGATTTAAACATTTCTTTAAATGAAAATAATTTTTTCAAAATCACTTTCCCAGACTCTAAAAAACCCTCATATCTATACCTAGGCAATGCACCCAGTAAAACTGAAACTTTTGATTACATGATTATTCTTGATCATAATCTTTCAATTGAAAAAATTAAAATTCTTGCTTACAGAGAAAGTTGGGGTGGTGAAATTAGTAGTAACAGATGGCTAAAACAATTCAATGGAGCTCAAGGTGGTAAAAAATATATTTACAGAGAAAATATTTCTGCCATTTCTGGCGCTACCATTTCAGTGAAATCTATGACTCGTTCCATCAATTATTTTTTATCTGATTTAGATAAATTAAATTCAATTAATTTTTTCAATTAATTTTAAAAAGTGAAATCAACGCTTTCTAACTTATCGAAAGATGTAAAGCTTTTAATATCTACTTTCCTGATTGTTTTGACTATTGGTTTTCTTTCAGGAACGAAATTTTTGTTTTACAGCAATACTACAACCCCAATAGGAATTGAAGAACACTACAACGGAAATGAATTTTCGGATGACCAAGAAGTAATGAAGTTTAAAAAAAGTGAGAAAGAAATTTTGAATATTGTCCATGCTCATATTCTTTCAATGTCATTAATTTTCTTAGCTATTGGTTACTTCTTAACAAAAACTGATATATCAAATCCGTTAAAAAACTTTCTAATTGTTGAACCTTTTGTGTCAATTGTTCTAACATTTGGAGGAATTTACATGCTTTGGCTTGAAATAAGTTGGTTTACTTATGTAATAATGGTTTCTGGTTTACTCTTACATCTCTGCTATTTTTTAGCTGTTTTCCTGATTTTTAAAGAACTTTATAAAAAGTAAATCATAATCCTTATATTTGTGCGCAATTATTTCTTAATTGCTATGGCTTCAAATAATTCAAAATTTTTAGAAATTGGTTTAACATTCGATGATGTTCTTCTCGTTCCTGCATATTCTGAAGTTTTACCATCAGAAGTTTCATTACATTCCAGATTTTCTAAAAATCTTCAATTAAAGGTTCCAATTGTTTCTGCTGCTATGGATACCGTTACTGAAAGTAAAATGGCAATTGCTATGGCTCAAGAGGGTGGGATTGGTGTAATTCATAAAAATTTATCAATTGAAGAACAAAGTGACAAAGTAAGAAAAGTTAAAAGATCAGAGTCCGGAATGATTCTAGATCCAATCACATTGTCTAAATCTAAAACTGTTGCAGATGCTTTAAACTGTATGAAAGAATACAGTATTGGTGGAATTCCAGTAGTTGATAGTAACAAAAAATTAATTGGTATTGTCACCAATAGAGATTTGAGGTTTGAAAAACAACTTGATAAAAAAATTGGTGATGTTATGACTTCTAAAAATCTTGTTACAGGATCTAAAGAGTTAACATTGAAAGAAGCCGAAATAATCCTTCAAGAAAATAAAATTGAAAAATTACCAATTGTAGATAAAGACTATAAGTTGATCGGTTTAATTACTTTTAGAGATATCCAAAAATTAACAATAAAACCATCTTCAAACAAAGATGAATTTGGAAGACTAAGAGTTGCAGCTGCAGTTGGGGTAGGAGGAGATTCGATCGAAAGAACAGAAATGCTATATAATGCCGGATTAGATGCTGTGGTTATTGATACAGCACATGCTCACACAAGTTCTGTTTTAGAAACTATCAAGAAGTTAAAATCAAAATTCCCTTCACTTGATGTTGTTGCTGGTAATATAGCAACTGGAGATGCTGCAAAGTTTTTAGCGAAAGCCGGTGTAGATGGAATTAAAGTTGGAATTGGCCCCGGTTCAATATGTACTACACGAATAATTGCCGGTGTTGGATATCCGCAGTTATCTGCAATTCATAATATTTCAAAAGCTTTAAAAGGAAGTGGCATTCCAGTAATTGCAGATGGAGGAGTTAAGTACACAGGTGATATTACTAAAGCAATTGCTGCAGGAGCTGACTGTGTTATGTTAGGTTCATTACTTGCTGGAACTCATGAATCTCCAGGTGAGACTATTATTTATGAGGGAAGAAAATTTAAGACATACAGAGGAATGGGAT